>JACCDR010650495.1_pt1 | contig 13295 bp, 11 predicted proteins | sample 7446431 | NCBI WGS metagenome assembly JACCDR01 (sample SAMN15323443, study PRJNA562643) | freshwater metagenome | isolation source: river surface water | place: USA:Blue River Watershed | collected 2017-08-17
CCGCGACCGGATCGCTGCTCTAACCTGATCCGATAGCTTCTCCTTCGAGGGCCCCGGGTGCTTTACATGGCACTCGGGGCCTTTTGCTTTTCTCAGTCCGTCCTCGCGCGCGGATACTCTCGATTGAACCTTTTTCTCACAGGAGCCCCACCTAAATGTCCTACTCTCTCCCGACCGGCCTTGGCGGCCCCTTCCAAGACGAGAACTCCCAGCGACTTCTCTACAAGATCGCCGCCTATCTCGGGGCCTCGCTCTCCGGCTCGTCTGCGTTGGCAGTCACGGGTTCGTTCTCCCCCGCGCCGGCCTCTCCCACCAGCGCCTTTGGCCTGACCAAGTTCCGCAACTCCGCAGTAACCAATTCGGCGGTTGCGATAAAGGCCTCGGCCGGAAACGTATTCAGCATTCGGGCGCAGAGCCCGGCCGGAAACGTGCTCCCCACGTACCTCCAGTCTTTCGACGCCGCCGCTGCTTCGGCAGTTCCCGGCACCACGTCCCCGGCGACGGTTCTGGAAGATACGGCGATTTCGTCCCCGAACACTGGCCAGCTTCTGATCGTGGCAGGCTCGTATCCTGTGGAAAATTTCTCCACTGCGATCAGCGTTCTCGCCACGAGCGTCCTCTCCGATTCCGGAACCCAGACAGCCCCGACGGCCGCGGTTCTCGTAGAGATCAGCTACGCTTGACATGGCCCTCGGAGACGTAACCGCCGCTGTTCGTTCCGACGGTTGGAGCCTTGACCTCACCGTCGAAGGATTCGCGGTCGGAGCAAGCTACGCTTTTGGTTTGGGGACGAACAATGCCGATCTTGCGTCGGCGAAACTCACTCTTTCGCTTACCTCTCCGGGGTTTGACAGCTCCGGGAACAGCACTACCCGGTCCCGAACGGTCGCAGGAACAAAAGCCGTCCGGTTGCCGTATCCGAACCAAAACTCCCTCAACGAGACGAGTTCAGGAGGCAACCTCGTCGTTCGCGTGGCGTTGAGCGAGCCCATCTATTCGGGAGATACCTCGGTCACGCTTTCGGCTCTGTCGGGCCTAGTCGTAAACTCCGGAGGCGCGGGTCAATCGAGCAACGCCGCTTCGGGCGTTGTCGTTACCAACAGCAGTACCCTCGGGTATCCGAAAGTTGTCGGCCGCTGGGCGTGGCCGGGGTTTGAGCGTTGGACCGGGGACACACTCGTCGAAGCGGTCGTGTTCCACCATTTCGGCCGAGACGCCAAACCCGTCGCGTGCGTGAAGTTCGACGCCACGGACGCTCTTGGCAACTCCGCTGCGCAGCAAGTGGCAACGTCGATGGGAAAGACCACCCGGACCGGAGACGCCAACGTGGTGAGCGTCTACTCCGCGACGATCCCGGTGTCGAACCTGACCCAAGGGCAAGTCGTCACGGCCCGCTTCCGGGCGTATCCGTGGATCGGTGATAGCACCTCGGTTCTCGACAGCGCCGTTGGCGCGGACGGGATTGCGGCTCCGGCGGCGGACCTCACGCCCCTCATGGGGTTCATCGACAAGAACAATGCTCTTGCGGTGTACGCCAGCGTGGATGGAACGAACGGCTCGGCCGGCGGAGCCGCGGCAAGCACCGCAGCGGCAGCCAGACTCACTCCGTTCCTTACCCTTGCTCAAGCCCTCACGGCGCTCAAAGCTCGGAACAACTCGGTCAACAGCCGCAACACGCTGGATAACTGCTACGTCCTCATGCAGCCGGGGAACTACACCGGCCCCGGCACGTTTACCGGGTCGAATACTGTGAGCTGGTGCGAAGTGTCGGCAGACACGACAAACGGAGTTACCGCCGCCCAAGTCGTGTTCAACACCGCGGCCAATACCGCGTGCAACGCCTACATCAAGTTCGCGAACGTGACTTTTTCCGGCACCGGCGCTGGAATGCTCCGAGGCAACGCGACGACCGGGCAGCTCTGGTTGGACTCCGTTGTCTGGAGCCACGCCAGCGCCTCCCAATGGTATTCGTGGAAAGTCGCCTATGCCACCCGCGTGACGATGACCACAAACACCCAAGGATTCATCGGTTCCGGATCGGGCCTTGTCGCGTGGGCGTTGCTGCGTGGGATCAACTCCAGCGTCATCGTCCGAGGCCATGTGCGATGTCTGATTGGGTGCAAACAGTTTTATGGGTTCGGGATTGGTACTACCGACGTGGCTCTGCAAGGCCCAATCTCAGACAATGCGGTCTTTGCTTGGAACTCCTGTTTCAGCATCCCCTCGGTCGTCTTCCTCCAGTCAAACGAGGCGACCAGCATCACGAAAGGCTGGGCGGTGATCGGAAATGTCGGCGAACGCATCACCAACACGACCCCGATGATCCAGTTGGCCGCGGACAATTCTACCCAGCCGGCCAACAACGTCCTTGTGGCCCACAACACTGTGGTAGGAGAACGCTGCAATTTGGCCTACTTGGATAACGGGACCACCAACGTCAACCGTCAAAACTACTGGGACCGGTTCAACCTTTTCAGGGACTTCAACGTCAAAACGGACACGTTTGCCTCGGACCCCAACGGGGCGCGCGTGTTGAACTGGGATTTCGTTCACGGCGTCGGTTGCCGCGGCAGCCGATACGAGGTCGCGAATTTTCCTCGTGCCGGAAGCCCCGAATTAGGTTTTGACGGCATCAACATCGCCAACACGGGAAGCGGCTTGATGGGCTACGTCTCCAACCGGTCTTTGACGGGGACCGGGACCGGCAATGGAGACTATCGGCTGACCGATTCTTCCCCTGCAAGGGCTTTGATCCCTGCGGGGTTGGCCTTGATCCCTTTCGATTTGGAAGGGAATCCGGTGAATAACTCCGGTCTTGGAGCGGCTGGGGCGTACCAGCCCTTGATCGCTGGAGGAAGCCCGTTTTCCGTGGCTGTTAACGGACGGATTACTTTTACCCCGTGAATTTCAGACGGTCAATGGCGTGCAGCGTTGCGATCCTGACTCTGTCGGGGTGCTCCCTCGTGCCCTCGACATGGAATCCGTTTCGCACGCCGGTCGAAAAGGCCGAGAAGACGCTTGAGAAGCGCGAGGAAGTTCAGGCCAAGGTTCTCACGACCGTGCAGGAGGAGGTCCACAAGACCTCGAAGGCGCTGGACAAGGCCAAGTCCGGCAATCCGTACGGCCTCGACGCCGCGATCGAGCACAATCGGACCGCGCATCAGTTGCTCGATCAAGCGATCGGCCAGCCGAGCGTCGATTCCCAGCGCCGGTGGCAGGACCTGATCGACCGGCAGACGAGCCTCGACAACAAAATCCGCTCGATCGCCGCCGAAGACGTCGCAAAACGGCTGAAGGAGATAGGAAAGCTGAGCGAGGACCTCCAAAAGAAGGATCTGGCGGTCGCCGCGGCGAATGAACGCGCCCTTCAGTACGCGAACACGCTTCAGGAGTTCAAGGACTCGGTGATGAAGGTCGCGTGGGTCATCGGCGGACTCTTTTTCCTCTATTTTCTTGGCCAGATCCTCCAGTTTTTGGCCAACCTGAACCCCGCTTTCGGCCACGCGGCGAATGTCGTCAACGCTGTCGTCAGCCCCGCGATGCACGCCGGCTTCCGCAAGGCCCGCAAGGCCGCGGCTGCCGCGCTCGCCCCCAGCCAACCGAACTCCACGCCATGAACGGCCTCTTCGAACAAGCAAAGCTCCACTCCGTCGGCCTCTTTGGCTCGGCCATGTCGTGGCTTGCCGTCATCAACGGATACCAGCAGCAGCTCGAGTACTGGCTTCGGGTCACGTCTCTCGTCGGAGCAATCGTCGTCTCCGCGCTGACCGCGTACAAGATTCTCGGCGGCAAGCTCCCGGGCAAGAAGGAGTGATCGGACCCGCGGATACTCTTGGGTATGCCCAAGAAGTTCGAGCCGATCCAGCTTACCCGAGAATTCATCGACCTTCCCTCCCCCGGCCAACCGGAAGGGCTATATCTCCACGTCTCCGATCCCCGTGTCGTCGACCTCCCCCGCGAGGGCTGCATCACGTTTCGTTTTACCCGCGGACCGGCGACGATTACGGAAGCCACCGGTGACGAGCCCGCCCGGGCCTCGGTCGATCTTCAGCTGACCGAGATCTGCGAGGTCGAGGAGACCGAGATGGAGGACCTTGGCGAGACCAAGAACGAAGCCGCCGAAAAACTAGACGAGCTCTTCGAAAAAGCCTCGTCCGAGGAGGAAGAGGACGACGCGGACTGAGTTCGCACGGCCTAAAATACGGCGAAACATGATCCCGGTTTCAGACGTTCTCAGCGACGTAAAACGACTGCTCGGCGGATGCAGCGATGCTGACGCGTATTCGCGAATCAACGACGCCGTCGAGCTCCTGTCAGCCGAGGCGCTGTGGGACCCCGCGGTCGGATACGTCGACGTCTGCGTCGACTCCTGCGGTTCGGTGACGCTTCCGTGGTCGGTCGACACGGTCATGGCCGTGACCGTCAACGGTCGTCCCACCCAAGCCCACGACTTCTGGTTCCAGTTCCACCTCAACGGCCCGGGTTCCGGGTCACGGCAAACCGCGTGGCACTGGTCCGATTCCGCGCCCGTCAGCACCTACGTCCAACCCAAGCTCTCCGGAGAATTCCTGTTTGCCACCGCCGAGTCCCCGCTGGACACGTCCGCCACGCTCCGGGTTTTCGGCTACGGCCCGTCCGGCGACTGGATCCGGACGCTCGGTTCATCTGGTGCGTGGGAAGACGGCTTCCTCGTCCCCATTTCCCACGGAGGTTCTCCGACCAGAAACCCCAACGCCCCGCGCATCTCGGTCATCGACCGTATCCAAAAATCGGAGACGGAAGGGATGATAAAGCTCTATGCGAGTACGGACGCCGACGGCCTGTCCCCGATCATCCGCCGCATCGGTCTGTACCGGCCAAAAGAAACCCTCCCGCAGTATCGGAGGATCCGGGTGGCTCCTACGTGCTCGTGCGTCCGGGTAGCCTTTCGGAAGACGAATGAAAAGCTCAGCGAGCCGACCGACCTGATCCACCTTCACTCCCGATACGCCGTCCTTCTCGCCGTCAAGGCCCTCAAGAAGTGGGACGAAGACCGGATCGAGGAGGGCGAAGCGTACATGCGGAAAGCCGTGATTCTGCTCGAGAAGAAGCAGGAGTCCGGAGAAGTCCCCGCCGGCCCGTCCGTTCAAATCGCCGACGGAAACCTGATCGCCAACAAGGGAGACCGGCTGGACTGAGAAGAGTCCACGTCGCGAACCCCGAGCACACGCAAGCATGGCGATTGCAGGAGCCCTCAAAAGTACTGGCCGAGGACCGGCCGGGTCCGCCCTTTTCACGGAAGGCATGAACTCGGGCGTTGACCCGATGTTTTTGTCCGACCGCAGCTACCGCTTTTCTACCAACACGCTCAACCGGGCAGGCATCGTACGAACTCGTCCGGGATACGAGACTGTTGCGTCTCTCCCAGCCACGTCCTTCGGGCAAGGTCTGTGGTCCTTCCGGCCCATCTCCGGGGACTCGAAGCTGGTCTTCATGGCTTCGGGCAAGGTCTATGCAACCGCGGGCAACGATCTGTCGAACTACAACCAGATCCTGCCTCTGCAATTCTTCTACCGCGCGCCGAAGACGCATGCCGTTTCCGGGGTCAAGAGCGTGGAAAGGAACCCGACCGACGGGACACTCTCGGCGATCGAGCCCAAGCAAGTCCTCGTCGTTCAGGACGGGGGGTTTACCCGGGCCGGGGTATGGGACGGGGCCGCGGCATACCATTCTGATCCGTCCCCGGTCATCGGTCCGGGGGGAGAGGTGCTTTCGGCCGGCATCCCGCTCGGCGGACCCATGGCGTGGAGCGGCGACCGGCTCTGGGTCGCCCAAGGGAACAAGCTTTTCGCCTCCGACATCGCCGACCCGGTCAGCTTTGTCGAAAACGAGTACGCGAGCGAGGGCGGATTTTTCTCGTTCGACGACGACATTGTGGCTCTGGCAGAAACGCCGGCGCTTGAGAATCCCGTCCTGCTCGTTTTCACCCGGTCGAAGACGTATTCGATAAAGTCGTACATCCGGGACCGGTCGACGTGGAAGTCGGTCGAGCAGTTCAAGACCCTCCTGTTTCCCCACGTAGGCTGCTGCGGGTCCCGGGCAATCGCCGCGCAAAACGGGCTGCTCTGGTGGATGTCCCCGCAGTCCGGTCTGGTCAACTTCAACTCCGCCCAGCAGGCCCGAATCTCCAGCCGTCTGTCGTTGCAGGATTCGGAGATGACCGCATCCAAGAGCAACCTCGCCCAAGATCTCTCCGGGGTCTGCCTCGGCTCGTTCGAAAACTTTCTCCTTGTCTCGGTGCCGAGCGGCGACCGATACAACCGCCACACTTGGGTCTACGACTCCGCGGTCTCTTCCTCGGCCGAAGGTTCCTCGACCGGAGCGTGGGCTTCGGTCTGGACGGGAACGTATCCGCTGTCGTGGGTTTCCGCTCAGGTCGGGCTCAAGCCACGGTGCTTTCACCTGTCGGGAGACGATGACGGCGGATTCCGGGTCTACGAGTGCTTCGGCAGCGCGGTGTCCGACAACGGATCCGCGGTCCCGGTCTCGATCGAGACCAAGGCCCACATCGATTTCAGCGAGGCCGCCACGGGCCTCGACCTCAAGAGGTTTGTTTTTGCCGAGCTGACCCTCTGCGGAATTTCCGGCCAAGTCGACGTCGAGGTCCTGTGGGCCGGACTTCGCGGAAAGTACAAGCCGATCGCCGAGTTCACGTTTTTCGCTCCCGCGGGATCGATCATCGCCGGCGAGGAAATCGGCTCCGAAGTACAGACGTCCATCACCCAGACCCGGAGGGTCAGGACGCCGGAGCCCGGAATGGACTCGTCGGTGTGTTCGTCCTGCAGAGTGGAGTCGACCCGGATCGACAAGATCGACGTCGGCTTTTCGCTCCTGATCCGCTGGAACGGCGTGGCGGGGCTGCGCTCGTACCGGATCTTCGCCGATCCCGAACAGGAGAGCTCGGACGGGGCCTCGCCCCCGGTCCCTCTGGAACGCTCCCCGGGCACGGCGATCCTTGGCCCGGTTTGTACGGACAATGGCTGACGAAAATCCAGTCACCGCATTTCCTCCGCTCTCGGTCGACTGGAGAGCTGTGGATGACCGCGGGTACTCGGCCCCGGGCCTACCGGATACCTCGGAGTCGTTTCTCCCCCCGCCGCAGACTGCTTTCCCTGCGCTTGGCTTGGTGTCGGGCCGGATTCAGGACAGCTGAGCGGACAGCTCTGATACTCTACTGAGCCACATACGCTACGCGCGGGCTTTCAAACAAACTCCCCTCACCCTTTCGCTCCCATGTCCTGCTGCTCCGATTGCCGTCCGTCGTCGACCACCCCTCAGACTTTTTCTGACGTGGAGATCGACAGTTCCGTTATTCGGAATTCGCAGATCGAAGGATCGTCGGTGACCGGTCTTCCCGATCCGGTGGACGCGTCCGATGCGGCCACCAAGGAGTACGTGGACGCGCTCAAGGTACCCACGATCTCGGCTCTCCGGGCGATCGATGTCTCCGGTTCGATTGCCGGGTACGCCAACGTGCTCGGTTACTACGCGGAAGCCGACGGCGGCGGAGGCGTTTTTTGGTACAGTCCAAGCTCGACGACGGCTGAAAACGGAGGAACGGTGATCTCACCGATTTCCGGGGTTGGACGCTGGCTCCGGGTGATCGATTCGGACGGAGTAGCCCTATTGGCCTTCGGTGCCAAGCCGGACGCGACGGCGGACAACACGGCCGCGCTTCAAGCTGCGCTCAATGCCGGGGTCAAAATCCGAGTCACCGCCGGGTCGAGCTACTACCGGGTCACTGCCCGGGTCACCGCTCCGGCCAACACCCACTTGATCCTCGAATCCGGAAGCGAGATTCGCTGGTCGGCGACCACCGCCAACGGGTCCACGCTAATCGGTGCCGCTACCCGTCCGGGCATCGAGGTGATCGGGGACAACTTCGTTCTTGAGGGACCCGGAAAGCTGACCGGCCCCAGCGTGGCCACGTACGTCACGAACGAGATCGCGGTCTTTGTCCGCGGCAGCGACACTGCGACCCGTCGGGCGGGGTTTCGGGTCACTGGGGTTGAAATCACCGGATGGGGTTCGATGGGCCTCTGCGGACAGTTCGTCAACGACGTCTACGTCCGCGACTGCACGATCTATTCCTGCGGATACGCGGGAGCGATGTTCCTTTCCGCCACCCACGGCGTGATCCAGTCGAACAAGATCCACACGATTACTCCGGGTACGGCGTTCAATGCCTACGGCATCTCGCTCACCCATGACTCGACCGGGTACAGCTCGGACCCGTACGCGGCGTCCAACGGCCGGCTCGCGGCCAATCCGTTCTGCATCGACTTCGACGTCGCGTTCAACGAGGTCTACGACATTCCGCTCTGGACCGGGCTCGACGGCCACGGTGCCTACGAGGTCCGCTTTCACCACAACTCGGTCTACAACTGTTACCTCGCCGTCGCCCTCGGAAATTCTTCCGGCGCAGCTGCAAACTACGCCGGCGAGAACAACGTCATCGCGTACAACACCATCACGACCAAGCGTCGCGACGGCACTGCCACCACCATCACCGACACCGACCCGGTGGGAATCGCGGCGAACGGCGGGTCGGTTGTCCCTCACAGCAATATCCGAATCGTCGGCAACATCCTCGACGGTTTCGGCGGACTCGTCAGCCACAGCATCACTTGCGCCCGGGTGAAAAACGCGGTCGTGGCAAACAACGTCTTCCGCAACTGGCGAGCAAACGGTATCTATACGTTCTCCAGTGACGGAGTGATGGACGGAAACCTTTTCTCCGGGGTCAGCAACACCTCGGGCACGCGCTGCATCTACTTCGACAACCCGGTCGACCAGTGGGTCGTGGTCGGCAACAAACATTTCCCCGGGTCCGGCGGTACGGCCTCCCCCGAGGGCATCCGGTACAACCCGTCGAACACGGTTCGAGTCGACATGTTCGGCAACAACTTCGACGCCTGCACGACCCCGTACGTCAATCTCGCCTATCTCACCCGAGGTCAGTCCGACCTCATTCCGATCGTCCCGGTCACGAATGCGCCGACTACGGTCAGTATCGCGGACTGCGGAACGGCCCCGGTTGTCCGCATCGAGTTCAACCCGAGCGCCCCCTGCAACATCGCTGACATCACCGGAGTCCGCATCGGTCAAAAAATCCAGATCATCAATCTCGGCTCCAACGCGGTCTCTTTCACCCGTCCCGGTCGTTACCGGCTCGACGGAGGAGCCGACGCCATCCTCGCGGACTACGACTGTCTCGAGCTCATCGTGATCGACGGCGACGGAGCCACGGTCAACAAGTTCGCCGAGACCTCCCGTTCGATCAATTCCTGAGATGCCTTCACCGGTCCAGTTCGACATCACTCTCGCCCCGTTTCCGGCGTCGTTCACCGCCGGAACCCCGGCCCAGTTTGCCGAGGCCATCCGTCGCCGACTCGGCGTCGTCCCTGCGGTTCCGTGGAGCTCGTTTCAGAACGGAGGCACGATCCCGACCAGCGATCTCGGCCCAGTACTCTACGAGGGTCAGGAGTGGCGGGTCTGGAGTCCTGCGCTTGGCGGGTACACGTACCACCGGCAAAACGGGGCCGGGATCGTGGACGCCACGGTCACCAAGGCCAAGATGGCCGCGGGTACCGCAGGCAGCATCCTGATCTACGACGGGTCTGGTCGTCCGGCTGAGCTCCCGATCGCGTCCGGCACCGATGGTCAAGTGCTCACCAAGGTCGGGTCTGCCCCGGTCTGGGCAAACACGTTCGTTCCCGGGATCAACTACTTCGAAGCCACCGCATCCACGTCTCAGGACCTGAATACGAACGGCAGCGTTCAGGTCGTTCAATTCGACACGGTACGGGTCGAGGCCAACGTCACCTTCGACACCGCGCAGTACCGGATCCCGGTCGTCGCCGGTCAGGTCTGGTCCGTTTGGTCGTATCTGCAGATCGAGGACAACGCCCCTGCGTCCACGGACGTCCAAGTCCAGCTCGACATCCGGGTCAACGGGGGCTCGACCGGAGCCAGCACCGTTTTCAATGCCGCCGCACTCGGCAGTCGTTTTGGCATGGGCACCTCCGGAATCATCAAGGTTACGGCCGACGGCTACCTTGACGTCGCGGTTACTCCGACCGAGGCCACGCCGGCCGCGGACGGGCTTGTGATCGCCGGCAACGCGACGAATACCCGTTTCGGTGGGTATCGAATCGTCTGATACTCTCTACACGAACATGGCTGACATTCTTGGAGGAGCAACCGGAGCACTGGGCGGGGCCGCGGCCGGAGCGAAAATCGGGAGCATCGTCCCGGGAATCGGCACGGCCGTAGGCGCAGTCGTGGGCGGACTCGCCGGGCTTTTCTCCGGGGGCAAGAAGCAGTCCAAGGTCACCTACCAGCCGCTCGACATCGCGAAAATCATCTCCGACGCCCGGACGCAGGCGGCCGAGAACTACCGTCAGTCGTTCGAGCTCGAGCGTCAGGTCAATCCCCAGCAGGCAGCCCTCCGTGGCCAGACCAACATCGCACTTTCTAACCTCGCGTCCGGCAACACCCCGGGCGTGCAGGCGAGCTACCGGCTGCTCGATCAGGCCCTCACCGGACCGATCGCCAACGCCGAGTCCGGGACGAACTCGCTCCTCGAGGAGAGCGCGAGCCGGATCCTGAACAACCTTCGCCTCGGCGGCGCTCTCGGTGCCGACGCCCAGCAGCAGGCTGTCAAGGCCGCGCTCGAGAAAGCCGGCACGTCCGGTATCTCCGGTTCCGGTGCAGCCCGGGGACTCGTGGCCCGCGACCTCGGCCTGACCTCAATGGCGGTCGAGAATCAGCGGATCGGTCAGGCCCAGCAGGCCGGCGCGCAGCAGGCCCAACTCGGCCTCGCTCGTGAGCAGCTCCGCCTTCAGGATTTTCTCGGCCGCTCCGGCCTCGCCCAGAACGTCGCCGCGCAGGACGCGCAGCGGACCGGTCTTCTGGCCAGTATCGTCGACGCCCGTGCCCTCCCCGAGCCCGGCCTCAACCCGGGCGCGATCGCGAGCCTCTACGTCGCCGACAACAACGCCCGCAATCAGGTCGGAACGACCAACGCCGCGATCGCACAACAGCAGCGGAACCAGAATCTCAACTCCCTCCTCGGTCTCGGATCGATGGCTGCAGGAGGCGGGTTCGACGCCCTGTCGGGCCTCTTCAAACGCCCGGGAACGTCCTCGGGCACCAACCTCGACGCCATCCTCGCCGGCGCGACCGGAAGCCCGTAACTTTTTGACATGGCTGCGCCCCTTCCCAGTGGATTCGGTATCTCTGCCCTCCCGACTGCTCCCGCGGCGGATCCTCGGATGTTCGCGAGCGATCCGCAAGGCGCTCTCGCGACCGCGGCTGCCGGGCTTGCGCTCGGTCAGGAGATGGCCAACCTCGAGAACAACCGCCAGAAGCGGGAGCTCGAGAAGGCCCGGATCGAATTCCTGAAGAAGAAGAACGACTACGAGCTGAAGGAGCTCGACTTCACCGCGACCAATCTCCCGACGGTCATGGGAGCCAAGCTGGCTGAGGCGCAGGCCCAGCGGGCCGCGCAGGAGAATCTTCTCGCCCAGCAGCAGGCGTTGGCTCTGGCCAACGTCCCGGCCATCGCCGGCGCTACCGCAGGCGTCGCCGCGCAGGGCGCGCTGATGGGGGCCACCGCGGCCCTTCCTGAGGCCGGTCTGTCCCCGTCGCAGAAGGCGGAGCGCGCCGCGCAGGCCGCGGCCGTCGGTACGGCCAAGGGCAATCTCCTGATCGGACCCGGCGCGCTCGCCGGAGAAACGGCTTTCGCTGACGGCCCCTCCCAGCCCGAGATTTCTCCCGACCAGCTGAAGGCAATCCAGACCAACCTTCTGTTTCAAAAACAAGGGTTCAAGTCGGACACGATCAAAGGGACGAACGCCGCCGGGGACACGGTCGATCAAGACGTCGTTCGCGACGCGCAAGGCAACATCATCCGCTACCTCGGAGAACCGCGCATCACCCATCTCGGGTCGGCCAAGCAACTCGCCGTCAAAGCGCAGGAACGAGTCCCGGCCGTCAAAACCCTGCTCGGCCAAGTCGGCGAGCTTGAGTCGGCCATCGACGCCTTCGAAAAGGCCACCCCGAGCCGGATGGATCGCTTCGGCAAAGCATTCTCGACCCGCGCCGCGTCTGTCGAGGATTCCGGTCTTCTGCGGATCGGCGTGAAGACCGCGGGTCAGTTTTTCCAAGATCCCAGCACGGTCGAAATCGCGGCCAAGATCGCGGCGCTCAAGAACCAACTCACGAAGGAGCAGTCCGGCGGCACCGTCACGGCCCAAGAATTCGCCAACCTCGACCCCGAGATTCCGTCGTACTGGGACCTCGTGGATCCGAACCGCGCCCGGGCCAAGCTGAAGGCCTTCCGGGCCAAGGCGGACTCCGTCCTCAAGACGGCGGCCCAGTTTTCCGAGGCGAGCAAAGCGGGCGGAGCCCCGACCGCGACGGCTGCGCAGCCCTCCGCGCCCACCGCCAGCGGTCTCCTGACTCCGCAGGACCTCGGGAAAAAGCAAGCCCCTCAGGGCACCCGAGTCCAGACGACGGCCGGGACCTACGAGTCCCGCTTGGTCAACGGCCGGCTCTCTTGGGTCCGCGTCGGGCAGTAAGCTTTTTCGACCTCGCCGGGCCGGGTAGGTTCGTGGATACTCTAGGGAGTACCCGCACCTTGCATGGCATCTTTCGAAGACCCGTCCTCTCCCGCCCCCGACATCATCCCGGTCGCTGACGACGCGGTTGAATTCGTCCCGCAGCAGCCTGCTGCCTCCGCCAGCGCGGTCGAGGAGATCATTCCGGTCGAGACCGCCCCGGGAGAAGACCCGTACGCGTACCTGAAGAAGCTCCCGCAGCCCCGCCTCCGGCAGTATGCGCGCGAAGCTCTCGCTCGCGGAGAAAGCCTGACGCCGTACATCGAAGCTTCCAGTTTTCGCAAGCGCAATCCCGGCGGCATCCTTGGCTTTGGAGGCCTGACCGGAGACGCTGATCTTACCGGAGAAACGCCCGAGTCCAACACCCCGCTCATCCTCAAGAACCTCGAGCTCGTCGGCCGCGGAACGAAGGCGGTCAGCCAGTTCATGGAGAGCGTGTTCCAGTTGGGCGAGAACGTCACCAAGGCGACGATCGGAACTGGCATCGTATCCGGAACTTCACTACCGCCTCGCTACGCCGTCGATCCGGCTACCGGCAAGGAGTTCCTGAACCCGGCGCAGGCGGACATGAGCGAAAAGCTGCTCAACGAAGTCGCGGCCGGCGTGAAGGCGGGCACGACTGAATCGCTGGCG
>JACCDR010497101.1_pt1 | contig 13294 bp, 11 predicted proteins | sample 7446431 | NCBI WGS metagenome assembly JACCDR01 (sample SAMN15323443, study PRJNA562643) | freshwater metagenome | isolation source: river surface water | place: USA:Blue River Watershed | collected 2017-08-17
GCTGCTCTCTCCAGGTTATCTGGATATGAAATCAACCCTGTATGGCTCGCAGCATGTAGAGAGTATTATTGCCACAGACAACGCCCTCTATGGGGTAGATGCCCGCAAAAAGAAAATCTGGCGATTGACCCAGCTGGGTCTTGAGCATTTTTCAGACATGCTGGTGCATCCCTATCTTGAAAAATATGCACAAGGTTATGCCACGCAACGGTATACGTTAGGCAAAGAAACCATTGTGGCAGGCTACAATCCGTTTTTCTCAGAGATATGGTTTAGTTATGTCTCTGAAAAGAATGATGCCTTTACAATGGTATTTTCGGATAAATACTACAGTGAGATGGGGGTATTGTTTGCTGGTTTCTCTGATATGGTACCTTATCACTATGCGCAGTTGGGAGATAGCCTGCTTTCAGTAAATAGCAAAGCCGATACAAACATTGTCTGGAAACACGATTCAAAGAATAGTTTTTTGAATTTGTATGGTGTAAACAAAGAGGCAGAAATAGGCTTTCTGGTTAATCACTATCCACAGATTGAAAAAGGGTTTGAAAATCTAAAAATCTCATCCAATCCTGTTTTTCCTCTGAGGATACGTTTTGTGACCGATGGAGTCGAGACAGAGCAGCACATAGTCCCCTTCACGGGAACCAATTACCTGGCTGCTACAGCTCGCTATGAAAAGTCAGCTGTATGGATACCCATTACAACGGTAACCGCACTGACTCATGACCCGATCAAAGCACATATTCGCCAGCAACTGGGAAACTATAAAGCACAAATAGCCCAGGATGCGTATCTTCAGGGAAAAGCACTGGAAATAGTCTTATACTACCAGAGTGATAAGCCCATAGAAATCCTATCCTGTGAAACAAAAATCAATCAGACAAGCTAAAAAAGGTATAGTTGTTTTATGAAATATAAGTTAAAATCAAGGCCCTCTATTCCCAAACTTGCTTCTGGTAGCCAGATGCCAGCTACAAGTGTGATAGGGGCGGCCAGCAGTATGGCCTCTACGCTGGTAGATTTGCTTCCGGATGCCTCTGCGGGCAATGGGATTACCTATCAGAGTCAGGGCAAATCCATTGGCAAAGGAGCGTTGGCGGGGGCTGCTTCTGGAGCTACGATCGGAAGTGTGGTGCCGGGTATAGGAACAGCCATAGGAGCAGGGGTCGGTGCATTAGTTGGTGGACTCGGCGGTCTTATAAGCAGTACGAAAGAAAAGAAACAGGCTGAAAAACAATCCGCTGTGATTACCAGGCAAAAAGGTAGTGTCCAGGATAAACTTTCACAGCAGTACTACGCATCGGTTCCAGCGTATAAATCGGTAGCGTATGGGAAAAATGGTATGAAAATCGCTCAGAATCAGGATGAACGCAAAAGTGCGTTCATGTCCGATACAGTGCCCACTTCCGAAGAAAAAGCTGTTGTTCTTTCGGGCCAGCGTCATAGCGAAAAAGGAAAGTTTGGAAATGGCAATCCAGGCATAAATGAAAAAGGTGAGAAAATTGTCGAAGTGGAAAAAGGAGAATTGCTGCTAACGATTGATCAGACACAGGTGATTGAATCGCTGGTCAGTGCCTACAAAAACAATCCCTCGCCTGCTATTTTAATTCAGCTAGGAAAAGAGTTTCAACGTTTTGTTCAATCAGCAAAGAAATGATTCCAAAGAAAATAAAAATAAGGGATGGAAAAACCGGGAAAGAACTGGCTCAGACTTCACCGGGAGTCCGTATTTTTTCCATACCTGACACCGATACGCTTTTAGCAATGGCTCATGCAGCAGATAATGACAATGCATTGGCAGAGCTTGGTAAAAAAATAATAGAAACTATTCACGCACAGGATAGTAAGCCTGTGCAGTACACCTAAAACATACCCTGCCACATGGAACAAGTACTAATGCAACTCATGCCCGTTGCCCAGCAGTATATGCAAAGCCAGTCTCCGCAAGCGGCGGCCGAGCTTCTGCAGATGATTGCCCAATCGGGTGACCAGCAATTGACTATGATGATCGCTGATCAAATCAGTCAACTTATCATGCAGTCTTCACAAGAACCTTCTATGGGAACAGCAACAGATCAGAATACCTCCATGACTGCTAGTACGCCAATGGGAGCAAATGGTATGAAAGTGCCTCTCTACCAGAATGGCGGAAAAATGTCAACCGAGACAAAGAAAATGAGTGCGGTTGAAAAACTAGCCGCTAAAAAGAAAAAAGGCGGTAAAATGTGCTAAATGAAAACAGTAGTTTTTACTGTGTTATTTAATTGGTTCTTAGTAAATTTGTTGCACTATCTGTTGCTAACTAGCACAGTTCATAGTTGTAGTAACCATACTGTTTCCAATCACCGATTGGAAACAGTATTTCTTTTGTATAGGATAGTGTGCCACCCACCCACTTAATTATTCCCTTTCGGGTGATAAAGTTTAATTTTTCAAATTATTGATTATCAGTCAATTGTAATTTTTATTAATTTGTAATTACTTGAATATCAATCAAATACAAATTCTTGATTTGCGAAAATATCGCCCGAAAGGGAATAGGTAGTATCCGACATTATAAAAAAGCGGTTGCACCAGCTAGGGCAACCGCATCAATACGAGTGACTTCATTTACATTCTGGACTGATTCGCAGTTCAAACTGCCCCTTGAATCGCAGCGTGTCTGTATACGTGCTGGGATGGGCTCCAGGTCGGATGGATACGTAGCTGCTTTGAAAATGACCTTTAAGAACTCTATTTTCCACATCAAGGGATGTGATTTCAATATAGTTTTCTTCTGTAGGTAGCAGATCAAACAACCCTACAGAACCTTTCATATCTTCAATATAGACAAATAAAGGTTTTTGCACAGTGCCTGTACCTGTATTATTGTTGATATCCATCACAGTAGAGCCATCTGTCACTACCGCAATGATAGTAGAATGGTAGCCACCTCCTATACCTACTGCATAAAAGAATACCCCTTCTTTTCCACCAGTTAATTCAACCAATTTATCTGGTACACCTGTGCGAGTATTCTCATTTACAGTTCCACCTAATTTAGAGGTTATTCGTGTTCCTTCACTATTGCGGGGAGCTACAACGATCTCATTACTAGCCAGTTGCCTATTTGTAATAAATTGTAATGTCTCTCGAATAGTGCCACCTGCTCGAATTATAGAAGTACCAAATATTTGCTTAAGATTAGACCGCAACGCATTCAAGCAGCACATTCCACAACTTCTACCAGACCTTAAACCATCATAATCTGCAAATCCTTCTTTCGCATTTTCTAGCACTTTATCTAGTATATTTCTACTAAAATTAATGGCTGGTTTAGGCGTTTGTCCATCAGGATCAATAAAGAGTAACGGATTATTAAAAGCATAATTGTAAGGTGACCAACTAACCATTTTCTCTGCCATCGGATCCACTACATGCCATCTACCTATTTGCGGGTCGTACATCCGTGCGCCATAGTCGTACCAGGCTAGTCCTAACTCGCCTTGCTTTTCCTTATCATTGTACTGATACAAATGGCTTGGATTACCTGTCACCTCTATACCCGTCAGATTTTCACCAAATGCCCCAAAATGGTTTTCCTGTACAATCAGGGGCGGTTGTTGTGAAATACTCAGGTCATCAAAGTGAGTCGTTACTAGATCAGACGGATTCACTAGCTGAATTACAACCGTTTCTTTGCCACTTGCCTGATAAGCAATACTCAATTCTTCCCAGCTTTCACTAGCCGCATTACTGAGGCTTTTCCGTTCGGAATGCACCACCTTTCCGCTCGTGTCACTTGCCACTACTTCCAGATACGCTGCTGGTTGGTCTGATTTCTTATGCCCCCAGTTCAAGGGAACTAACACCCCGCCTTTGATAGCCAGTTTGCGTTTGCTGTTTTCACCTCCCGCTGGCACATCACCCAACACAGGCAAAGGTAGAAAACTAATCTTGTGCTTGCCCTCCGCTTCCACATGCCCAAACACGTTCACTTGCAGCTTTTCTCCTGCTTCTAGCTGTACCTGTTTGGCGGGTCCAATGCCCTGCTTGACCCGTGCCGAATAGTGGCCAGAGTGTGCCACACCTGCCGCACGGCTTTCATCTACATGCTCAAAACTAGCCTCTTCACTAGCTGCCAATTTGAATAAACCACAAAAATCACTCTTTTTCCTTTTTCAGTAAGGAATCTTTGTGGGATTGTTCTACTTCCAATGCTTGCAAACTGTGCCTAGATAGAAGCAGGAGTAAGTATACCTATGAGGAGCAACATCAAAAAACCGATGAATCATGATATGTTATAGAAAAGTTATAAACTTAATAATTTTTTGTATTACTCATTGCAACAACCCACCCATTCTTATTTAAAAAGTGAAGAATGGGTGGGTTGAACTATAATTTTTCAGTATCCTTCTCCTGTCTCAAAATCGTAAAATATTGAGTTTTTATTCATCCCTGCTTGAAGTATAAATTCTGTGGTTTGACGTAAAGAATAGTGGAAATTTCTTGAGAATTCTTTACCAAGAATCCCAGAAATTTTTTCTTTTCCATCATTATTAAAGACAACAAAAAGTCTTGGAATACGAACATTAGGATAACCTTCCTTAGGAAGATTAGTAAGCTCCTTTTCTTTTTCTAGAAAGAGTTGCCCTGGCCTTTGTCGAATGACAACTTGAGAAATATAAGATAGAATGGGCAGATATAGGTGCCAATTATTAATTAGAGGTTGATACCTTTCTTTATTTTTAGCCTCTTCTATTATGTCCAAGCTTGTTAAGGAATAGTCTAATACGTTTCCCTCTAGTTCTAACATTTTTGCTAGCTGGACTCGATAGTGTTCTGTTTTAAAGGCTTCCAGAAAATTATCAGGTATCAAACCTGGGCTAACTAATACTCCTTTCTCGTCAAGGATTAAACCATGAGAAAAGTCTTCTTTTTGTTCTTGTTGCTGACCAACACATAACGAAGTCAAAAAGCTAAATAGCCAAGTAAAGAAGTGCATTTTTATATTCATTTTGTTATGAAGTTAGAAAACTATGGAAAAATATAGGAGGCAGGCACCCACCAACTTGGCTCATAATCACGTGGAACGGCTCCACTATAGACACTACCATGTGTGTTAGATGTCAAATTAACAGCAGGTCCAAACGCTATTCGTCCTGTATCCCCCCATTCGTAGGCTTTTGCATGATGTAAAGCAATATTTTTGGCTCTAGCGTACTCAATTAATGTTGGAGATATCTCTGTATCAGATGTTGTATAGACTGTAAAATTACCTCTATTTGCAGCTATGGTAGAAATCGCGTCTATCATAGCCATATATTGATAATTATCTGTACTCTTATATATCGTTCCTTTTGCTGTACTTGCATCGAAGAAAGAGATATAACCTTTTGTTCTCCTATAGGGTTTAAATGGAAAGTCTATCCCATATTCATATACTTTTCGAACTCCATCTGGTTTAATAAATCTACCTACTTCTGGTGAAAAGAATTCTCTGTCATTTTCATCAAACCCTGATTCTTTTCTTGAAAAAGTTTCAAATCGATTTCGTGCACTACTTTCATTATATTCATTTGCAGCTCCCAACTCAATTAGTCTGGTACTAGTCAATCCTCGCCAGCTTGTTGAAGTATTATTACTTTCTCCCTCTTTTGATTGATTCCCAAAACGTTTTAAAAATCCTAAAAACATTAGTCTTGCTTCTTCACTGTTGGAAGATCTTACAACTTCCCCATCATTTTCAATCTCTAACATTCCATTCGGATCGAAGAAGCGCAAAGGATTGTCAAATGCATAACGATAAGATGTCCACCCTCTTTGTACCTCCGCCATCGGATCGACCACATGCCACCTACCCAACTGAGCATCATACATCCTTGCTCCATAGTCAGACCAAGCCAATCCTAGTTCTTCTTGCTTTTCCTTCCCATTGTACTGATACTTATGTTCTGGATTGCCCTGTTGCTCGATACCCACTAGATTCAATCCCCATGGATCGTAATGGTTTTCTTGTACAATCAAAGGCGGCTCTTGGCTGATGGTCATATCATCGAAGTGAACAATAGCTATTTCCGACGGATTGACTAGCTGAATTACAACCGTTTCCTTGCTTTGTGCCTGATAAGCAATACTCAATTCTTTTCCTTGGTAAATTTATTTACCAAATATGGTCAGAGAATAAACAATCAAATACAGTTGCCTCGCCAGGTAATCCTCCTGATAAAGGAGATATGTCAGGGATTTTTTTATTTAACAAGAGTTCGGACATAGTTTCATAATCGGGAAATATTTTTCTTATCTTCTTTTCAATCTTTCCAATACTAATTTTCTCATCCTCAGAAAAATTTGTAAATGAAATAGTATGTTCTATACCTTTTCTAGGAAAATCAACCCTTTTATATAGGATTTTATACATTATATACTTGTTGGTTAGAATACTGATGTTAATAACCAAATCCGAATAAGCATTTTCCTGTGTATCTGAATGTATTCTAAATCGAAAGCAGGGTTCTGTACTTGCAAGATGACTACAATCTTCTATTTTATTTTCATTATGGAAGGTGTCTTGTAGCTCTTTTAGAAGAAGGAGTTTCTTTTTATTATCTATATTTTTATTGCAAATCTCTACTAACCTATTATATTCTGGTGATGACATATATTCGTCATCACCAGGGAATAAATTTTTAGGATAATAATTGTGAATCACAGCAAGTAACTGTGTGTAATCATCTGTATTCATAGAAGATGGTATTTTACAACTAAAAGAAGTCAATAATAGAATAATTAATATTATCCTCATGGTACAAATGTATTAATCAGGTAATCCTAATATTTCCCACATATTTTTATAAACAGCTAGTTTAACGCTGTTTTTTACAGAGTTTCGTATTCCAAGTGTAACTCTTGCGCCTGGAATACCTTCATAAGAAGATCCAAAAGGTTTATAGTTCTGTTCTAGTGTCATTTCAGTCTGCATATATTGTTTAAATTTACTAAGAGTCTCTTGTCTACCTTTCGCACCTCCTAATCCGACTAAGTCTGACTAGCTGAACCGTCACTGTTTATTTGTCACTTACCTGATAGTCAAGCTGCTATCTACCTAGACAATGTGTTTGTCATTAGGATATATTACCAAATATGGTCAGTAAAAATAAAATCAAATATAGTTCCTTGTCCTTTGATACCAGTAGCAGGATGAGCTAGCTCTGGTATTTTAGCCTGTACTAATATTTTAGGGGTTTCTTCATAGGCTGGAAATCTTTTTTTGATATGCTGTGAGATAGTATTGAGAATTTCTTGTTCTTCTGGTGAAAAATCATCAAAAGTTATTTGTGCTGACTTCTGATGACTTTGGAGATCTTCAAGGTATTGAAGATCTCCAAAATTTTGATTTACTATTTTTCTATGATAAGATGCCTTATAAAAAGAATATTGTTTGACAAGAAGGCTAATATTGACCACTATATCTACAAAATTGTATTTGTCTTTTGTATAAGTATTAACTCTCATTCTGAAACAAGGTTGAGTTAATTCAACATAAGAAGAATTATCTACCCGAAGATTTTTTAAGACTTTTTGTGTATTTTCTACCAAGAGTTCAAAAGCTTCTTTTCCCGCTTGTTGCTCACAAACAGAAATTAGATTCATATGTTCTTTTGAAGAAAAATACTTTTTAGAGCCAGGCTCTATATCTTTTGGATAATATTTGTAAATACTGTCAAGTAGTATTGAATATTTTTTATTTTCCATTTTATTTTCCATTTTATTTTTCTCACAAGAAGAAAAGGTAAGTAGAATAAAAAGAAATATTTTGTATGCTTTCATCGTAAAAAATAATTTATTGTGTAGACCAGAAAAGTTTCTTCCAAATAGCCTTAGTAGGATATTTAACAGAGGACAAAATCCCTACATTAACTCTGGCTTGAGGAATGCCGTCATATCTAAACGGTAATGGGAAGAAATTTTGCTCCTCATGCATCATAGTAGTCATCGCATTAATATAATAGTCTCTTATTTTTTGCTGAGCACCTCCTAAAAACTCATTTCTATTGTAATCAAATAAAACTCTTTTGTTTGCTACCAACCAAAGGCTTGTATAAAAAGCAGCCATATTCGCAGCAACAGTAGTTTTTTCTGTAGCATATTTGGAACTAATAATAGTCTTATCACTGAGTACCAAAGGTAATCCTATAGTCATATTATTAAGAATTACTTTTTTCACTATAGAATGGTTAGGATTTTCAAAATCAGTAAACATCATAAATAAGTCAGTAATACCTGCTTCCTGCCAATTAGTTCTACCACGTTTGCTAAAAACAAATGATTGTTCATCTAGGCGATCCCCCCAAACTGGTTGTCGGGTCTGACTAAAACTACCTGCCATTTTAGTCTCTCCACCTTGAACAAAGAATCCCTCTTCATTGGCAATCCCAACCGTTGTTTCTTTGTCAAAGGATTTATTTTCTTCTAGTTCATTATGAACCTGATCCCAGGCTACATTTTTCTCTTTCTCTCCTTGTTGACCGTCCCCATCTTTGTCATCGTAGTAGTTTCCAGAATCCCAGTTGTAGCGGGAGAGCATTCCAGTAGGATCAATCAGTATAACTGGATTATTGTTGACATAGGCAAACGGGCTTGCTGTTGGCTCTATACCTGCCATCGGATCGACCACATGCCACCTACCAATCTGAGCATCATACATCCTGGCTCCATAGTCAGACCAAGCCAATCCTAGTTCTTCTTGCTTTTCCTTCCCATTGTACTGATACTTATGATCTGGACTGCCCTGTTGCTCAATCCCCACCAGATTCAACCCCCACGGATCATAGTGGTTTTCCTGTACAATCAAAGGCGGCTCTTGGCTGATGGTCATATCATCGAAGTGAACAATAGCTATTTCCGACGGATTCACTAGCTGAATTACGACCGTTTCCTTGCTACTTGCCTGATAAGCAATACTCAATTCTTCCCAGCTTTCACTAGCCGCAGCCGTCAGGCTTTTCCGTTCCGCATGAACCACCTTACCACTGCTATCACTTGCCACAATCTCCAGATATGCCGCTGGCTGGTCTGATTTCTTATGAACCCAGTTCAAAGGAACTAACACCCCGCCTTTGATGGCTAGTTTGCGTTTGCTGTTTTCACCTCCCGCTGGCACATCCCCAACTATGGGCAACGGCAGAAAACTAATCTTATGCTTGCCTTCGGCTTCCACGTGTCCAAACACTTTCACTTGCAGCTTTTCTCCTGCCTCTAGCTGTACCTGTTTAGCGGGTCCAATGCCCTGCATCACCCGTGCCGAATACCGACCAGAGTGTGCCACACCTGCCACACGGCTTTGGTCTACATTGTCGAAACTAGCCTCTTCACTAGCTGCTAGTACAGGTTCTAAGGTTAGGCTGCTGTGCGTTTCTGCTTGACTCCTTTGCCGAAAAGCTACACGCAAGTTGCCCAAGTGGTCTTTGTAATGATACTCGTAGACCAGCTTACCCGTCTGTGGCTCAGGAATAACCCGTCCTTCCTCGTGCAAGGAAAAGGAAAGTTTATTGTCTTCAAACTGCATAGCTTCCGCATCCAGGGCTTGTTCATAAAAAATTTATTTGATTGATTTTGTCTCACAGAGCTTATCAAAGTCCTATCTTAACCGTACTTCAACAAGTTCTGTGTTAAGGATATATTTATTTTTATGAACAAGCCCTGTTGCCTTAATTACACTACGATTTCTATTAGATTAGTTCTAATCTATGATTCCAAGCTCACTTTTTATTTTTGAGAGAAGAGAATATTTTTTAAACCCACGAATTAGTTCTCGTTGTATTAACCCATATGGATCATATTTTTCTCCATTCTTACTGTGAATAAAAATGTTGTATTTTCCTTCATTATGACGAATCATATTTCCAAGCATTTGCTTCTCTAACTCAACAGCTTTTATCTCCTCTAAAGTTTTTTGTTCTATTACCCATTCTCCTGCTGTTAGTTGTCGCATAACTTCGCCACAATATGCAAACAATGGAAAAAATATTCTTCCCTCGTTTAATTTGTGAGCTTTTTCAAGTTTATATATTGTACTATCTATTATCTCGATACTCATTAGAGTGCCATTTAAATAAGAAGACTCTATATCTAATATATTAGCCAATGTATCTATATAAACTGGGATTTTGATGATAAAATCTTTAGTAATTGGAGCAAACAGTCCTGCATCTACTTCATTTATAATAGCTGAAGTCGCATCTTGAGAAAAAATCACATTTTTTCCAAAAAATGTCGCAATTAATCTTCCGTCTTCTAACATCAGCGTACTGTCAGCATGCAGGTATTCTGTTATTTTCTGAGCCGCTTTTTTTGCTTTAAAATCAATACTCATTTTTTTAACCTCCTCACTAGGTAACGTATTTCCAGAGAAAGATTTTCCTTGTATGTTTATGTTGTCTTGTCCCATAACTTTTACACTTAGAATTATTAAAAAGATAGATAAATATCTACTTAGGAGCAGGTAGAGGTATTGCATTGGTAGATAGGGTAAATACAGATGGAAGTTGAATTCTTTGGGTACTTTGCGGATTTAAGATAGGATAGCTGGCACTAAAGGAAATATTTCCACTAGGCTTTCCATCTATATATTCTTCTAAAGCAATAATTTGATAAATAGCTACTTTGTATTCGTATGCCTTGTTTAAAACTGATTTGCCAATATTTGTACCTGCAAGGGTTATGAAGGTGAGTAATGCTTTACTTTCCAAACCAGCAGCAGTACGATTTAATACATCAAGTTCTCCAAGTATTTGATAATCGTCATAGGATAAAGGAATACTTGCTTTGCCTGAAGCCTTAAATTCCATCATCTCTAATTGAGTGAAATCTTCTACTATCTCTACAAAATGCCCAAACTTAGGAAAGAGTCTTGAACGAATGGTTCCATCATTAATTTCTACGTATCCATATGAATCAGGTTCTACATAGTTCTTCCTACCTGCCGTCTGTGTACTTCTTGCGGAAGATGACCACAAATGTTTTTTCTGATCAATTCCAAACGCAGTTCTGGCTAGTCTGTCAAATGCATTACCCACATTAGCAATAAAACTTTGTTTTTCTCTTGCACTACCATTTCTGCCTGTATATCCAGCAGATTCTGCAATAGAATATAGCCTATCTTGTGTTAAAGGCTTATACGTTTTAGCTATTCCACCTGTTTCTTTTAACCAATTCTGAACATATTCCCAGCTTACTTCATCACCATTACTTTCATAATAAGCACCATTACTGTAAACAGGAGCTAATCCACTAGGATCAACAAATTTTAATGGATTATTATGTGTATAATGATAGGGTGTAGAAGAGGCCATTAAATCAGCTAATGGATCAACGGCATGCCATCTACCCAGTTGGACATCATACATCCTTGCCCCATGATCGTTCCAGTGTAAGCCTAATTCATCCTGTCTCTCCTTTCCGTTGTATTGATACTTATGCTCTGGGTTACCTTCCACCTCTATTCCTACCAGATTCAAGCCCCACGGATCATAGTGATTCTCCTGTACAATCAAAGGCGGCTCTTGGCTGATGCTCATATCATCGAAGTGAACAATAGCTATTTCCGACGGATTGACTAGCTGAATTACAACCGTTTCCTTGCTTTGTGCCTGATAGGCAAGACTCAACTCTTCCCAGCTATCCGTTGCCGCATGAGTCAAACTTTTCCGTTCGGAATGCACGACCTTTCCGCTCGTGTCAGTTGCCACAATCTCCAGATACGCCGCTGGCTGGTTTGCATTCTTACTGCCCCAGTTCAACGGTACTGCCATTCCACCTTTGACTACCAGCTTGCGTTTGCCGTTTTCACCTCCTGCTGGCACATCACCAACTATTGGCAAAGGCAGGAAACTAATTTTGTGCTTGCCTTCGGCTTCCACATGCCCAAACACTTTCACTTGCAGCTTTTCCCCAGCCTCTAGCTGTACTTGTTTGGCTGGCCCAACACCTTGCTTGACTCGTGCCGAATAGTTGCCAGAGTGTGCTACACCCGCCGCACGATTCTCATCCACATGCTCAAAACTAGCTTCTTCACTGGCTGCCAGTACAGGCTCCATACTCAAACGGGCATTCGTTTGTGCCTGACTCCGTTGCCGAAAAGCTACCCGTAAGTTACCCAACTGATCTCGGTAATGATACTCGTAGACCAGCTTACCCGTCTGTGGCTCAGGAATAACCCGTCCTTCTTCGTGCAAGATAAAAGAAAGTTTATTATCTTCAAACTGCATAGCTTGGTCATAATCAGTCTTGGCTGTAGTCAGCTTCACTTGGTCATAAACTACCTTACGCCACTTTCTGCCAGAGCCATCATAGACATAATTGATCGTTCCTTGATTCTGCCCTTCACTCACGACTACTGTATCTACCAGACCCAAGTAATTGTATTTAATGGTGGTGATGCCCTTGTTTTTATCTGTCTTCAAACTCCCATCTGCATAGTAGTCGTAATCGTCACCTGCCGTATTTTTGTCCCTGAAATCTCCTACCACATCCGGAATAAGAGTTGTCATATCATCGGTGACCGCAGCTAACTTATTGCTATTGGGCTGGTACCGATACGAAAGCTGGTCTATCACTCCAAACTGAGTCGGAGCCGTGGGGCTACCTGCTTTCATCCCACTGCGAGTTAAAGCCATAATGTTGCCATTCTTGTCATATTGCATCCCAGACAAGGAATAGTTTTCTCCGGCATACTTGCCCCCAAAATACTGGGCGGCAGTAATTCGGTTGGCCGCATCATAACTGTAGGTGTAGCCTCGGGCTGGAGAGTCCTTCACAGAATGGCTCATCCAGCTTTGTTTGTGGATATTGCCATTGTAATACCCGCCGGGCTGGTCTTCGTAATGGAGTTTCATGCCAAACAGGTCATTGTCAGCCTTGTTGAGTGTGCCTTGATTAATACCCGTCAGCCAGCCTCGGATATTGTAATCGTAGTTGATCACTTGCAAAGCCTCTACTAACTCACCCCCACCCAGTGGAATAGGTACCACTTGCCCTACATACGTACTGCCTTCACTCATGGCAAAACCCTCGCCTAGTATAATCTCTGTGGTAGCTTTATCGGATACATTGCCGCTGATGAGCCCATTACGCCTCACCTGTGGCGTAATACTACCCTCCAAAGATTCATACCCGTTTTCAGCAGGTTGTATCCGTTTGGCTTTTAGCCGTCCAATCTCATCATAGATATATTCGGCCAAGGTTACTCCCTGAGCACTTTCTTCACTTTCACCTGCTTTGAGCACCGCATGGCGAGTCTTGGTTTTACGAC
>JACCDR010291258.1_pt1 | contig 13293 bp, 8 predicted proteins | sample 7446431 | NCBI WGS metagenome assembly JACCDR01 (sample SAMN15323443, study PRJNA562643) | freshwater metagenome | isolation source: river surface water | place: USA:Blue River Watershed | collected 2017-08-17
CGGCCTCGGCCTTCATGGTTTTCTTGAACTCCTCGTCGGCCTGCTTGGTGGCGAGGCGTTGGTCGAGGTTGAGCGAGACTGACTTCTGTTCCTGTTTCTCGCGGAACCAGTCGATGCTCCTCTTGAGGTAGGCGAATTCCTCCAGCGAATCCTGGCGGCTGCGGCTGGCCTCGAGCAGCGGCTGCACAAAGGTCTGGTCGAGCGCCTTGCCCGTGAAGGCACTCGGGCTGATCTCATCCCACACGAGGGCGCGGGGCAGGGTGCCTTCACCGATGGGCAGGAAGTCGTCGATCGAGGGGAGCGTGATGTCGGGGGTCACGCCCTTCTTTTGCGTCGAGGCACCGTTGGGCAGGTAGAATTTCCGCACGGTGAGCTTGGCGGCGCCGGTGTTGCCCACGTCCTGGCTGAGACGGGGCAGGAAGTTCTTCATCTCCAGCACGGCTTGGACGGTGCCTTTCCCGTGGGTGGAGCTGTCGCCGATGATCACGGCGCGTCCGTAGTTCTGGAGCGCCCCGGCGAAAATCTCGGAGGCGGAGGCGCTGAATCGTGACGTCAGCACGGCAAGCGGGCCGTCGTAGGCGATGCGACTGTCGGTGTCGCTGTCCACGGACACCTGCCCCTGAAAGTCACGTTCCTGCACCACGGGTCCGGCCTTGATGAACAGGCCGGTGAGGTTGACCGCCTCGGTCAGGAGGCCGCCGCCGTTGCGGCGAAGGTCAATGACGAGCGCCTTGATGCCCTCGGTCTTGAGCTTGGCGACCAGTTCGGCGACATCCTGCGACGCGGTGTTGCGCACGTCCTCGGGAGCGGCGTCGTCGGGGGAGCCGTCGTAGAACGAGTGAAGCGCGATGACCCCGACGGGAATGGTTTCGCCGGCGTTGGCGCCGGGCAGATCGTAGATGGTGGCGCTGGCGCGGGCGGAGTTGAGCTTGATGACATCGCGGACGATGTGGACCTGCTTGGTTTGCGCTGCATCGGACGCGTCGCGGGGCAGCACGGTCAGGGTGACCTTGGTGCCTTTGGCCCCGCGGATCATGTCCACGATACGACGGAGTTTCATGCCGATGACCTCGATGGGCTCGGATCCTTCCTGCTGCACGGCGACGATCTTGTCGTTGACCTTGATCTGGCCGCTGGTGAAGGCCGGGCCGCCGGCGACGACCTCCCGGACGATGCAGTAGCCGTCCTCCTCGATGCCCAGCACGGCCCCGATTCCCACGAGTGAGAGCTTCATCTGGATGCTGAAGTCCTGGTAGGTGTCGGCGGAAAAATAGTCGGAGTGCGGATCATACATCCGCGTGAGGCTGGTGAGGAAAGTTTCCTGGATGTCGGAAGTCTCGGTGTCGCCCATGTTTTTCAGCATGCGCTCATAGCGCTTGCGCAGGGTGGTCTTGGCTTCTTCCACCGGTTTTTTGGCGACGACGTCGTGGAGCATCTCGTATTTCAGGCGCTTGCGCCACAGGTCGTCGGCGTCGGTGGCGTTGGCCGGGAAGGGGCTTTTGCTGCGGTCGGGCGTGTAGGACTCGTCGGCGGTGAACTCAAAGCTTCCGGGCAGTTGTTCGAAGATCCAAGAAATCCGGGCCTGCACGCGCTGTTCATAGACCTTGTAGATGTCGAAGGCGGCGTCGATGTTGCCGAGGTAGGCCAGATCGGTCTCGAGGCGCGGGCCGTATTGCCGACGGAAGGTCTGCTCGTCAGTTTGCAGGAAAAACAGGCGCTGCGGATCGAGTTCCTCCATGTAGCGGGTGACGATGTCCGCATATTCGGTTGGGCTCACCCCGTCCTTGTTGTAGTGAAAATGCTCGAGCATCTGGACCAGGGTGCGGGTCTCGAGCCGCATCAGGGGAGTGGTTTTAAGCTCGCGATCCGGGGCCGCCGACAAGATGGCGGTGAGCGCGAGGACGAGACAGGAAGTGGGCAGAAAGAAACGGAGGCGTGGATTCACGGGCTTAGTGGGGAGCGGTGTCTGCAAATTAGTAGCGGGGCGGAATGAAATGTTTCGGAAATTGTGATGATCGGTCTCGGGCGGGGTGGCGAACGGCTACCGCTTGCTCAGCAGATCCTTGGCGTCATCCAGAGTTTGCTTCTCCTCATCCGTGAGGGCGGCGAAGCCCTCGCTGTTGATTTTGTCGAGGATACGGTCCACGTCGGCTTTGAGGGCGATAGCGTCGCGAGCGGGGCGGGAAACAGCGGTCTGGGCGAGGTCCGGCGTCGTTTTGCCTACATTTCGGACCCATGCGGGCAGCGAGAAACCCGGGGCCCGATCCCAACCGTTGTTGGCGTGGAAATTACGAAAATAGATCCAGCCGGCGGCCATTCCGCCCAAGTGGGCCGAGGCGGCATATCCCAGGAGTGCGTCCGAGCCCGGCAGCTCGACAAACAGAAGCACCAGCGTGTCAATCACGGCCAGACCATAGACGAGATTCATTGGACGAACGGTCAGAGTGAAAAGAAAGAACGGCATGAAGCTCATCCGCTGATCCTCGTAGAGACAGGCGAGTACCACGAGGAGGGCCATGATTCCGGCGCTCGGACCGATGTGCACACCGCCCAAATTCCAGTGCACGGTCAGCCAGGCGAGACCGCCAGCCACCAATGCGGAGGCGAACAGGACCACGAAGCGTCGGGCTCCGAGCTGCGGCTCCAATTCACGCCCCAGCAGAATCAGCGCCAGCAGGGTGAACCCGATGTGCAGCGGAAAGCTGGTGCTGTGGAGCAGGCCGTGCGTGAGCAAGGTCCAGAGGTGGCCTTGTTCCAGGCTGCGCACGGTCAGGCGTAACGCATCGGGCAACGCATGGGTCGCGCCCAACCACGGCAGCAACAGCAAGGATTGCAGGACAAACACCGAGACCATCGCGGCAGCCATCCACACCAATGCCGTCGTGCGCGGACGGGGATAGTCGCTGCGCGTGTAAAAGCGGTCGGAGGGCATCGGAGCCAACTTACTTGCGAAGGGTAGCAATACAAGCCCGCGAGCGGACTTAGCGGCATGCTCTTTTGCCATGCTCCCGCTTGACAGTCCTGCGAATTACCCTTGATTCACGCGAACCATGGCCAACAAAGCAGACAAGTGGAAAGACAACGCCGCAGGTAAGTTTTACGTGGACCAGCAGTGCATTGACTGCGACCTCTGCCGTGAGACGGCTCCGGCTTTCTTCAAGCGTCAGGAGGAGGGCGGTTACTCCTTCGTGCACAACCAACCCACGACGGAGGAAGAGGCCCAGCTTTGCATGGAGGCCCTTGAGGGTTGTCCGGTTGAAGCCATCGGCAACGACGGCGATCAATAAGCTGAGGCGACGCCGTTACTTCAGGCCGCTTTTAGGCGGCCTTTGTTTGCCCATACTGGTTAAGCTGAGCGGATAATTATTTTAACTGAATGAAAAGGATAGGATTCAAATTTTCATCGGCCTTCATCTTGGCGGTGCAGGTCATGATGCCGCTGGCGGCACAGGTCCCGGGCGAAACCTACGAGCTGCCGAAGCTCTCGGTCTATTCCATCCAGGTCGCCAACCAGACCCCGGTGGCGACTTTTGCGATGCCGGTATCCGGTTTGCAATTCGAGCCGCGGGTGGACGTTCAGGCGCGCAATCTGGCCGAGGGCCAGGCCGATGTCGCGATCCGCGGCGGTATTTTTGAAAACACCGGGTTCAAACTCGGCGCGCTCAGCCTTCACGATCCGCAGACCGGGCACTACTTTGCCGAGCTGCCGGTTGCGCCGGCGATGCTGACTACGCCGAAGGTGCTGACCGGCGCCGACAACGCAGCCGGTGGTTTCAATGCCCAGGTCGGTTCCGTCGCCTACGGTTGGCGCCCGATCTCTTCACAGGGCGAACTGTCGCTCGCGGCCGGGACTGATGACTTGCACCGCCAGAGTTTCTATCAGGGATTCCTGGCAGCGGAAAAAGTGGCCGGCCGCACCCTCGCTGCCGACCTGGACCTCGCGCGATCGCAGTCGGACGGCACCGTGCCGTTTGGCGACCACCTCTTCAAGCGCATCGCCGGGCGCTTGCAGCTGAGGGGGGAGAGCAGCCAAACAGATTTGTTTGTCGGCTGGCAGGAGAAGTTCTTCGGCTGGCCCAACCTCTATACGCCGTTCGGTTTCAACGAGACGGAATTCCTGAAGACCGAGCTCTATGCGCTCAACCATCGCGCCTGGACCACGCCCGAAAACTACTGGCAGGTCGGCGCCTACTACCGACGCAACTACGATGATTACGAATTCAACCGTGCCGTGCCCGGAGCCTCGAACCCCTTCATTCACACCACCCGGGTCCGCGCGGTGGCCGCCGACGGTCGGCAGGAATTTGCGGATTGGGCGGTTGCTTACAGTGCCCAATTCCTGAGGGATAGCATCGAGTCCACTTCCCTGACCTTCGGACCGTATCGCACCCGCGAATACTTCAAGCTCGCGGTTGTGCCGGAGTTCGCAGCCGACATTGAACCTGGGCGTCTGACCCTGCGGGCCGGAGCGGCCTATGATGACAGTGATCGCGACGCCTCGGCGCTATCCCCGGTCTTGGAGGCGGCATTGCGGAGTTCAGCCGGAGTCCGTTACTACGCCCAATACGCCGAAAGCAGCCAGGTCGCGACTTATACCGCGCTCAAATCCAATCCCGCCGCCGGACTCTTCCGCGGGAACCAAAACCTCGGCCGCGAATACAGCCGCAATCTCGAAGCGGGCGTCGAGTTTGCCCGCGACGGCTGGACGGTGCAGGCGGCACTTTTCCACCGGCAGGATGACGACCTGGTGGATTGGACCTTTCGCCAAGGGGTAACCGCCCGGACGGCCAACGCCGTGGATATCGACACCTCCGGACTGGAGCTGGTCGCGATCTACAACACCCCCCGCTACGACCTGATTTTCGGCTACGCTTACCTGAAAAAGGACGCAGATTACGGTGCGGCCGTCGTGGATGCGAGTTTCTACGCCTTGAACTTTCCCCGCCACCGGCTCACCGCGGCGCTGGTGGCCCGACTCGGCCGGGGCATTGAGCTGCGGCTCGACAACGAATTCCGGATGCAGGAGAAAAACATGCTCCGGACGATCGGCGGGGATGAGGCCGTGTTGACTTCGGCAGGCTTGTATTGGCTGCCGGCGGAGGCGAGGGGGTTGGAGGTCTCTCTGCGCGTGGACAACCTTTGGGACGAAGACTTTCAGGAGGTTCCGGCTGTGCCGGCGGCACGCCGCCAGTTCGCGGCCGGGGTCACCTGGCACTGGTAAGCCGGCGCGGGCAATTCGGTTGACAGTGCCGGGGCGCGAACGGTCTGTTCGGGCCGATGGACAATCCTTTTCTCAGCCGTGCCTTTCACATCCCTTGGTCCCAGCTCCGGCCAGATCAGGTGGGGCCCGCGGTGGAGGCCGCGCTGGCGGACGCCGAGGCGGCGATCGCCACCATCACGGCTCTGCCGCCTGCGGCGGCGGACTACGCCAACACCTTCCTCGCCCTTGAGCAGGCCACCGAACTGCTCAATGAAACCTGGGCCAAGGTCACGCATCTGACCAGTGTGGCGGATTCGCCCGAGTTGCGCGAAGCGCACAACGCCGCTTTGCCGAAGGTGTCGGCATTTCAGGCCAAGATACCCTTGAGCGAGCCCCTCTGGATCAGGCTCAAGGCGGCGGCTCAACATCCTTCTGCACAGGCCTTGAACGGCGAACAACGCCGCTTCCTCACCGAGACAATGGCGGAATTTCGTCAGCAAGGCGCCGACCTGCCCACGGAAAAGAAGGCGCGGCTGGAGGCATTGCAGAGTGAACTCGCCCAGCTCACGCAGAAGTATTCCGAAAACGTGCTCGATGCCACCAATGCGTGGGAGCTCATCGTGACCGATGTCCACCGTCTGCGCGGTCTGCCCGCACACGCGGTGGAGGCCGCGCGCCAGAGCGCCATTAAAAAAGGCCGGGGCACAGACGAGAACCCTGCCTGGCGTTTCACGCTGCACATGCCCTCGCAGGAACCGGTCATGCTCTATGCGGAGGACGAGTCCCTGCGTCGCGAAATCTGGACCGCCGCAGCTGCGGTCGGCGCGCAAGCACCGCATGCCAATCAGGAGCTGGTCCGCAAGATCCTCGCGCTTCGTCAGGAGAAGGCCGCTTTACTGGCTCAGCCACATTTTGCCGATTTGGTTTTGGAGCGACGCATGGCCAAGAGCGGCGCGCAGGCACTGGCTTTCATCAAGGACCTGCACGGGCGGGTGGAAGCGGCCTTTGACCGTGAGAGCCGCGAACTGGAGGAATTCAAGGCACGGCAGACCGGATGTTCGGTGGCTCGGCTGGCGCCTTGGGAAACCGGCTACTGGGCGGAGAAGCTCCGCAAGGCCCGCCACGATTTCGACGAAGAGCAGCTGCGTCCATATTTCCCGCTGCCGGGCGTAATCACCGGCATGTTCGAGATTGCGCGGCAGGTTTTCGGACTGCGGGTGACGGAAATGCCGGCCGCGGCGGCCGAGACCTGGCACCCGGAAGTGAAGTTCTACGAGATGCACGACGCGGCAGGCCGGCATGTGGGCTCGTTCTATGCCGACTAGCATCCGCGCGAATCAAAGCGCGGCGGGGCGTGGATGAACTACCTGATCACCGGCGGACCCCAGCCCGACGGCCGGCGCGCACCGCACCTCGGACTCATCTGCGGAAATCTCACCCCGCCGGCCGGCGACCGGCCCGCTTTGCTTACGCACAACGAGGTGGAGACAATTTTCCACGAATTCGGCCATCTGCTACATCATCTCCTCGGCGAGGTGGGCATCAAGTCGCTCAATGGTGTGAACGTCGCCTGGGACTTCGTCGAGCTGCCCTCGCAAATCATGGAGAATTGGTGCTGGGAGCGCGCGAGCCTAGATCTTTTTGCGCGCCATCACGAAATTGGCGCGGCAATTCCCGAGGAATTGTTCCGCCGGATGATCGCCGCGAAGAACTTTCGCAGCGCCACTTTCACCATGCGCCAACTTGCGTTTGCCCGCATGGATCTCGACCTGCACATGCAGTCGGTTGAGTCGATGGGGACTGATTTGGCGTCATGGATCAAGGGGCGCCTGCAGGGTTACTTGGTTCCAACGGAGCCGGCCGCTCCGACCATCGAGAACCGCTTCACCCACCTCTTCGCCGATCCGGTGGGTTACGCCGCAGGTTACTACTCCTACAAGTGGGCCGAGGTGCTTGATGCCGACGCCTTCACGCGGTTCAAGCGCGAGGGCCTGTTCAATCCCGCGGTCGGCCGGGATTTCGTAACCCACGTGCTCAGCCGCGGGAACAGCGCCGACCCTATGGAACTGTTCAAGGCCTTCATGAACCGCACGCCTGACCTGCAGGCGATGTTGGTGCGCGCCGGGTTGGCCTGAGCGGCAGCGATTACAACGGATCCCGGCCGTTTCCAACGAGCTCGATTTCACTGGAAATCGGCTGCTCCGTGATAATCTATTCCACCATAAACCCATTTTAACCATGATGCTCTGGATTCTTCTGATCGCCATTCCCATGCTGTTCGGCCTGTATGCGCAGTTCCGCGTGTCCAGTGCTTACAACAAAAACGTCCAGTTGCCCTCCCGGGGGCGGATCACCGGCCGCGAGGCCGCCGCCGCCGTGATGCAGAGTGCCGGCATTCATGACGTTGAAATCGTCCAGGTGCCCGGCCAGCTGACCGACCACTACGACCCGATGAACAAACGCCTCGCGCTGTCGGAGCACAACTACCACGGCACCAGCCTCGCTGCTCTCGGCGTCGCCGCGCATGAGGCCGGCCACGCCATTCAGCACAAGGTTGGTTACTCGATGATGAAGGTTCGTCAGGTGCTGGTGCCCGCCACGCAGATTTCGGCCGGTGCATCACAGTTCCTGATCATCGCCGGAATTCTGCTCGGCGCTTCCAAGCTCGGTGGCATGTTTCTGATGTTGGGCGCCGTGGCGCTCACGGTGATCTGCTTCTTCCAGCTGGTGACACTGCCGGTGGAGTTTGACGCCAGCAATCGCGCCAAGGCGCAACTGGTGAACCTCGGTATTCTCGACCGCGATGAGATGCCCGGAGTGCGTGAGACGCTCGATGCCGCCGCGCTGACCTACGTTGCCGCTTTTGTGGCTTCGCTTGGCAGCTTGCTGCACATCCTGCTCATGCTCTTGGGCAACCGCCGCGAGGAGTAACTCGGGGCGCCCCGGACTTTCAACGCCAGCCTCCGGGCTGGCGTTTTTGTTTGGCGGAAGGGGAGGGATTCGAACCCCCGGAACCTTGCGGTTCAGCGGTTTTCAAGACCGCCGCAATAGACCACTCTGCCACCCTTCCGAAGCCGTTTCCGGCGACTAGATTCGGCTCGCAGCCTTGGCAATTTTGCCGCTGTGTCGAGTCAGCAAACTTCGTCGCAGGGCCATGCGGCATGAAACGCATCATGGCCATCACCACCGACCAAGTTCATGAAATGCAGGGACTCTACGGGCCGTTTACACTGGCCGAACGGGTCGTGCAGAAGATCTGGTTGCGGCAGGATTTCGAGACCCATGACCTGAGGCTGGTTGATGGACGGTCCTTGTCCATCCAGCGAGCCGGCGCGTGGAACCTGCTCGCGGGTCCGGATTTTCGCGGCGCCCGGCTGCGCATCGACAGCCGTGAGTGCACCGGAGATGTGGAGGTGCATTTCCGGGCGGGTGATTGGCGGGCTCACGGGCATGATGCTGATCCAGCCTATGACAATGTCGTCCTGCACGTGGTGATGTTCCCACCGGCCGACACCCAGGCGGTCGCTCGTTCGCGGCATGGCGAGCCGTTGCCCACGCTGGTGCTGCTGCCGCTGCTCAACCGCGGTCTTGAGGAATACGCGTCGGATGACGCGTTGGAAAACCTCACGGCTCGAGATGCCGCCGAAAAGTTATCCGGACTGGCGGAGTTGCCCGCGGCTGAATTGCGTCATCGTTTGCGCAAACGCGCCCACGGACGTTGGGAGCAGAAGGTGCGATTGGCTGCCATGCGGATGGCCAAGCTTGGTTGGGAAGAGGCTGCTCATCATGCCGCGCTCGAAATTCTTGGCTACCGTCACAATCGCGCACCAATGCTTTCGGTTGCGACCCGGCACCCGTTGGTGTCGTGGCGGCACGATCTCGTGGTCGAGGATATTTATGGGGAGACGCCCGATGCTTGGCAGACCCAGGGAGTTCGTCCGGCCAACCATCCGCTGCGGCGTCTGCGGCAATATGCCGCCTGGACGGGAAAAGTCCCGGATTGGCCGGACCGCTTGACCCGTGGGTTTGCAGACCTACGTCGTATTTCTGCATCGGCCGGAGTGGGGGAGGTCCGCAAGGAGCTTGGTCTCGTCCGTTATCGGGAGCGAATCGCCCTGGACCTGATGGGTGATACGGTGGGCGGCTCCCGTTTGGACAACTTGGTCTGTGATGGCTTGCTCCCGCTGTTGGCCGTCAAGGCCGACTGCGATTTTCTTCCGGTCTGGTTCAATTGGTTTGTCGGGGATGTTCCCGCCGAGGTCCGCCATGGCTTGGTGGCCCTTGGTCTGGCCGGCCGAGATGCCGGGCCTCAGTGTCACGGTTGGGCCCAAGGATTGCTCGGTTGGATTCTTGATCGCGATGTTCTTGCAAGTGGCTGACTGGCAGACCCCTTGCCGGGGGCTTGACAAGAGTTTGCGCGACTGGGTAGTTTTCACCCCCTACAACTAGTTCACTTTCCGAAAAGTGGGCCCTCGGGTCCGCTTTTTTTTTCCCATTAATCCAAACACATCATGAGCAGCGAAATCCTGTCCGTCCTCGAATACATGGAGAAGGAGAAAGGCATTCCACGTGCCGACATGATCTCCACGATCGTCAACGCGATCAAGACGGCCGCCCTGAAGGGCGTGAATTCCGGCCAGGAGCTGAAGATCGAGATCAATCCCAAGAACGGCCAGCTCAAGGCGTGGTCCCTGCTCAAGGTCGTGGATTCCGTTTCGGATCCCAAGCTGCAGATCCATGTGGAGAAGGCCCAGGTTTTCAAAGCCGGTGCGGTCGTTGGCGACACCATCGAGAAGGAGATCGATCCCTCCTACTTGGGCCGCATCGCCGCCCAGACCGCCCGTCAGGCCATCATGCAGCGCCTGCGTGCCTTCGAGAAGGAGCGCATCTACGACGACTTCAAGGACTCCGTGGGCGACATCGTGAGCGGCACCGTCCGTCGCCGGGAGCGCAACGATCTCTACATCGACCTCGGCAAGGCCGAGGCCATCATGCCTGGCAAGGAACAGGTGCCCGGCGAGGAGTATGCCCCCGGTGAGCGCATCCGCTGCCTCCTGCTGGAGATCGAGAACAGCAGCCGTGGCCCCGAGATCATTCTCAGTCGCGCGAGCCCGAAGTTTGTGCGCCGCCTGTTTGAACTCGAGGTCACCGAGATTGCCGACGGCACCGTCAAGATCGAGGCGTTCGCCCGCGAGCCCGGCTATCGCACCAAGATTGCCGTGACCAGCACCGACTCCAAGGTGGATCCGGTGGGAGCGTGTGTGGGCGCCCGGGGTGCCCGGGTGAAGAGCATCGTGCGCGAACTCGGTGGCGAGAAGATCGACATCATTCCCTACCACGCCGACACGAAGGAAATGCTCATCGAGGCGCTCAAGCCGGCCGTGCCGCGCGAAATCCACCTCGACGAGAAGAGCAAGCGCATCCTCGTGCGGGTCGTGAACGACGATCTCGCGGTCGCCATCGGCCGCAAGGGCCAGAATGCCCGGCTGACATCACGGCTGGTGGGCTGGCGTCTGGACATCGAGGAATTCAAGACCACCGCCGCTGATCCGCGCGCGCAGGCCATCGGCCTGCTGGTCAGCACCTTTGGTTTCGAGAACTCGATCGCCGAGCGCCTCGTAGCCAATGGCATCAACTCTCCCGCCGCCTTCGAAGGCGTCGAGGCCGGCGACCTGGTCGGCATGGGCTTTAATGAACAGGAAGCCGCCGGCATCTTCGCCAAGGTTTCCGGCAGCTGAACCAACTCCTAGTCAACCCTCCAAACCACCCACGCGACCAACCCTGCAGGAGTGCCCGTATCCACGAGATCGACAAGCAATACAACGTTGAGCCCAAGGAAATGCTTTCCTGGCTTAAGCAGCAGGGCTTTGTCGCAGCGGACACCAAGTCGGTTTCAAGCACGGTCAGCAAGATCTACTACGACGAGATCGCGAAGCAGTTCGCCAAGCCCGCGCCGGCTGCCGTCGAGGTGGCGACGGAACCGGCTGCTCCCTCAGCCGTGGTTGAACCGGCCAGGGTGAAACTGCCAGCCGGGGTATTCGTCAAGTCGGCGCAGGACATCCAGCGCGAGAAGGATGAGGCCGCGAAGGCCGCCGCTGCGGCCCGTGCTGCGGCCAGCGCCACGGTGGTTTCTGCTCCGCCGATCGTGGTGCCGAAGCCGATGCCGACCCCTGCTCCCGTGGTGAAGTCCGCACCGTTGCCGCCGCCCCCGGTCAATTCCCCCCGATTTGCTCCCACTCCCGCGCCGGTTGCCAAGCCCGCCCCGGCCCCGATGATGCGTCCGCCGCTTGCGCCCGCTCCGATGGCCAAAGCCCCGGTTGCTCCCCCTCCGGTGCCCGCTGCCCGTCCGTCCGCTCCGCCGCCGCCGGTTGCGAAGCCCACTTCCTTTGTTCAGCCGGCTCCGACCACGCCGGCCGCCAGTTCGATGACCGTCACCGAAGAGGGTGGCGTCAAAATCATCCATCTTAAGCCGCCGATCATCGTTCGTGACTTCGCCGTCGCGCTGGGACTCAAGCCCTTCAAGCTGATCTCGGAACTGATGGAGATGAGCATCTTTGCGTCGATGAACCAGTCCATCGACGAGTCCGTGGCCAACAAGCTGGCGGAGAAACACGGCTTCCTGCTCGACATCAAGCACCGCGGCGAGACGCAGGCTCCCACCGCCACCCCTGAGAAGGTCAAGCAGACCAAGGAGGAGAAGGCCCGCGAGGAAGACCTGAAGAATCTCGCGCCGCGTCCGCCGGTCGTCGTCATCATGGGTCACGTGGATCACGGCAAGACCTCGCTGCTCGACGCCATCCGCAAGGCCAACGTCGCTGCCGGTGAGGCAGGCGGGATCACGCAGCACATCGGTGCGTATCAGATCGAGCACAACAACCGGAAGATCACTTTTCTCGACACGCCCGGCCACGCGGCTTTCACCAAGATGCGCGCGCGCGGCGCCTCGGTCACTGACATCGCGGTGCTCGTGGTTGCTGCGGACGACGGGTTCATGCCGCAGACCGACGAGGCCCTGAAGCACGCGCAGGACGCCAAGGTCGCGCTCATGGTCGCCGTCAACAAGATGGACGTGAAGGGCGCCAACCTCGATCGCGTGAAACAGCAGATGCAGGAGCGCCAGATCACGCCGGAAGACTGGGGTGGCGAGATAGTGACGGTGCCGGTAGCTGCCATCAAGGCGCAGGGTATCACCGAACTGCTCGAAATGATTCTCCTGCAAGCCGACGTGCTTGAGCTCAAGGCCAACCCCAAGGCGGAAGCCAGCGGCGTGGTCGTCGAGTCCGAGGTGGATGTGGGGCGCGGCCCTCTGGCCACGGTGATTGTGCAGCGCGGCACGCTCCGCGTGGGCGACGCCATTGTCTGCGGACCGCATTGGGCAAAGGTTCGTGCGATGTTCGACGACAAGGGCCAGAACATCAAGGAGGCCCCGCCGTCGATGCCCGTTCGCGTCATCGGCTGGTCCAGTTCGCCCGATTCCGGCTCCAAGTTCATGGCCGTGAAGAACGCCCGTGAGGCCGAGAATCTGGCCGAGGAAGAAGAGCACCGCCAGAAGAAGGAGGCCGTCTCCGCCGCCGCGACGCCTAAGGATACTTCGCTCGATGCGCTGTTCGCGAACATCGCGGCCGTTCAGGCCAAGACGCTCAAGGTTGTCCTCAAGTCGGATGTATACGGTTCCGTCGAGGCCGTGCGCAATGTGCTCGAGGGCATCAAGAGCGCCAAGGTTTCGCTGGAAATCGTGTCCGCCGAGGTGGGCATCATCACGAAGAATGACGTCCTGATGGCCGCGCCGTCCAAGGCGACCATCATTGGTTTCAACACCAAGCAGGAAAACGGCGTGACCGCCCTGGCCAAGCACCACGGTGTCACGATCGAGAGCTTTGAGATCATCTACGAATTGGGTGACCGGGTGCGCGAGATGATGGCCGACCTGCTCGAGCCGGATCTCAAGGAAAACAAGCTCGGCGGTGCCGAGGTGCGCCAGGTGTTCCCGGTGGCCAAGGGTTTCGTGGCCGGCTGTCTCGTCACCGAGGGCAAGGTCAACCGCGGTATCACCGCGCGCGTCCGCCGCGGCAAGGAGACCATGTTCGAGGGCA
>JACCDR011085781.1_pt1 | contig 13289 bp, 23 predicted proteins | sample 7446431 | NCBI WGS metagenome assembly JACCDR01 (sample SAMN15323443, study PRJNA562643) | freshwater metagenome | isolation source: river surface water | place: USA:Blue River Watershed | collected 2017-08-17
GGCTGTTTTTCTATGACTAGCGTCGAAAAGGTCACTGTGAGACCATCCAAGGTTGATAAGGTCTTTCCGCCACGCTTCATGATATTCTTTTGCAGTTGTCTGATCGTAGCATTTAAGTGCTGCAGCCACGCGACCTATATGAAATTCACTTTCGTCACGGTCCAGCATGTCGTAGGGGACCCACGAATATTCCCACTTGCGTAGCAAATGCAGGGTTTTGGCAAGCCCTTTTGCGACGGCCTCGTGGTCGATACTACCGGCCTGAAGTTGTTGGGTGTAGGTGTTCATTGTTTGTTTTTCTTTCTTCATTCGGCCAGAAGTGTTTTTGAGTGAATCTTTGATTAATTTGTATGTCCTGGAAAAGGCGGGTAGTTACGTGAATTCATTACTCAGTTAGTGCGAATACTTGTTCAAGTGGGTATCGACAACGTCAAGGATAGCTGATCTTTGTAGACGGTTCTCATTGCTTTTTATGTTTTCGAAATGGAAGTATGTTGCGCAGTTTTCTAGCGCGTTGGACGGCACCGGTAGAGCACTGAAGTTCTTGCGCAAGGACGTTATCTGGCATTGTGCCGAGAGGTTGTTGGTCCCAAAAAGTCTCGTTGAACAGTCGGATGCCTCTTCGTTGCCGTGCAGCGTGGATGGCCTGCCGTGATACGCCAATTTGTTGGGCGAGAATGTAATCAGGGACTGTTCCGAGCAGAAACTCGTCCCAAAAGGTTTCGTTGAACGGTGGGATGCCTCTTCGTTGCCGTGCAGCGTGAATGGCCTGCCTTGTTACGCCAATTTGTTGGGCGAGAATGCGGTCAGGTACCGTTCCGAGCAAAGACGTGTCCAAATCTTTGATGCGTTGCTTGTTATTTTTCTTGCAAGTTCGGCGTTTGTTCTGGTGGGCTGCCAGTTCTACATTAGGATCGTCTATTAAAGGCTGGGAGTCTACATCCACAGAGTCGTTTTGCTGAGGATGATAAGCAGATATGTTGTTGCGATGACGAGCCCGCAGGACCGCTGTATCGGAGCAGTTGAGTTGCTTAGCAAGCTCACAATCGGACGCTTGGCCAAGAGGCACCAGGCGCCAATCGATCTTTTTAGGAGTGGTTCCCCCTGAATAGGGCGAAATGCCCAGTTTGCGTCGATTGTAAAGAACAACGGATGGGTTTACGCCTAATTCTTTGGCAAGGTCCGCGTCTGAAACTTGTCCAAGGGGTAACTCTTTCCAATCGATTTTATGGGTCATGTCCACCAACCTAACCGGCTTCTTGCAAAACGTTTTCGGAATCGACAGCAGGACGTCGAAGTCTTTTAATTTGCGCCCGGAGCAGTTGTCGCATGATACGACGAATGCTCTTACTAATTGGATCGGGAAATCCCGTCGAAACCGCTACCGGAATGCCCCCAAGTTTCAAGAAGCGAAAAACTCGAGTAGGCTTTGTGCCTACACCTTGGATGTGTAGAATAACGTTGTTGTTGCCATGTCGTTGGCAGAATTCGAAGAAATCAATGAGAGCCGGTACGACAGAGTGATCAGCTCCAATGAAGATTGGGTGTAACCAACTTGCGAAAAATTGTGTAGTCGGGTACGCGGCCGTTAGCTTTTCGATGTTGTGGGCTATGTCCTGCAGGCGGTCCACCGCGTCGCTCAAATTAGATTGATTGATCTTATTGATCGCCATAGGCTCCGTGTAATATTATGTCTGCGATACTGTGCAGATGGGCATAAACCACCGGACGCTGATGTAAAACATCGTCTTGCGGCATCCAAGAGTAGTTGACTTTAAATCCACCTTTGTTGTCTTCATCAGGTTTCATGATAGAAACCACGATAACGATGTCGACTTTTCCTTGTTCGATATCGTCCCTATGTGAGTCTAGGCACTCCAATTGCCCAGGAATGCCTTGTATGCCACCGCGATCAAGTTTGTGTACACTCATTTTTTCTTTTCTTTGACTGAATCTTTCTCAAACGCCTTGCGGCGGATACTGTCGACTCGCACACTTGGTGCTTTTTGGCGAGAACGGAGTCAGAAACGTCTCCAAGCGGCTCGAGGTCCCAGTTGATGCCCTTTCTCCCGAGTCTCGCTTTTCCTCGAAATTGAGGAATTCCCAACCTTAGTCGGGCGTATCGAACAGCTTGCGCGGTCACCCCGAGCTCATGAGCAAGCTGAGTATCACTTACTCGCCCCAGGTTGGGCTGTGATTTCCAATTTATTCTTTTTGGATGAGTTATGCACACGCCAATGGGGTCCTCGACGACATGATTTTGTTTAAGCGACATTCGCACACCCTCGTAGGCAGAACTTTTTGCGGTAGCTGTCGTAATAAAAGTTCTGCAATAGAAAACGAGCCGCTAAAGCAAGACGGTACCTCGATTCCTTTTTATCTTTGGATAAAAGACCGACTGAAACCAGTCTCGTGAGCGCTGTGTATGTGCTTGAATTTTTCCTATGAGTAAACCCCTTTTTCTTAATGACGGCTTGGTGAATGAATGCCGCAATCGGTGCCCAAGTTTTTTTGTTACGTTGGGCATTTCGTTCATTTTTGCCTAAGGAATGGAGAATCTCCCATTGATATTCAGTCAGTTTGAGCATATGGGCATCTCGACTATCAACGTATCGTCTTTCAGATGGTCATTTTTAGTGGTCATCGCGCACCCAATTCTGGCCAAAGAATTGCAAGAGCACGATCGGCGTTTGCGGTCACAAGTGGCCCCGCCATCACGTCGTTGATTCCTGGATTGATCCACCAAATTCCATGGGCCTTTACAACGAGCGCGGAGAGTCCCACGCCGATCATCACAAGATCGCCGGGTTTTCGCCCACGAGCCCAAACGTCACCATGTTCTTCAATCCAGCAAGGAAGGCTTGTCGGCGACTCTTGTTGGGTTTTGTTCGTATTCATCTTACGTCTTGCCTAGAACAGGTGCTCGCATCCGAATCCATGACCTAGCGCCAAAACCAACGTTTCGATAGTTTGTTGTGCGTCCGGATGTTGCGTTGATTTCAAAATGTCAATTGCGGTGATGAGGGTTTCTTTTTGGGCGAGGGTCCACTTGCGGTTGTAGTCATCGACAAGCTCTTTGGCGCGATCTTTATTACAACTTGTCCCATCTTTCAACGTCAGAATGTTGACTCTTTCCAATTCGGACAAACGTTGACCGGATGCGCATCCCATCCAGATTTTTAAAATGGCGATTTCAGCGTGGGAAATTTTTGTGTTCATAACGAATGGACAAACAAAAGAAGTTTGATTTTGAAATAGACGACAGCTCCCAGTACAAACAACACCAGAAGCGCAAACAGGTAAAGAAAAACACGAAACCAGTTGATGTTTTTCATGGATTTAAATCCGGAGGACCTGTTTTAATGTTTCGATGGCCTATCGGTTGCCTTGGGTAGGAGATCGGTTCATCGCACCACCTGACAACCTTCAGACGTACAGAGACGCTGCAAAGTCCAACGCCCCCTCCAAACAGAAAACCGAGGAAACTCACGAGCCATTCATCGACCATCAGATACTCCTGTCAAAACCAATTCGTGCAACTGGTGACAAACTTGCCACTGGGGGTCTTGTCTTGTTAAAATTTCTTCAAATTTCTTCATCACTTCATTTTCCCAGGGTCTGTGCTGAGTGCGCACATAAAACCCAAAATTATTCGGTGACCGGAGATTACCCGTATGAAACAAGACCTCCAATTGGTTCTCCTCGGAAAGTACCACAATGAGATAACCCATTTGGTTTTGATACATGACCGGACGATCTACTGATCGCAGAGCCCAATCGACGTGTTCGGGCATTCCCGGAATTGTAGTCACCAGTCCTTTTTGGACTAATTGATCGACCATTTTTTGATGAAACGCAACCACTTGGGCTTGCGCGATCCAGGGGGCCCCAAGTCTTGGAGTTGCAATTTTTCGGACTACTTCTAAAAATCGGTCTACCTCGTTTTGGGTGTTGTAGCACCCAAGACTAACTCGGACAACTCCGTAAGAAGCAGAAGGATCGCCACCTAGAATGCGCGACTCAACCTCGCGCTGCTCGACCTCGGAAACACCAAGCCATCGGCGAACGAGTCTATGGGAACAAATCGCCCCAGCTCGAGTTTCAATCCCATAGCGGTCAGCCAACTCGGCTGCCAGGACATCGTGGTGCCACCCTTGGATGGCAAACGGGACTACTGCGGTACGGTGGCCGTCATTGGGGACAAAAACCGTAAGTCCAGGGATGGCCCGCAAGCCCTCGTGAAGTCTGCGTAACAAGAACTCCTCATGACTTTCGATGGCGTCCCATCCCTGAGCCGTGAGCTCTCGGCACGCCGCTGCTAAGGCGACGATGCCCACGGTATTCCACGATCCAATTTGATGGCGCTGACTTGGCGCTGACCAAATGACATCGACTTCTGTCACCATGTCGACTGACCCACCGCCGGCGTCGACCGGAGCCCGATAGAGTAGATCGGTAGGCACAACCAAAACCCCAACACCAAACGGAGCATACAGCTTGTGCGCGGAGAGACAGAGAGCGTCGATACCCTGGGTCTGCATGCGGATGGGCCGATGTGGTGCCAGCTGTGCCGCATCGACAAATAGCAGCGCGGACGACTCCGCCATGATGGAACGAATTCGAAAGATGTCTGGGATATACCCAGACATATTGCTCGCGCCTGTGATGGCAACAAGCTTTAAACGATCTCCATAGGTCGCGACCTTGGCTGCGAAATCCTCGTAGTCAAGAGCCCCGTCGAGGCTGGTCTTAACTTCCACCAGCGTAACACCTGCCTGGCGCCAAGGGAGCGCGTTGCTCGTGTGTTCAATGTCGGACGTCAACACGACATCCGACGAAGACAACTCCAGGAGCCGTGCAAATAAATTGATCGCCTGACTGCTGTTCTGCGTGAACAACAACGACTGATCGGGGCAAACCCCGAGAAACTCGCGAATATCCAACAGGGCGGAATCCACCACGGCGGCTGTGTGCCGTGCTAACGGGCCCGCGCCGCGAGTGTAGGCGCTATAATGCCCCATGAAATCTGTGACGGCCTGAAGGACCCCTGGCAAAGCTGGAGTCGTCGCAGCGTTGTTGAAACGAATGACGGAGCGCGAGCCCCCATCCGAACAGAGATAACGAATCGTGGTAATTTTCATAATCGACGCGCCACTGCCGTATCAAAAACGGCATGTTGATCTGAACTCACCACATTGGCGAGCTCAAACACTTTTCGCACAAGACTTTGTGCAGTTTCTCGATCCAAGTTTGGACCGAGATGCAATCGCTGCGCTTCCGCGACATACCATTGTCGAGGGGACACGAGAGAAAGGCCAGCATCGGCCACTCGCTCGCGCCATCCATCCTCAGCGAGGACTTCAGCATCTTCGCGACCAACATAGTGCCGACGTGAAGCTTCCGGCAGCCACTCGCCCATTTGGGCGTCACAGTAGCGAAAACCTTTCACGTCGAAATGGTCGTACCCTAACGCCCTGAGGCGCGGGAGAAACGACAAATCGCTGACACCAGCAATGTAGGGGTGTGAAATTGGCAATGCGAGCACACCGTGCTCCTTGGCCAATGCAAGCGTCTCTAAATGACGCTGCGTAGGTACTCGTTCCAAGCGCTCGTTACCGGTGATGCCGACAACAAGCCGGAAATTCGGGAATGCGGACAACCGCCGCATCACCGTGGGCGTAATGGGCCACTTCGTGACGGCGGTTGTGAGCTTAGCGACCTCTGTCGCACGCTCTAGCCACTGCCAAAAATAACGGGCAATCTTCGGCCAAAACGGATCTGTAATGGCCGTAAAGCCGACGATATCCCCACGAAGAATCTCCCAAGGGAACTCCGCAAAGCGACGCTGTTCCGCAGGGTCCTCCGTGACCCACGGCGTGACGTTGACAAATGTGCACGCCTTATTCACCCCGGCGACAGGGTTGGTGTTCCACACCGAACGACGAGTGTCGTGCTCGGTGATAAAACAATACTTGCAAGCGACCGGACACGCGGGTTGCCCTGCAACAAATTGATGGACTGGCAGGAGTTTCACAGCGAAATCCTTTCCCAATGCTGAACGACAGGGGTCGTCACAGCAAGGGTAATGCATGGGAGCACTACCGGAGTTACCCGGTGGGCATGGGATGCTGGACGACAGGTCAAAATACCCGGCCAAACAAAGCGCCGCGAAGCATCCTCCATGGTCTCGCAATACGATCCCCGAAGGCAAAGTGAAACAAACCCTCGTGGATGAGAATGAAGTCCACTCTGATCGTCTGCATGAAAATAATGCAAGCGAACGTCCCAACCAAATACGCGAATCACTGTGAGTTGCGACATGACGAGCACCCCATTGACTCGGACGTCGTTGCGAACCCATAGTCGCAACAAATCTCTCCGCCATGAGAAATGGCGAACCCAGGCGCGCGCAAACGAAATCATGCGCAACTCCAAGCTTCTTCCATCCGCGAGCGCATCGCAAGCGGAAGATGAATGCGGCGAGTCTCAAAATCCAACAAACGGGATGGCGACATACCCACCGTGACTTGGAGTTCCGGCGGTAAAATATCCCGGAACATCCCGAGGAAGCAGTACTTACATTTGAAGCATTTGCCAGCCGGCAAATACTCCGACCAAACCATCCAAGAATTCACACCATAAAGGGCGCCAACGCCCTCACGGCCATCAGGAAAACGAAAGCGTGGGTGCAAGCCTACCGTGCTATTTTCTCCTGGGGGGACCCCTGGGTCAGTGGCCAACATCCCTCCAGTGATAAACCTGGCGAACGACATATCTCCCCATGACGGCATCGAGCCGTCATGCCGGCGAATGTTGATGTAGGGCGCCCCCATATCAGGGGCTTTTGGACAGGTAGTGCAACACAAACTGCACTGACTGCGAACTGCGACACCGCACCGTTCATAGCGCTCACTAGCGGTATGAACCTCAACGCGATACCCGAGATAACGCAGCAACTCAATAGAGCCCTCGGCAGGGCGAACAAATTGAGCCTGGTCAGCGCATGTCGCCTTTAACGGACAGCGAGTACACCCAGCAAAGCCAGGTGCAACGTAGTATGGATTGACGGATCGGCGGGTACCCGTAAGCGCCGCAACGGCACACGACGTACGCGTCCAATACGGAATACCAAGTGTCGCCGCACGCTCAATCATGAAATCCGCAGTCGCCTGTGGCGTAAGCTTCAGCGTGCGCATCCACTCCTGCCCATCGGGGGCAGGCAGGTTTTGCATTCCAGCCGCTTCAATGGTCCCCGCGTCGCCGCGGAACCCCGACGAAACGATTGCATGGGCGCCGTGTGCAGTCGCCTGCTCAAACATACGCTCAACCGTCTCCACGGAGTCGTTAACTCCATGGATGATGGGCCGTATGTACGCAATCGAATGCGCACCGGCATCACGAGCGGTCTGCAAGTTGCGATACCGCTGCTCGCTTGAAGCAGCCTTTTCCCATTCTGAACCAAGCTCAGAAATGGAAACGAAAACGAAAAGATTGAGATGGCGGGACCACTCCGTCAAGTGCTCGCGCCACCACGAATTATTCAAGGTGCCCTTCGTGATGATGGCAACGGGGCCAGTATGCCCGTCCGCAATCAATGCAGCCATCTTGGCTGCTGTTGATGCCCGCAGAATAACAGGGTCTGCCAAATTATTCACCGAGACCGGGAGACCTCGGAGTACTGAACGAAATAGGGCAGTGTTATTCATAGGGGCTTACCGTCGCACGTGCATCCACACGCGGTTTTTATGACCTCCCACACCTCGGGAGTGTGAGAGCTTCCTTGCAACCGTACTCCTGAACCCTGGGGGACCGTCTGAAGTACGTTTGTCCACGAGGGTCATACTCCTAACTGCAATTCGCAATGATTAATATTGCAAATGCCGTTAAAAAAATGACGAACCCGTGTGGGACCGTCAGCGTTACGGTCCCATTGACTTTCTAAGTTTTCAGCTATCCATTGCTGAGTAGCAATGGATAGCTGAATACAAGCAAATCTTGTAGCTCCAATGTCTGCTGGCCGTCTAGGGTCAGTCCTTGCCAATTCAGGAGAACCCTTCACAACGACAACAGAAATGCCCTCTGGTATCTCCGGAAGGACCTCGCCTTCTTGGGCGAAGAACACACCACGTCCCGGGTGATAGGTGCAGGTACTGGCGAACAGAGCAAGGGCAGAAAGAATGTCTTGATTGGTCATTGTTGATCCTTGATTGGGACCAAGAGGTCCCGAAGAATAGCCTCACGTGAGGCGTCCGCATCGAAGGGGGGAACCCGGTACCCAGCGCAATAGAGGAGCAGCGTCGCGGCGGTCGAGATACGATGACCCCGAGCACCCCCGCCTAATCGGCACGCCCACCCCGCGACGCAACAGGGCGTGCCGCATGTGGCTTCGTCGGTATTCTCGCCCCACTCGCGCTGATCGTGGAGCTCAGGATGCTCTTGAATCTGCGCGGCTACACGCTGGCGCAGGTCTAATGGGTCGGGCGATCCTGAAAACCGGAAACCAATGGCGCCAGTCAAATCGACGCTAGTCAAATTAGCCCAACGCAAATTAGCGCCAGTCAAATTCGCGCCAGTCAAATTAGCGCCACGCAAAACAGCGCCAGACAAGTCCGCGCCAGACAAGTCCGCGCCAGTCAAATCGGCGCCTTGCAACCAAGCCCCGGTCAAATTCGCGCCAGTCAAAATGGCGCCAGTAAAATCGGCGCCAGTAAAATCGACACTACGCAGGTCAGCGCCCATCAAAATGGCATCGCGCAAATCAGCGCGCGCCAACGCAACAAAGCGCAAGTCAGCGCGACGTAAATTGGCGCCAGACAAATCAGCGCCAGTCAAAATGGCGTCACGCAGATCAGCGCCAGTCAAATTGGCGCCCCGAAAGTCACGGTCCCCTGCCGCATACGCGGCCAAAAATTCTTCTTTGTTCATTGTTGATCCTTGCTTGGGACCAAGAGGTCCCGAAGCCTATCCTCGCATAGTGTGCCGACCAGGAATGGAACCCGGGACCAGCCGGTTATAATCCGGCCGCTCTAACCGACTGAGCTATCGGCACGAACTTAGTGGCGCGACGTGGTTTATGGGAGTCGTCGCGCCTTTATCATTGGCGCTACGTCGTTCAGACGTATGCAATTAGCTGCATACGCTGCAGCTAACAAGTATCGATGGCCCACGACTTGTTGCCAATTTGTGGGCACCAAGGAGTTCTCTCGAGCGTCCACACAACGGACACTCGACAGCAAAGAGAATAAAACGACTTCCGCGACTCGTCGATTTTCTCGAGAGTCCTCAAGGAAGTCAACGTCCTTAGCCAAAAGGACAGACCCAAGCAGGAGTCTCCGGAGCCCTGGAGCTTTCGTATCTATTTCAATGGTCGCGCAGCGACAACCATTCACCCCTGAAGGGGCGATGTCCAAAATAAAGGAACCGTAGGCGGAATCTACAAGGCCAACGGTCGTGTCACAATCCACACCGTGGGCCCATTCCCAGGCCCACGACGCAGTGAAATATCCTTTTTGAAGGTGGTTGTGTACTATCATGGTATTCTCCTCTACCAACATGGACGTCCTTGACTTGCCCTTTTCCGGCAACTTAGCTGCGCGGGGTCTCGGCATGTGCCGAGGGTCGGTGAGAACAATCGCCAGTCAAACAAGTTCTCAGCATCGAGGCAGGTGGCAGGGCGCCCAGTAGTGGCGTGATGCCACTCTGGAGCAAGTCCTCGTGTTCGGTCGTCAACAAAACCATCGGGGCGCATAACGCCACCATAGACGGCGAATCCGATGACCGTATCCACTGCAATCCAGCCGCGACCACCCGCGACCGCATGGCACTGAATGCACCGTTTTTGGTTGTTGACCAACGGCCCCCAATAATGGGGGCCCTGTGTACAGGCGGGCATCTGGTGGTACGAGATGGGGGACACGGCGAAGCATTCCATTACAACGCCCAAGCCGGCCCGCTCAACGATTGAATCGTCGCGGAATCCGGCAAAAGACTTACTCGTTTCGAGATGGAAGAAGTCTTTGCTTCGCCATCTCCCGTGCCTTGTCTAAAGGCACGTCGTTGGCTAAATAAGCCAACGATAGGAGGACTCGATGCCCAAAAACTTTCTGCCAGTGGGCAGAAAGCCTTCGCCTCGTGTGGTTAAACGACCTTTCATCCACCCAATGGACGGATGAAAGCAAACAAAACAACAAAACCTCAGCTTCACGGTCCGTCCCACTTGAGACGGAGTGAGAGAATTGGATTCTTTTGTCAACAAGAGCTGACCCAATTACCGGGCCAGTGATGGGGTCGACTAGAGAAACTGTTGCGCACCGATACTCCGGCATCTCTGCCGGATGGATGAAAAAATGCAGATTCAACGGCGGGTGGTTTTGTCCGCAGTTGAAATGGACTGTCGACGACGACGATGCGTAGTCGCAGTTATACGCCCAGCCAACTGCCCACTCACGGGTGAGCTCTCCTGCAAGAATCCCGCATACCGACGGTTTTGCCACTACCACCCCCTCTGCCGGCTTACGACCTCGACTTTCGGGTCATTATTCTCGTCTACTTTTTCTTTTTCTTTTTCTTCTCCTTCTCCTTCATCTTCTCCCTCCGTTGAAGGAGGGAGCGCTTTCTTCTTCGAAGAAGAAGAAGAAAGCGCCATCGTGACCACCGCAACGAGTGGCGCCACCAAAGCCGGAAGAGAATGGCCGCTGATCGCAGCAAATTGCTGCAGACCTGTCAAACGAATAGACTGAAGTACTTTTTCTTGGTACCGACGAAGATCCTTCGTCGGGAGGGGAATGTTCGCCGCAGCGACCCACATGATCACAGTGGGTGCGACTTGTAGAAACAGCTGGCCTGCTGGATGGGCCAAATGGCGTCGAAGGTGAAAGCGAGTCGCCGCCCATTGGATCCCAGCTTGAAGCTGGGAATGAACGAAGGTTAGCGAGCCAATAAGGGCTGCATCACCGACAAACGAAACAACAGGAGAGAGAACTTGTGGAACTTTTTTGAAAAACATTGCTTTCCTTTCTAAATCAAACGAAAAGGAGGCTATCCAGCGAAGGGAACCGTCCAGCGACGAACTCCCAGAATTTGCCCAACATTTGGGGCGGCAGGAACCCCCGCCTCCTTTTGTTCGGCAGTTCGGGTATCGATAACCCGAACAACCGACCCGGGGCCACTATCCGGAATCACGATGTCGTGCCGTCCCGCAGGCAACCGATCTGCGAATACCGTTGACACGGCGTAAATGACGCCGTCTTGTGGCTCGGGCAACATAGCCGGAGACCACTCGTGTCGAACAGAAGGTAGACCATCAACCGATGGCACGGGAACCGGAGAACTGTGAACTCGCCGTCGGTTCGCGGGGTCAAAGGGATACCGGCGAATTGCCGGTCCTGTGCCATGGTCATCCTCCATGGCAAAGAAAACGATGTCGTGGTCGGTGGTGTTGATGATAGTCATCGTTTCGGTTTTCCTTCGAGAGTCCGTCCCTCGATGGAAAAAGTATGCTGACTAATAGTCGGCTTCGCAAGGGCTACGACGCCGATTTTAAGTCGGCGCTAGCCGCGAACGAAAGGTGCGCGAAATTCGACTATTAAAGGGATCTCTTGTGGTGTCGAGTTCCAACGACGCCCCTCCCCGCCTTTTTCCCAAATTGCAAAAGAAGCAGTCACCAAATTCCCAAACACTCTTTTATCTTGAGTGTTCGTCGCTGGTGAGCCAGCTGGTGGAGTTTTGCAAATGGTGTAGATTGCGTTGGTTTTAGATGAAGTACGATGATGTGTTTTTTGAATGACATGACTGGTCTTCTATCTGTACATTTTAACGTACGCAATGCCTGAAAGTCTTTGTACAGCCTCGGCGTGTTTGTAAAACTCAACAGCTTGTTTGAGTGTTTTTGGCACAAAAGAGCACTCTATCCTTGGGACATCTTGGTATGGACTGTATGTGCCTTTGAATGCAACTATCAAAAAATCTTCACCACTGTGGATCCATCGACAGTGTCCATTATCGGCATGAGCATACGCGCGCATCCAGGAAGGACGAGGCAGCCGATTGAGTTCGTCGAGAAATTCTTTTGAATCGATTCTATGTTGTGTTTGCGCAGGAACGTTTGCAATTGATTCTGTTGTTTCATGGCTTCTAAAGATAGTCGCAATTTGTTCGAATGCCTGCGCCATAAGCTCTTGGTTGACTTTCGATGCAGGCCTCCAAAAGGTTAGAGCACTCCGCTCATCGTTATCTAAGGAGACATTTGGATCACCGTCTGCTGTTCTTAGTGTGATTCTGGCGGCTACCAGGAGTTCGTATGCGTTTCCAAGTTTTTCGATCCTTGTAACTTCCGGTACAAGACATTTGCTGTCGATGTTGATTCTCATTGAACTCCAGAATAGTGTGGGACTTCTTTTCTGCGCTTGATTTTGGTTTTCTATTTATGCTCATTGGTTCTCAGTGTGAGCCAATCTGGGGCCAGCATTCCAATCACACGCATTGCCCAAGTATAGCGGTGGTCGATCTTCCAAACAGGCAACTCGCCGGAATGGTTTTCGCTGGTGCCTGTGCATGTTACACTTCCAGCGGCATCGCGTTCAAGTTTTCTACCCGCAGTAGAAACTAAAAGATTCTGCCCCATCCGTTTCCAGACGTCATCATCGTCTTGTGCAAATTTTTGCTGATCGAGTAGGGCTTCGAGTTCTTTGATGATGCGGTATGCACGGATATACTCACAAAATTTGCCGTCTTTTGTGAAAATTTCACGATAGACCAGCTGGCCGTTTTTTGGCTCGATGGCAATCGAAAATTGTTGAAGCTCGTTTGTGCGTGACATGCTTCAATCCACCATCTTGTGTGAGCACAGGACAGCAAACTCTTGCCGCAAAACGATCTGCCATTTTGCGTCGTATGCCATAAGCGCCGCAGTGCCTTCGGGAGTCAGTTGCTGGACCCCTGTGTCTTCAATTGCCCACGATAAGTCGTCACTACCAATTTTTGGCGATCCGATGTAACGTCCCGTGAAGACGTCCGAGTCGATGGCTCGGAGGATTGCGGCTTGTTCGTGTGTGAGTTCTTTACGCATGGGATTGAGTCCTGTATTTTTGATGAGATGCTGTGCTGTACGGATGAGTGAATTATTTTTAGTTTCGGTCCTTTAACGGAACCAACAGGTCCCGCAAAATATCCTCACGATTTGCGCCCGCGTCAAATGACGGGAGACGATACCCCTCGCAATGGAGGAGCAGCGTCGCGGCGGTCGAGATGAGATGACCACGGGGACCACCACCCAGACGACAGGCCCACCC
>JACCDR012078615.1_pt1 | contig 13289 bp, 16 predicted proteins | sample 7446431 | NCBI WGS metagenome assembly JACCDR01 (sample SAMN15323443, study PRJNA562643) | freshwater metagenome | isolation source: river surface water | place: USA:Blue River Watershed | collected 2017-08-17
GACATTTAAGTACGCAGAAGTGCGTTTTGTTAACACATTCAAATCAAAATTGACTTTTATTTATAAATATCCATAGTTCTGGATATTTAGATTAATTATTTATCAGTTTATGAATTTAAAAGAATCTGCTTCAGCACTTAGTTCTTTATCTCAGGAGACTCGCTTAAAGGCTTTTAAGCTATTAGTCAGAGCTGGCTTTGATGGTATGTTGGCGGGAGAAGTTAGCAAAAAGATGGAAGTTCCTCAAAACACTATGTCGTTTCATTTAGCGCATTTGGAGAAAAATAAACTGATCAAAAAAAGCAAAAACGGCAGATGTATAACCTATACCGCCAACTTTAAGGTTATGGAAAATCTGATCAAATTTCTGTTTGAAAATTGTTGTGCAGATTCAAATCCAAATTCACGCCTCGATCCTAATGTCTTCAATATATGCAAAAAAAAATGAAAACCAAAGTCTTGGTGCTCTGCACCGGCAATTCCTGTCGCAGCATTCTTGCCGAATGTCTGCTTAACCATTATGGCAAAGATAAATTTCAGGCATTTAGCGCCGGAAGTTTTCCTGCTGGCTATGTTCATCCAATCGCAATCAGAACTTTGCAAGACCACCACATTTCAACCGAAGGAGTAAGAAGCAAAAGTTGGGATGAATTTAAGGATCAGCCTTTCGATCTAGTAATCACGGTTTGCGACAATGCTGCTGCTGAATCTTGTCCGTTGTTTTTGGGAAATTGCATCAAGGCGCATTTAGGAGTAGAAGACCCTGCAAAATTTACCGGAAGTGAAGAAAAAATCGCCGCAGAATTTGAGAGAGTTTTTTTAATTATTGAAAAGCGCATCAAGGCTTTAAGCGCTTTAGATTTTGGAAATTTGTCCAAAGAAAATCTTGTTTTAGAACTTAATAAAATCGCAAAACTGAAATAAATTTATGGGAATCTTTGAAAGATATTTAAGTGTTTGGGTCGGTTTATCAATTATTGCCGGCGTAGTTTTGGGGAAGTTTTTCCCGTCAGCGTTTGAAATTCTTAGTCAATTGCAATATGCCAATGTTAATTTCGTTATCGCCATTTTGATTTGGGTGATGATCTATCCGATGATGGTCAACGTAGATTTTTCAACCATCAATCAAGTCAGCAAAAAACCAAAAGGTTTGATCATTACTTTCATTGTTAACTGGCTGATAAAGCCTTTTAGTATGGCTGCTCTCGGTGTTTTGTTTCTGCAATATTTCTTCAAGGATTTCATTTCTGAAAGTGATGCCAGACAATATATCGCAGGCTTGATTTTACTCGGCACTGCACCTTGTACTGCGATGGTTTTTGTTTGGAGCAAATTAGTAAAAGGAAATGCTAATTACACTTTGGTTCAAGTTTCACTTAACGATTTAGTGATGATTGTTGCTTATGCCCCGATTGTCGCCTTTCTCCTTGGAGTAGCTGAAATAACAGTTCCATGGAATACACTGATTTGTTCAATTCTGCTCTATGTTTTGATTCCGATTATTGCTGGTTATCTCACCAGACAAAATCTCTCAGCGCAAAAATTAGATTCTTTGCTACATCATTTAAAACCTTACTCGGTGGTTGTATTACTGACCACTGTGCTGCTGTTATTCGGTTTTCAAGCAGGAACTTTAATAGAAAAACCATTAACAATTGCGATGGTTGCCGCACCGATAATTCTGCAAAGTTTTCTGATGTTTGGTTTAACTTATTTTTGGATGTGTAAAGCCAAAATTCCTCACAATATCGCTGCTCCCGCTGCTTTAATTGGTGGCTCCAATTTCTTTGAATTAGCAGTTGCGGTCGCAATCAGTTTGTTCGGCTTAAATTCCGGCGCGGCTTTTGCCACGGTTGTTGGTGTGTTGGTTGAAGTGCCTGCAATGCTGTGGTTGGTTCATATCGCCAATAAAACTGCTACGAAATTTAATAGTAACTAAAATAATTAAACTTATGAAAAGATTACATATTCACGTTGGAGTTGAAGACCTCGATAAATCAGTAAAATTCTACAACGCATTATTTGGTGCAGAGCCGGTGAAGTTAAAATCAGATTATGCAAAATGGATGTTGGATGATCCCCGCGTTAATTTCGCCATATCTACAAGAGTAAGCAAAAAAGGTGTCGATCATCTTGGAATTCAGGTGGATGATTTATCCGAATTAGAAGCGATTAGAAAACAAATGTCTGGGGCAAACATCTCAACTCACAGTGATGGAGAAACAACATGCTGCTATGCTAAATCTGAGAAATCATGGGTTGAAGATCCAAATGGCATTGCTTGGGAAGCTTATCAAACAATGGAAGATGTTCAGGTTTTTTCAAAAAAAGAGGCAGCTTCTTGTGCTCCGAAAAAGACTGGTTGTTGCTAGTTTTTAAGAGATTTTTTCAAAGTATAATATGGCTCATTTTTGTCCATTTTTAGACGCGAATCGTGAATTTTTGAAAAAACCGCATTAAAAGATTTACAAAAAGCAAAAAGTGAAAATAATTATCAGGGTAAAATTTTACGAGCTCTTGCATTTTTTAGCGAATGTTGGCGGAGGCAATGAAGTTGAAGCGAGGATCATATCAGTAGCTAAAGGTGGATAATGCACAGCTCTTTCTTAATCAAAGAGTTCAATGTGCTATGCAGACCAAAATAAAGAAGTTTATCCGGAACATGCCGGAAGAAGATTTGAAACCATTCCTTGATGGTTATGATCTCGATTTGCCGAAAGATTTTAAATGGCAAAAAGACAGCAAAAAATATCATTCCCATCTCTTCGATTCGATTTGGAATGTTAAAGATGAGCACCAGGCAAATCTCTTTGAAATCATTGAGCGCATTCATGAAATGATTGATGAGCTTGGACAAGCAGCTCTTCAATCTCAACCAACAATTGCCAGCAACGATAATTTCCATAATCTTAAAAGTGATCACGCCAGGTGTCTTTGGGCGATTCAGAATCATCCACTGGAATTTCAAAAAGCTGAATTTTGTGCCTCATCCGATTACAAAAGAAAATCCCGCGAATGGAGTTCTTTTGTTGCACCGAAGGCAAGAGAAATTCACAACACCAAAGAAAACATAGAAGAATTTAAGCAACTGGCACTGAAACATTTCAACATCAGTAAAAGAATTGAAGTTGATCTTTTTGACAGAATTAAAACTGATCATCACGGCAAAGAAATCGCAGTATTTCAACTTGTCGCCTATCATGACGGATCGCACAAAACAGTGCAAACTTTTGAAAAAGAAAAAGTTGTTACCAAATTTATTTCTTCGGTAAACGAGTTTTCAATCAGCTACGAACCTCATAGCGGAATTATTGAAGTTATATCCGACTCCAAGGAAAATCGCAGTAAGCTTGCCAAAGCTTTTGCTAACGCATTCTTAAAATCCGAAGATGAAGTTGGTGAAATAATGCTCAAGAAATATGACCTTTCAAAACTTAGGTCTGCCTATGATTTCATGAAGGATGTAGATGCAAAAGACCTCATTGATGAGGTAAAAGTAACCATGCTTAAACTTGGAACGGCAAGCGGAAAAAATTCCACTACACTTGAAGCGCCTTTTACCAGTCAGCTTACAGTTTATGAATTTGCCACCAAATGTTTTGCAAATAACAATCCGTTGCTCAATCCAGCTTTTGAAATAAGAAGAGCGATACTTTCAATCCGGTTTAAATCTACCGACAAAAAACTGCATGGTGAATTGCTGCATGTTACAATAACTCTTCCTAACGGCTGCAATCTTAAGGATCGTAGCGAAAAGCAGAAGATGATCGGAAATAAATATTTGGAACGATGGGGCTTGATGGAAAGAATATAGAGGTGACAAAGCTCTCAGTTCAAATCTGCAAATTGTTGATGGGAATTGTTGAGCAATATGAAGCCAATATTGCTAACAGGGTTCTTCTTTCCGAGCTTGGAGATGAAGGAGCAAAATCTTTACTCAAAGAAAATTTTCTGACCAAAGGACGAGATTTAGAGCATTACTGGAATGGTGATGATGATAAAAATGTCGAATGGTATGACCATTTAAATTCTTTTGCCTACCTGTCGCTTGGCGGCCTCGTTGAAGTTAGTGAAGATGATCTTAAAACTTACGATGTAAATTTTTCAAAGATTGTAGAATTTCTTGCCGATGAATTTGATGTTTCAAGAAGCAGCCGAACCAAAAATAATGAGCATATTGAAAATTTTCTCTACTTCGTAGGCGATGCCCGCCTCAGTAACAAAAAAATGATCTCCGTTTATTTTGCCAGAAGATTATCTGGTTCAGAAGTGTCAAAAAAAGTTGATGAATTTTTTCTAAAACAATCAACCACCAAGCTAAAAAAATTAATTCTTACTTCTTCACCAAACATCTATCCCGAAACCACCAAGACTGGAGCCAGTATTATTTCCATACCAAAATTGCTGGAAATGGCTAATGGTAAAAAGCTGCTTAATCTTGATTACGTTGCCAATGTTGTATTCAACAAAAACAATGAAGATCCCAAACCTTACATTCACTGCACTGAAGATGGTAGTTTGCTTTTTATTGGCGAAAAAAGTTGGAGCGTTGGCGGCAGTAAAAAACGCCAGATAATAAAATTGATGTGCGACCATTACGCAGAAAATCCGCAAGAACAACTTAAATGGGATGAGCTGTTGATTGAAGCCGACATTGATGAAAGCACCACTTCAAGATTCAGAGATATGTTTAAAGACAGCAAACTTAAGGAGCTCATAGCTCACAAAGATGGTTATGTTTGGTTTGCAGATAGATAATTTTCTTCGCTGATTTTCGCTCTTTTTCTTTTCCAAAAATCTAAATTCCTCCCCTATCTTTTTCACAAATTCTTATCGGTAAATAAGCCGTAGATGATCTATTTCTCAGGCTTGATGCCAATATCAAAGATGTTCTTTGCTGCCTAAAAAAAATTAAAAAAATCGAATTCCTCCCTTTTCCCCTCCCGATCTCCTCCTCCCGCACATTCTAACTTGTACGCAGTTATTCGTTAATCAACCAACTGAAAACTGTATATGAGCAACTCAGAACAATTCTACCTATCGGATAAGAGCCTCGCCAGAAGATGGGGCATATCTTTCCGTACTTTGCAACGCTGGAGATGGAAAGGCAAAGGCCCTCCATACATCAAAATCGGCGGTCGCATCCGCTATCACTTAGACAATATCAAAAAATTCGAAGAAGGACACTCGTTAGAGGCAAAAGCCTCAACCGTTCCTCCTGCAACAAAGATTTATCAATAACCTAATTTTAAGAAAATATGAATCAAAATAAAATTACTTTATCGGATGTTCCAAACATTCCGATTGGCAAATTGTCAACCCTTCCACCTGAGCAATTATTATCGCTTCAAGAGCAAGCTCATCAACATTTCCAAAGAGCAAAAATGCTCAAGGAATGGCTCGATAACAGCATCGCTTTTAAATACCGTAATATTGCCGCCAATATCAGAACATTGGACTGCAAAGATACCGGCACAGTTCATTTTTCAGATGGTGATTATCGCATTACTTCGGTTCTTACCAAAAAAGTCGAATGGGATCAGGAGAGATTAAAAGATGTTGTCACTGCCATCAAGAAGCACGGCGATAATCCTGACGAATATGTCGACACCTCCTACAAAATTTCTGAAACCAAATACACCGCCTGGCCTGAGCATATCAAAAATATTTTCAAGCCAGCGCGTGTCTTAAAAACCGGTGCAGAAACTTTTAAGATTCAGCCTCAAGCTGAAGGAGGTAGAAATGAATAATCTACCAATCATCAGCGCTGACGAACGCTTAAAAGAAATCAGGGGAATCAAAGGCTGCATCTTTGGCAAATCCGGTATCGGCAAAACTTCTCTGCTTTGGACTCTCGATCCGAAAACCACTCTCTTCTTTGATCTTGAAGCCGGTGATCTCGCTGTTGAAGGCTGGCAAGGTGACACCATAAGACCAAAAACTTGGTCTGAATGTTGTGACTTTGCAGTTTTCATCGGCGGACCGAACCGCGCTTTACGCCCCGATCAAAAGTTCAGCCAGCGGCATTTTGACGAAGTTTGTCAGAAATTCGGCGACCCATCAATCCTCGATAAATACGACACAATCTTCATCGACAGTATAACGGTCGCCGGTCGTTTGTGCTTCGGATATTCTCAAGGACAACCGGAAAGCTTTAGCGAGAAATCGGGAAAGCCGGATACTCGCGGAGCTTATGGTTTGCATGGGCGTGAGATGATCTCTTGGTTAACTCACCTTCAACATACCCGCAGCAAGAATATTTGGTTTGTCGGCATTCTCGATGAAAAGCTCGATGACTTTAACCGCAAATATTATCAGCCGCAAATCGAAGGCAGCAAAACCGGCTTAGAGCTTCCAGGCATTGTCGATCAGGTGATCACCATGGCAGAAGTTCAAACGGAAGAGAAAGGCAATTCCTACCGCGCCTTTATCTGCCAGACCATCAATCAATTCAATTATCCGGCGAAAGACCGCTCAAGAAGACTCGAAGCAATTGAGGAACCACATCTGGGCAGATTGATGGAAAAAATACGGTCTGAAGCCAAGCCAATCAACGAACATCTCATTTTTAATAATAACTAAAAACAACAAGGAGCAACTATGTCTATCGATTTTAACTCAAGTGAAAACCAGTCAAATTTTGACTTAATCCCAAACGGCACTCTGGCCAAGGTCAGAATGTCAATCAAGCCAGGCGGCTATGATGATCAAAACCAAGGATGGGTCGGAGGTTATGCAACCAGAAACGAATCCACCGGCTCAATTTATCTTTCCTGCGAATTCGTAATTTTAGAGGGCGAATATGCCAAACGAAAAGTCTGGGGAATCCTCGGTCTTCACAGCAACAAAGGACCGGAATGGGGAAATATGGGAAGGTCTTTCATTAAGGCAATTCTCAATTCTGCTCGCGGATTTTCTGAAAGCGATAATTCACCTGCCGCACAAAGTGCTAGAAAAATCAACGGTCTTGGTGATTTAGACGGCATCGAATTTGTGGCAAAAATTACTACAAAAAAAGATCAGAACGAAGAACTCAGAAATGAAATTCGTTTTGCCATCACTCCTGATCACAAGGATTACAAAGTGATCATGGGATCAATTGCACCGGCAATGAAAACTGGAAACCCTCCTGCTGCGTCTGCTGCTAATCGTCCTGCTTGGGCTAGATAATTGAGGCAGCCATGATACTTCGCAAAAGACAACAGGAGTTCGTAGAAAAGAGTGTCGCCGCGCTTGAACAGCATGGCAACACTCTTGGCATCGCACCAACAGGAGCAGGAAAAACCTTAATGCTTTCTGCTGTTGTCGGCGAGGTTCTGAAAGCCGATCACAAGGCATTAATTCTTGCTCATCGTGATGAATTAACATCGCAGAATCAGGATAAATTTCTTCGCATAAATCCAAATAAAAGCACTTCGGTTTTTGATGCCAAAACCAAATCTTTTGCCGGCCAGGTTGTCTTTGCGATGGTTCAAACTTTATCACGCAAAGAGAACCTGAAAACCATTCCGCACTTTGATCTTCTTGTGATTGACGAAGCTCATCACAGTCCTTCTGAAAGTTATCGCAACATCATCTCGGAGGTAAAAAGCAAAAATCCTTCAACTCTGATTTATGGCGTAACGGCAACACCAAATCGCGGCGATAAAAAAGATTTGGGCGCAATTTTTTCCAACGTTGCTGATCAGATCAGAATTTCTGAACTGGTGGCATCCGGTCATTTGGTGCGGCCAAGAACTTACATCATTGATGTCGGAACTCAGGCAGATTTGAAGAAAGTTAAAAAAACTGCCGGTGATTTCGACATGAAAGCGGTGGAAGAAATCATGAATAAATTTCCAATCACCGAGGAAGTTTTTTCAAAATGGCAGGAGTTTGCCGGCAACAGAAAAACGGTGATTTTCTGCTCCACTGTTGTTCACGCCAAATCGGTTGCAGAAGTTTTTAATGATCACCGAGTTAAGACGGTTTTGATCCACGGAGATTTAAGCGAAGCAGAAAGAAAAGATGCTCTTTTCAGTTTTGAGCAAGGCGATGCAAAAGTGCTCGTCAATGTTGCGGTTCTGACTGAAGGTTGGGATTACCAGCCAACTTCCTGCGTAGTTTTACTTCGACCAAGCTCGTTCAAATCCACGATGATTCAGATGATTGGTCGCGGACTTAGAGTTGTTGATCAGGAGCTTTATCCGGATGTCATAAAAGAAGATTGCGTCATTTTAGATTTTGGCACTTCGAGTTTGATTCATGGCTGTCTGGAAGTTGATGCTAATTTGGAGAAAGCAAAAAAACCGAAAAAGAAAAACGAAAATTCGGCGCAGAAAAAATGTCCGTCCTGCGACATGCTTATTCCTTCTGCCTGCCATTGCTGCCCTCTGTGCGACTACGATTTTACTGCTGAAGATGATGATTCCGTCAAAGGTGAATTGTCAGGATTTACGATGTCGGAAATTGATCTTCTCACTCAAAAATCAAACTTCCAATGGTGCGATATTTTCAGCGATGAAGCGGCTTTCATGGCCTGCGGCTTCAATGCGTTTAGCGGTGTTTTCCTGCTCAATGATCACTGGTATAGCATCGGCGGAAGTGACTTCGGACTCAAATTTTTAATATGCGGCACGAAGGAAGTTTGCCTGGCAAAAGCTGATGATTTTCTCAACGAAAATGAAACTGCCGACAACGCTCACAAATCAAAACGTTGGTTAAACGAAACTGCATCAACAAGGCAATTGCAATGCCTGCCGCAAGAATATCGCAACGATTTTAGCATCACCAAATACAAGGCTGCAAACCTTCTCAAATTCTACTTCAACAAATCCTCAATCCAAAAACTTCTGTTTGAAGCTGATGCCAAAAGGCAGACAGGAGGTGCTGTATGAAAATCTGCGCTGTCTGCAAAAGAGAATCGCACGGGTTTGGTTTTATCCAACCACCGCTGCGCGCCAGCAATCCGAACAATCGCAAGATGATGAAGCATTTCTGCTCCATGAAATGCCAGGGAATTTTTAGCAATAATTACAAAGAAAATAACATGATCGACATAACAAAAATGGAAAAGGAAGCCATTGAATCTGCATTAAAACCAGTTGGTGAATATGTGGCTGAAATCGGCATGAATAAACCTTTAGCCGAATATTCTCGAGAAGAAGTTTTGTGCTTAATTGAAGTAGCGCTCACCGCTTATTTTGAATTCATGCAAGGCAAAGAAGCAGAAACCGAAATGTCGGAGGTGCTGCCATGCTAGATTTTAACCACCGGCCAAAAATTTCAGAAAAAATAAATCTGCTGATCGACAAGGCGCTGACAACAGAACATTCAAAGCAAACTTCCAGAGATTATCTCGGCGCATCAAGGCTTGGAGTAGCGTGTAACCGCGCTTTGCAATTTGAGTATACCGACACTCCAAAAGATGAAGATCAGAATTTCAGCGGAAAAATTTTAAGAATTTTTCAGGCCGGACATGTCTTTGAAGATTTGATAATCGGCTGGTTAAAAAATGCCGGATTCAATCTTGTCACCAGAAAACAAAATGGTGATCAGTTCGGATTTTTTGCAGTCAAAGGCAAGCTCAAAGGTCATATTGACGGGGTGATAATCTCCGCTCCGGAAGATCTCGGATTAACTTTTCCGATGCTCTTTGAATGTAAATCTCTCAATAACAAATCATGGAAAGAAGTTGAGAAAAAAGGTCTGGCAGTTGCAAAGCCGATCTACGCCGCACAAGTCGCAATTTATCAGGCTTACATGGAAAGCCAGATTGAAGGCATTTGCAAAAATCCGGCGCTCTTTACCGCCATAAACAAAGACACGGCTGAAATTTATTTTGAGCTAATTGAGTTCGACAAAACGCTCGCGCAAAAAACTAGCGACAAAGCGGTGATGATTTTGCGCGCCACAGAAGCTCATGAATTACTCCCAAGAATTGCATCCGATTCAACTCACTTCGAGTGCAAATTTTGTCCGTGGCAACAACGTTGCTGGAGGTTGTAGCGCATGGAAAATTTACTCGATTTTAACAGCGCTGATAATCAGCAAAATAATTCTGAAAGACTTAGTTCTGAGGCAATCAGAGAAGCCTTACTTGGCAGAATTGAAGATGCTTTATTTTATCTTTTACCAAGTGGACATGTCCGGAATAATTGCTTTCACATCGGAAATACCAATGGTGATCCAGGCAAAAGTTTAATCGTTCAACTTGGCGGAGAAAAACAAGGCAACTGGTTTGATTTTTCTGAAAATACCGGCGGAGATATTTTTAGCCTTTGGTCAGAAGTCAGAGGTTATCACAAAGCAGAATTTAACAAACTGCTTAAAGAAATATCAGAGTGGCTTGGTAATCCTGCGACTTCTTATTTAGCACCGAAACCGGTGCAACGGAGCTTTACTGATGACTTAGGAAAACCAACTGCCAAGTGGGATTATTTTGATCGTGAAAATAGGCTGATTGCATGCGTCTATCGCTACGATACCGAAGATGGAAAAGAATTCAGAGTTTGGGATGTAAAAAACAGAAAAGCCAAATCACCCGATCCAAGACCGCTTTACAACATTCCTGGAATTACTTCTGCCAAAAAAATCATTCTTGTAGAGGGTGAAAAATCTGCTGACAGCCTGATTGCTTATGGACTTACTGCGACAACGGCAATGTTTGGTGCAAACGCTCCAATCAATAAAACTGATTGGTCGCCACTCACAGGAAAAGAAGTAATTATCTGGCCGGATAATGATGAAGCCGGTTTAGAATATGGCAAAAAAGTTGCCGCACATCTCTCAAAAGTTGCGTCCTTCGTTTCGCTGATAACGCCGCCAAAACACAAGCCAGATAAGTGGGATGCCTTTGATGCCGTAGCAGAAAATTTTAACCTTCAATCACTCTTCGAAACCGCAAAAGGATTTGAGCAAAGATTTCCGCGTTATCTTGGCACTGAATTTGCGGCTGATGATAGTCCGATGCCGGAAGATTTAATCTCACCAAGATTCTTAACACCGCGCGGAATGCTTTTAATTGGCGGTGCGCCGAAAGTTGGTAAGAGTGATTTTCTGATTAATTTCCTGATGCATATCGCTGCAGGAGAAAGTTTTTTAGGATTAAAGCCACCGAAACCTCTCAAAGTTTTTTACCTGCAATCAGAGATCAGCTATCACTATCTGCGCGAGCGTATTAAAAATCTAAATATCCCGAAAGATATTTTATTTCGTGGATTACAAAACTTTTGCGCCACTCCACAAATTGAAGCGATCCTAAATGATCAAGGTGTTGAGCTGGCTTACAATACGATCAAAGACTGCTTCCCTGACGGAATGCCTGATATCGTTTGTGTTGATCCGATAAGAAATGTTTTTGACGGCGGCGCTGACAACGGCAATGAAAATGACAACAATGCCATGCTGTTTTTCCTGCAAAACAGGATCGGAAAACTCAGATCAATGCTCAATCCCGACATTGGAATTATTCTTTGTCATCACACTAAAAAAATAAAAAAGAAGGATGTTGAAGAAGATCCGTTTCAGGCATTTTCCGGCGCGGGAAGTTTAAGAAGTTTTTACACCAGTGGTTTGATTCTACATCGTCCCAACGAGCATGATCCAAAGATTAATCTTTATTTTGAACTGAGAAACGGATCATCAATTCCGAAAAAAATCGTTGAGAAAGTTGATGGTAGATGGGTCGAATTAAATCCGTTTTCTGAAAGACTTATCCAGCAAGATTATGGTCAGATGCTTGATGCGGAAAGAGTCCGCAAAGCTGATGTTATTTTGCAACTCATCTATGATGAAGCGTTCAAAGGCAAAGTTTACACGGCAAATCAATTTTCTGAAAAGTTTGAAAACGAAGCTGGGCTTGGATGCAAGACTACCATCAATGACAGAATTTCAGTTTTAGCAACCAAGGGTCACATCAAATTTACACGCAATTGGTCAGAATTTTCACTGCAACCAGTCAAATCAAAATATGGCATCCTCTGTGTGGAACAGATGGTTTTCAGAAATAAGGAAGGCAGTGAATTACAAGTTCTTCCGAGCCATTTCAAATGCACCAAAACCGGAGCTGTTCTTCCGGTTGAAAATCCGGCGGTTTGGATTCTTAACGATGACGAGGTGCGGTCATGAAAAAACCAAGTTTCCAAATCAAGTTTCCGGCAAGTTTTCAAGATTTCGGAAAAACTGGCCTGCGCCTTACTCCCATCCAAGTTTCCGCCAAGTTTCCAAAATTAGAGAATCGGAAAAATGTTAAGAGTCTGCAAACCCATATTAGGCAAGGCTTGAGTCAAGTTTCCAAGTTTTCAGAAAAGTTTCAGAAAAAATTTCAAGTTTTCACCTCCACAAACTTAATTCCAGCTTATCTCCGGAAGTTCTTTTCAAGTTTAGAACCTGCACCCCCTCCATATACTATGGAGAGTGTAACCACTCTCCAAGTAGTTATGGAGGTGACTGATTTTGCCATCTCCTCGAATTCTTAAAAAACAAAACGAGGAAACATGAACAAAAAAATTTTAGCTCTCGATCTCGGAACGAAAACCGGATGGGCAATCAAATCAGAAAATCAAATTACCAGTGGCACGATTGAATTTAAGCCAAGCAGATTCGAAGGCGGCGGCATGCGCTATCTTCGTTTCAAGAAATGGCTGGAAGAAATTAACCAACTCACAAACAGCATTGATCGCGTTTATTTTGAAGAAGTCAGAAGGCATATCGGCGTTGATGCAGCTCATGCTTACGGCGGCTTTTTAGCTTACCTGACAAGCTGGTGTGAAGAAAATAAAATCCCCTATCTTGGCATTCCGGTAAAGACGATCAAAAAACACATCACCGGCAATGGAAACTGCAAAAAAGATGCAGTCATCGAGGCAATAAAAAAGCTCGGACTCAATCCGGCCGATGACAACGAAGCAGACGCTTTAGCTCTTCTTAATCTCGTGATCAAAGAACACGAAGGAGGTTCGCTATGAATGACAAGAATCCTCTGAAATCAAATCTCGGACGCATGCAACCAAAGCAAATTGATGCCGAAAAAATCAAACGCGAAGGCTGGAACAATGACGGAATTTTGGTCGTCAAAGTTGACGATGAAAGATTGAGCTGGCCTGAGAAAGAGCTGATCAAGCAGATCGGCGATAAAATTTACAAAAACAAAAAGGGAGAAAAAAATGGAAAATAAAGAAATTATCTGGACCGAAGAAATGGTGATCAGAGCTTTTGAAGAAGCTCTCAGAACAATGAAAAAACTGCCATCGGCAAAATTGCGTGATTACTTCACAAGCTGGCCACAGGTTATCTACAGCGAAATTGAA
>JACCDR011117926.1_pt1 | contig 13288 bp, 13 predicted proteins | sample 7446431 | NCBI WGS metagenome assembly JACCDR01 (sample SAMN15323443, study PRJNA562643) | freshwater metagenome | isolation source: river surface water | place: USA:Blue River Watershed | collected 2017-08-17
AGATGGAATCGAGCTTGGCACTGTCTACAAACTCGGTAAGCCCATTTTAGAATGAATTGTGCAGCAACATGGAACAACTTTGATTTCCTATTTTTACAATAAGTCCTTGGATCAGCGCAAAGAAGAGGATCCCGAAATCAGTGATCAAGACTTTCGGTATCCAGGTCCAAAACCTCAGTTCCGAGAATCTGCTTTGTGTATGCTTGCAGACAGCATCGAGGCGGCGGCGCGCTCTTTGGATGAACCCACCCCAGCACGGTTGCAAAATATAGTTCGCAATATCATTCAACGAAAATTTTCTGATGGGCAGCTGGATGAGTGTAATTTGACTTTAAAAGATATTTCAAAAGTCGAAAATGCCTTTGTGCGAATTCTTTTAGGTATCTATCATCAGCGGATTGACTATCCTCGGCAAGCAGGCGGAGGATTGGGGGATCTCACCAAGAGTGGGTCAACGACACCATGACACTTTTGATTCTGAACGAGAGCCCCTATTCAGTACCGCGTGCGTCGATCATCAAGGCTATTTCGAAAATCCACGCTGAATTGGATCGCCGCAAAATTGGCAAAAAAAAATTAAAGAGAGAATTAACCTTAGTGTTTTTGACAAAGCAGGCGGCGCGCTTGTTAAATTTGGAGTTTCGTAACCGTGACTATGCGACGGACATCTTAAGCTTTGAGCCTTCGGATGAAAGCTCTTTGGGCGAGCTGATTTTGTGTCCTGAGGTATTGAAGAAGCAGGCCAAGGAACATGGTCTTTCTTATCGTGATGAGATGAACTATGTGATTCTGCATGGCATCCTTCATCTCTTGGGCTTTGATCATGAAACCAATCCCAAAGATGCTCATAGAATGTTTCAGCTGCAGGATGCCATTTTTGAAAAACTTCTAAAATCTCACGCTTGACTGTCGGACTTGGCCCACTACACTGAGCACTATGTCATTAGTTACAGAAAACTCAGAAATTAAAAGCAGATTGATCCGTCTCGAAGCCTTCGCCCAAGAGCTTCGGGGGTATCTTTGACCTCGATCGCAAAAAGAAGCGACTTGATGAGCTATCGATACAGGCCGAAAACCCCTCTTTATGGGAGAAGCCGGCCGAAATGCAAAAGCTCAATAAAGAAAAAACTTTGCTTGAGCGAGCGGTGGGCGAATACAGCTCTTTTGCCAATCGCTTAAGCGACGCACTGGTGCTTTTGGAAATGGCTGTGGAAGCTCAAGATGAGTCGAGCTTTGCGGAAGTAAAAAGTGAAGTGCAAAGCCTAGAAAAATATGGTGGGGATCTTGAGTTGAAGCGAGTTCTCAATGGAGAGCTGGATGCCAATAGTACCTATCTTTCTATTAACTCAGGAGCCGGTGGCACCGAGTCTTGCGACTGGGCAGCCATGCTCTTGCGCATGTACACACGCTACGCTGAGCAACATGGATACAAGGTGAGTGTTATTGAAATGACAGAGGGAGAGGGGGCTGGAATTAAATCGTGCACTCTTTCTGTTGAAGGGCCCTATGCCTACGGTTACTTAAAGGCGGAATCAGGAGTGCATCGGCTGGTGCGTATTTCTCCTTTTGATTCGAATGCTCGTCGCCATACCTCCTTTGCATCTGTCTTTGCGTGGGCTGAGGTGGATGATGATATCAACATCGAAGTTCGCCCTGAAGATTTGCGAGTGGAGACCTTTCGCTCGAGCGGGGCTGGTGGACAGCACGTTAATAAAACGGACTCTGCTGTCCGTATGCATCACACTCCCACGGGCGTTGTTGTTTCTTGTCAGATGGAAAGGTCACAGATTCAAAACCGTGAGAAGGCTCTTAAGATGTTGAAGGCTCGACTTTATGAGCTTGAGGTTGAAAAGAGAAATGCAGAAAAGGATGCGATGAATTCTCAAAAGAAGGCTAACGAGTGGGGGTCCCAGATTCGCTCTTATGTGATGCACCCTTATCAAATGGTCAAAGATCATCGAACAGACTTTGAGACCAATCAGGTCGAGGATGTGATGAATGGCGATTTAGATGAATTTATAATGGCCTATTTGAAGTCTCAAATGGCAACAGAATTGACTTCGACGTGAAAAACTCATTGGCCTGGATTGCATGGCGTTTGCTGACCTCAAAAAAGACTCTATTTGGCGGATCGACTTCGCTCTCGCTTTTTGGTCTTGTCTTGGGAGTAGCCGCTCTTGTGGTTTCTATGGCGGTGATGAGTGGATTTGAAGCGACTCTAAAAAAAACAATGACGGATGTTTCCGCCCATGTTCAGGTTGTGAAGCGATCGCGGTTTCCTGACGATTGGAAGGAGCTGGTTGATCGTATTCGCCGGGCGGAGCCGAGACTTCAATCGGCATTGCGTTTTGTGTTTGTCGAGGCCGTGATGGCACAAAATGGAGTTTTGTCTGGGGTCTTGTTGCAAGGTCTAGATGCAGAAAAAATGAGCGAAGTTTTGAATTTGTCAGGGCGTCTTTTTCAAGGCGACCTCGATCTGCAGGCCATCGTAGCAGAGCCCGCTGCATTGTTGGGAAAGAATTTAGCACAAAAGATGAACCTTAATGTTGGAGACACATTTCGGCTGGTAGTGCCGGTTGCAGACTCCTTAGATCCATCGAAATTTCAGCGTCGAGTCGGCACATTTCGAGTTCAGGGAATACTAGACCTAGGCAAATATGATTGGAATGAAAGATTTGTGATGTCGGACTTAAGGGCCACCCAGGAGTTAGCAGCCATTGGAGATCGCTACTCTGGTTTACTTTTGCGGTTTGATGATGTGGACTATGCTCGAATCGCGGCGTTGAATTTAGGAAATATCTTGGGATCCCCTTACTGGGTGCGAGATTGGTACGATTCAAATCAGAATTTATTTGAAGCGGTTGTGGTCGAGCGGCCTGGAATCTTTATGGTGGTCTTAGTGATTTCGCTGGTGGCAGCTTTTAATATTTCTGCCGCTTTGTTTGTGAATGTTGTACGCAGATTTAAAGATATTGCGATTTTAAAGACAATCGGTGTGTCGGCCCGAGATATCATGAAGATTTTTGCTTTTCAGGGCCTTTTTTTAGGTTTGGTGGGTTTATTTTTGGGCTCCGTGCTGGGGCTTATTCTATGTGTTTTGTTCAGTGTGGCGCAGAGTCGTCTGGGTCTTATTTCCGGAGAGGTCTATCGAATCGACGGTATTGAGTTGAATATTCGGTTTATCGATTTATTTGCAATTTGTGTGGCGACTTTGCTGATTTGCTTTTTGGCGACACTGGCTCCTGCGCGTCGCGGAAGTCGTTTGAATCCAGTGGAGGGTTTGAGAAATGAATAGCGAGGTTTTTCTAAAAGCCGTTAGTCTACATAAATCCTATAATCAAGGGGTTGATGAACTCGAAATATTGCGAGGAATTTCTCTAGAGATTCAAGAGGGGGAAGCTCTTGCTATTTTGGGCTCTTCAGGCGCAGGAAAGAGCACTCTTTTGCAAATTTTGGGAACTCTGGATCGCCCCACAAAAGGGCAGCTTTTTTGTGAGGGAAGGGATCTTCTTTTGATGGATGACGACACAGTTTCAAGGTTTCGCAACTCTGAGATGGGATTTGTCTTTCAGTTTCATCATCTTCTCAGTGAGTTTACAGCCTTGGAAAACGTCATGATTCCGTGCCGTGTGGCCGGAGAGCCCGTGCGTATTGCCAAAGAAAAAGCACTCGAGTTGCTTAGTTTTATGGGGCTTTCTGATCGACAAAGTCACTACCCCCAGCAGCTTTCGGGTGGAGAGTTACAGCGTGTTGCAATTGCTCGGGCGCTGATTCGTCGACCGAAAATTCTTTTTGCTGATGAGCCGACAGGAAATTTAGACTCTCAGACAAGTGCCAAGATTCAGGATTTGTTTTTTCGTCTTCGTGACGAGATGAAGTTAGCACTGGTTGTAGTGACTCATGATCTAGGTTTTGCAACGCGCTTTCCAAAGGTGTATCGCATGAAAGACGGGGTTTGGTTACAGTCTTGATGACGCTATGTTGCGACCAATTCGCCCCAGGGAGGTGGTCTTCTTTGACAGGACTTGGGTCTTGCGTTACCATCTTTCGAGCAAAATCTAAGTGTTTAAATATTCTATTGTTTTTTAAAAATAACAGAATTTAAATTCCGACCAAAGGAACTTTTAAACAGCGGGCTGGGGGAAGATATTTTGAAAGCGACTTTGAGAGCGATTTTGAACCAGTTTCTTTGCATACTGTTTGTCTCCGCGCTGTTGTCGCTCTCGATGCCGGCGTTTGCGCAGCCAGGGGCTGCAAAAAAATCAAATCCTGCGAGAACCTCCAAAAAAATAGCAGAAAAAAATTTAGCAGACATAGAGGCGCAAAATCTTTTGGTAAAGTCTTTTGAAGTCTCGGGCAATCGTAAGATTGAAAAGGACGCGATTCTAGCTAAAATGGTTTCAAAGGTGGGTGGACCTTATTCTGCCGAATTGGTTCGTCAAGATGTCGAAGCTCTCTTTAAGCTGGGTTACTTCAACGATATTGAAGTGTCACGAGCGGTCTCTGGCAGTGAGGTTCAGTTAACCTTTAAGGTGGTTGAAAAACCATCCATTTCTGAGATTGTTTACGAAGGTCAATCCGAGATCAAGGCTGAAGATTTGACCGAAGCATCAGGTCTTAAGGCGTACCAACTTTTAGACATGACCAAAGTTCGTGATGCTGTCGAGAAGCTTCAAAAGCTGTATGAAGACAAGGGCTTCTTTTTGGCTCGAGTTGAGTCAAAAGTTGAAACAAACGGCGAAAACGTCAAGGTCACTTTTCGCATCCATGAAAACGACAAAGTTAAGGTCAAAAAGATCACCCTCCTGGGGAATAAGCATCTTTCAGATAGCGACATCAAAGGAAAGCTCCTGACTCAGGAAGGTGGATTTTTTTCCGCAATGAGTGGCTCGGGTCAGTATAAGCAGGAGATGTTTGAGCGAGATGTGCAGATTTTGCGGTTTTTGTATTGGAATCAGGGGTATGTCCAGGCCAAGGTGGATCGTCCTCAAGTGACGGTGACGCCAGATAAGAAGAACATTTATATTACAATTCACATTGAAGAGGGCGAGCAGTTTGATGTGGGTGAGGTGGATTTTGCCGGAGACATTTTATTTCCTCGGCAGGAACTTTTTGATGCCATCAAAATTGATGAAAACGGCGTTTTTGCTTACGACGTTCTTCAAAAAGATATTAGCGAACTCACGGCTAAATATGGTGACTTGGGGTATGCTTACGCCAATGTGATCCCTCGGACTGCCTTTAATGCCAAAGAGCGCAAGGTGAATCTAGTTTTTGAGTTTGATAAGGGATCGAAGGTTTATTTTGGTCGCATTAATGTTGTCGGTAATTCAAAAACTCGTGACAAGGTTGTGCGCCGAGAACTCAAGATTCGAGAGGGTGAGCTTTATAACGAGACCCGTCGTCGACAGTCGGTCGAAAATGTACAGAGATTGGGATTTTTTGATGAGGTCAACTTTAAGACATCTGTAGATGGAGAAAAGTCCGATGTGATGAACATCGATATTGCGATTAAAGAGCGCAATACTGGACAAATTCAACTGGGTGCAGGGTATGGTTCCTCTCAGGGCTTCACTTTGCAAGGCTCTGTCAATCAAGCAAACTTTTTAGGTCGAGGCCAGAACTTAGGGGCCTCCCTAAACTTAAGTGGAAACAGCAGCCGCTATAGCTTTACCTTTTTAGAGCCCTACTTTTTAGATTCTTTGTGGTCGGTTCAGACGGACATTTATCAAAGCAGTGACACAGGCCGAAGCGATTACAACGAAAGTCACCGTGGAGCGGCACTTCGGCTGGGGCATCCCATTGCAGAGTACACCCGTGGTTATCTTCGCTATAAGTATGATGACACCTCTTTGGAGTCAAAAGAGGACTCTTATGGAGAGGGGAGGGGGACAGATCAGGATTTATTTCCGCTGGCCTCGGCCTCGGGTATTACCAGTTCTTTGATGGGCTCAGTCGAGTTTGACACTCGAAATGATCGGCAGATGCCATCGAAGGGTCTTTTTTCAAGCTTGTCTTATGAGTACGCCGGTTTAGGTGGGGACTTAAAATACACGCGGGCAAATGGTAATTTTCGCTTTTATAAAAATCTCTTTTGGGATGTGGTGTGGCGTAACAATATGGAATACGCTCGCATTGAGGGCCTTGAGGGCAAGGAAGTTCCTTTTAGTGAGTTGTATTTGCTAGGGGGGCCCTACTCCCTGCGTGGATATCGATCTTATCGTGTGGGTCGCATGAAGTTCTCTCAGAAGATCTATGACTACTTGATCAGTGAAAAAAATTACTCCCCGGAGCGAGCTCAAATTGAAGCCATGCGATTTTTTGGTGGGACTCAGATGGCAAAATACCAAACAGAATTGCAGTTCCCTTTGGTCAAGGAAGCTGGCATCATGGCAGCTGGGTTTTTTGACATCGGTGCAGCTGATGATGAACTGACCGATCGCAATTTTTACGCGGACGTGGGATTTGGTATTCGCTGGTACTCGCCAATTGGCGTCTTACGATTTGAATGGGGATTCCCACTGAATCGAGATTCTGAATATCAGGATGCGACGGTGTTTGAGTTCTCTATTGGCCCCTCATTTTAGTAAAACAGAACCTTTAAGGAGGATTGAGATGAAAAAGTTATGGATGCTGAGTGCTTTTATTATGACGGCAGGCTTAGCTCATGCGGAAACAAAAGTTGCATTCGTTGATATGCAGAAGGCGATTCAGGCAACGGCAGCAGGAAAAAAGGCAAAAGCGGAGCTTGAAAGTGAATTTAATAAAAAGAAGAAAGAGCTTGAAAAAAAAGAAGCTGATTTAAAGAAGATGGGCGAAGACATCGAAAAGAAGAAGTCAGTGATGTCTGAAGATGCTTTGCAAAAGAAGCAAGCCGAGTTCCAAGAGGAGATGCTAAAGTACCGTGATGTTGTTGGTAAAAGCCAAGTTGAAATTCAGAAGAAAGAGCGCGAGCTAACGGCTCCCATCTTGGAAAAAATGCGCAAGGTGATTGGCAAAATTGCTAAAGAAAAAGGTTATTCAATAGTTCTTGAAAACTCGCAAATGGTTCTCTTTTCTACGCCGGATGCAGATGTCACAAGCGATGTGATTCAAGCCTTCGATAAAGAAAAGTAGTATGGCAGAGAAAGGGGCCTAAAAGGGCCCTTTTTTAATTTAGACGGACAAAAAATGGCAAATACAAAAATTCACCCGACAAGTGTTATCTCACCAGAGGCTGAAATTGCAGAAGGTGTTGAAATTGGACCCTACTGTCTTATTCAGGGAAAGGTGAGAATTGGTAAAGGAACTTATGTCGAGGGGCAAGTGACTCTTGGTTACCGCCATGGGATTTTAGAGATTGGCGAGAACAATCACTTTTCTCCAGGAGCCGTTATTGGAGGCCCCCCTCAGGATCACTCCTACAAAGGTGAAGTCACTAAGTTGATTATTGGAAGCAATAATACATTTCGTGAGTTTTCCACCGTGAATTTGGCAACCAGTAAGGGGGATGGGGTGACGCAAGTGGGGAGTCATAATTATTTTATGGCTTATACTCATGTGGGTCATGACTGCAAAATCGGGAATCATGTCACCATCGCAAATAACTCCCATTTAGGTGGGCATTGCATCATCGAGGACTCAGTTATCATCAGTGGTGTTTGTGCTTTCAATCAATTTACAAAAATAGGACGAGGGGCCTTTATTGCAGGCAACTCTGTTGTCAACAAGGACATCGTCCCTTTTTGTCGAGCTCAAGGGTCTTGGGCGACAATTCGGGCAACTAATAAAATTGGTCTTGCGCGCCAAGGATTCTCTCGGGATGAAATTGCCAATATTCACAAAGCAATTCGTATTATCATTTTGGGGTCTCATACTGTTGACGAAGGAATTCAAAGAATTCACTCCGAGTGCACCATGAGTCCAAACTTAGAATACTTTATCAACTTTATAAAGACCTCCAAGCGGGGAATTGCCGTGGATCGAAGCCCTAAAGGATGGCAGGATGATGAGTAAACTCAGGGGAGCGGTTGTTGGCGTAGGGTATCTTGGGACCTTTCATGCACAAAAGTATAAAAATAATCCTTATGTAGAGCTTGTGGGAGTTAGCGATCATTCGCCTGCCCAATCAGACAAGGTGGCTCATCAGCTCGGCGTGCCGAGCTTTCACAGTCCCGAGGGCTTGATTGGTCAGGTTGATTTGGTCACAATCGCAGCAAGTACCTTGAGTCATTATGAATTGGCCAAACTTTTTTTAGAAAATAATATTCATGTCAATGTCGAAAAGCCCATCACTGCAACTGTCGAGCAGGCTCAGGAGTTGATCTCTTTAGCTGAAAGGAAGAATCTTAAGCTAGCAGTGGGACATATTGAGCGCTTCAATCCAGCGATTCTCGAGCTTCGCAGGCATTTAAAAAATCCACGATTCGTGGAGCTCAATCGTATGGCGACATTCAAAGCCCGGGGTGCAGATGTGAGTGTTTTGCACGACTTGATGATCCATGACATTGATTTGCTGTTGTGGCTCACGGGCAGCGAAATTGAAAGCATGCAAGGTGTTGGACGAAATATTGTGTCCCATGAGCTAGATTTAGCTACAGTATCATTTAACATGAAGAATGGAGCTCATGCCGTTATAAATGTCAGCCGTGTGTCCTCATATATGCAACGGCACATTCGAGTGATCGATGATCATTGCACCTGGTTGGCGCAAACTGGAACTTTAGAGATTGAAAAAATCAGTAAATCCAATAGTTCTGAAGAGCCAGTTCGTATCGAAAAGTGGACATTGGACAAGTGCGATGCCTTGCAAAGTGAAACGGATGCCTTCATCGAGGCCGTTTCTAAGAATGCACCAGTAGCGGTTTCAGGACAAGATGGCCTCAAAGCCCTGCAGGTTGTAGAAGATATCCTCAAAATGTTGAGGATATAGCATGGATCAGGTGTTAATTGTTGCAGCCGAAGCCTCCAGTGTAACCTATGCTCAGCGAATTTTAGAGACATGGAAGATGCAAGGTCGCAACCTTCAGGCCTTCGGTGTTGGCAGTCTAGAAATGGAATCTCTTGGTTTTGAACGCTTGGGAAATGCCGAAGAAATGGCAGTCGTCGGTGCGGCCGAAATTATTGCGCAATACTCTAAGCTAAAGGCTGTTTTTGACAGTCTGGTTGAAGAGGCAGCAAAGAGACGCCCCAAGGTTGCTATTGTCATGGATTATCCCGAATTTAATTTGATGTTGGCTAAAAAGCTTCACGCTTTGGGGATTCCAGTTGTTTATTATATTTCTCCACAAGTTTGGGCTTGGCGCAAAGGTCGTGTTAAGACGATCAAGAAGTATTGCAAAAAAGTTTTTGTTCTTTTTCCATTTGAGGTTCAATTTTATCAAGAGCATGGTGTGCCCTGCGAGTTTGTGGGCCATCCTCTATTGGATGAGTTTGATGACCGTCTGATTGATGACAAGGCCTACTTAAAAATCCATCGAGGGCAATGTGGACTTCAAGAGGACGATATTGTTTTGGGTCTAATGCCCGGTAGCCGACGTATGGAGCTAAAACAACATTTTCAGATTCAATTAGATACGGCTCGTGTACTAGCAAAAAAATATTCCAAACTAAAAGTTGTCATTTTAACAGCTCCGACATTTACCAAAGAACAAATGCTAGAACAGCTAGAAGACTTTCGATTGCCCTATATCTTGCTAAAAGATGAACCCTTTCGCATGATTCACCTGGTGGATATGATGCTTGTGGCCTCTGGGACAGCGACCCTACAGGTCGGTCTGCTTAAGAAACCTATGGTCATCATGTATAAAATGAAATGGCTGACAGGTTGGTTTGCACGTATTTTTGTTCGTGGGGCCAAGTACTTTGGCTTAGTGAATTTGATTTTAGATAAAGAGGCCGTTCCGGAGCTTTTCCAGGAAGAGGTCAATCCCGAAAATCTTGCTAAATTGCTAGAGCGTTATATTGTGGACAAAGAGTATCGTGATAACGTGGTCGCAGAGCTGGGGCAATTGCACAAATACTTAGGCGATAGAGGCGCGACCCAACGGGTTGTGCATTCCTTAGATGAGTTTTTGGGATGATGAAGAAGTCTTACCTGCGGCCTCTTTCTAGTCTGTATTCGCAGGTTGTGACACTCAAAAACTTTCTCTACGACCGTCAGTGGCTGTCACGGTACGATGCAAAGTGCAAAGTCATCAGTGTTGGAAACCTGACCATGGGGGGGACTGGAAAAACTCCGTTGGTTGATTTTTTAGTTAAGATTTTGCAAAAAAAGGGTTTGAAAGTCGCAGTCATCAGTCGATCTTATCGGGCCGAGGTTCAACAGCCCCATCAAGTTGACGAACAGATCCCGCGAGCTGCCTTTTATTTTGGTGATGAGCCCGTTCAATTGGCCTTAGCAAATCCGGGGGTGGACTTTTATGTCGGCCCTCAAAAATCGCAAACAGCTCAATATGCTGTTTCGCAAAAGCACTACGATGTTTTACTTGTAGATGACGGTTTTCAGCATCGGCGGCTGCGAAGAGATTTAGATATTGTTGTTTTGGATGCCACAGAAGAGTGGCAGAACTATGAGCCATTGCCAGAGGGGCGAGCTCGCGAATCTTGGCACAGTTTGCAACGAGCGCAGCTCATTGTCGTCACAAAGTGCAATTGGGTCAGTGAAGAAAAATTAAGCTTCCTCTCGAGGCAAATTCCTAAGAACATTAAGGTTGTGTATGTAGATTATGATTTACCCGTTATTCGCTGGATTTTTGAAAAAAGGGAACTCCCCTGGGCTGCTGTTCAAGATCGAACAGCCTTTTTGATATCGGCCATCGCGCGGCCACAATTATTTAAGCAGCAAATGTCAAAGAAATTGAAAGTTGTGGGGGAGAGGCACTTTCGAGATCATCATCCCTATTCCATCGGTGATGTGAATAGTCTCTTAAATGAATTTCAAGAGTCGGGTGCTGAGTTGCTTTTGACCACAGAAAAAGATTCAGTCAAGTTGCGATCATTTATCTCTGAAAAAGTTCCTTTGGTGGTGGCTCCTCTGCAAGTCACCGAAAGAGGATCAGAAGGAGTTTTCAATGAAATTCTTAGCTCGATTCCTTATTAAAGTTCCTATTTTCATCAGCTCGCTCTTTCCACGATTTGTTATGCGTCGATCAGGGGCATGGCTTGGTTTTCTGTGGTTTGATGTCTTTGGATTTCGGAAGGAGATTATTCTAGATAATTTAAAAATCGCATTTCCAGATTGGACAGACGAACAGAGGCTAGAAGTTGGCCGAGCTTCGGTTTATAATTTAGGATACAATTTTGGGGAACTTTTTTTTATTCCCTCCATGACAACTAGTTGGGTTCAAGAGAATGTTGTTTTTGAGGGCTGGGAACATGTCGTGTTTGCTCGGTCTAGAGGTCAGGGTGTCTTGTTTTTAAGTCTTCACTTAGGCAATGGTGACGTCGCGGCCAATGCGATCTCGATGAATGGTCAAGAGGTCTATATTATTACCAAAAGATTTAAAACAGAGTGGTTTAACGATTTGTGGTTTTCCATTCGAGGGACCCAGGGAGTTCGGTATATCGACGCTCATGGGCCGAGCAATGCCTTTGATATTTTGAAAGCCTTAAAGAAAAATGCTGCCGTGACCTTTGTCTTGGATCAATACATGGGTCGACCTTATGGTATTGCGAGTACTTTTTTTGGTAAACGCACTGGGACCGCCTACGGATTAGCTCTCTTTGCGCAAAAGACGAAGGCTCCTGTTCTGCCAACCTACACTTATGAGGGGGCCGATAAAAAACTTCATATCGTCTTTCAACCAGCTATGGACTTAGAACCCTATGTAGTCGAAGATAGAGATAAGACCCTGGCCGGCATCACTCAGGCCTTTAATGACTGTTTAGAGAATATCGTGAGGCAGCATCCCGAACAGTGGATGTGGGTGCACCGACGATGGAAGGATTTTTAGGTGAAGCTACCGACGTTTTTTATTGTCACTGCGATTTTGTTGAATCTTTCTTGTGCTAGCTCTCAGCTGCAGTACGAAAAAACGAGTGAGCTAAAGATCAATAAAGAGTTTGAAAGTGCTGTTACGATTCAGCGCCCTCCGGAGCCCACCTCTTCTGTAATTGTTCCTGTTGCAAACGTCACCACTCCCTCGACGCACAAACAACCGCCTCTGTCTAAGCGTCGAATAGATCCTCCTCGCAAGACAGAGATTAAGCGTGGTGCTATTGAGGAATCTGATCCCAGTGATATACGACAAGAAAAGTCAGCGCCTAAGAGCGAAAAAAAGGCATCACTAAAGTCAAAGAGTAAAGAGCCACCAGCTCCCCTGGTACGTCAACCCGATCTTGAGAGTACAGATGGGTTTGCTCCTGGAAGTCGTCGTCCCTTGGTGGATCCATTTCGTGTCGGAGAAGAAGTGGTCCATGATGTCAGTTATTTTAAAGTCTCAGCTGGGACTTTAAGACTTAAAGTCGAGCCTTTTGTCACTGTTAATGGGAAGCGTTCTTATACTTTTGCCATCGAAATTGGAACAAGTGCACTGTTCAATGCATTTTATTCTGTTGATGATCGAGCAGAAACCTTTGTTGATTTTGATAGCTTGGTTCCTTCCGTTTTTCAGCTGCATGTTAAGGAGTCAGGTCAGCTTCGTGAAGCAAAAATGTTATTTGATCACGATAAAAACAAGGCAACTTTTTGGGAGAAGAAAGTCACTAAGCAAGATGGCGAAGAAGAAAAACGCCAAGAGTGGGAAATCTTACCATTCTCACAAAATGTCTACAGCGCGGTTTTTTACATGCGTTTATTTAAGTGGGAACCCGGGCAAGAGTATTCCTTTCGGGTTGCCAATGATAAAGAAAATTTGGTCTTTTCTGGAAAAGCCCTTCGTCGTGAAGTGTTGGACACAAAACTAGGCCCACTCAAGGCCATCGTTATTCAGCCAAATATCGTCTTAAAAGGTAAGTTTAAGCCAATCGGTGATAACTTCATTTGGCTTTCTGATGATGAGCATCGTTATATTCTACGAATCGAGTCAAAGATAAGGATTGGAACCTTGGTTTCGGAGGTTGTAGCAATTCATCCCGGGAAGAACTAGAAACTGCTCCCTTTAAATGTTGCTAGAGTTTTGTGGTTAGAGAATTGCTTTTTGAAGGGGCATGAAGACTCAATGCCCCTTTTGCTCAAAAATATCTTCTGATTTGTCTGGTTCTCGGCCCCGGGTTGTAAAATTCGGAACTTTTAAGCGATCTTGTGATTTCACGCTACAGCAAAGATACCGCTGCAAGTCTTGCTCTCGTACTTTTTCTGTTGCAACAA
>JACCDR010506912.1_pt1 | contig 13286 bp, 18 predicted proteins | sample 7446431 | NCBI WGS metagenome assembly JACCDR01 (sample SAMN15323443, study PRJNA562643) | freshwater metagenome | isolation source: river surface water | place: USA:Blue River Watershed | collected 2017-08-17
CCTGCCCCCAAGCCCGGCCCGATGGGCGTCTGATGCAGGACAAGATCGCCCAGCAGCTCGCTTACCTGCTCGCCGAAGCGATCGACGACGGGAAGTACTGGAAGCTCGTCGGCGAGCATGCCCTGGAGCTCGCCCCCAAGAGGGTCCCGCTGCAGCACGTCGAGGAGCACACGGCCCAAGTGGTCGAAGCGGCCCTCAAGCTTTTCGCCTCTGACTACGGCGTTCGCGAGCTCCTGCGCGACGCCGTCATGGCGTCCCTCGCCGATTGGTACGAGGAGCACGAAGGATTCGGAACATGAGCGAGTTCGACCCCCGACGCATCGCGTCCGAGTGGCATTCCGGCCAAGGCAGCGCCTTGTATGCGTACGCGTCCACCGACCGCATCCCGACCGAGGACTTCAAGGACCGGCTCGTCCAGGAGATCGAGCACTCGATGGCCGGCGCGGACGACCGCGGGCTCGACGAGCTCGAGTACCTGCTCATGCACGTCGAGGACCAGCACCCGGACCGTTACCCCGGCTCCGAGATGCACGAGGCTTGGGGCACCGTCGACAAGGACGGCAACGAGACGGAGTTCTCCGACGACGACGCCGACATCCGCGACCTGTACGTCGACGACGACGTGTCGAACGCGCGCACGATGAACATCTCGCACGAGGACCGCGTCCGCGGCATCGGCGCCTCGGTCTGGGAAGGCGACGGCGCCGCCTGCAACGAGTGCGGCGGCATGAAGGTCGAAGGCGTCTGCGAGTGCTCGATGACCGAGTCCGAGGAGCTCGACGAGGTCGAGCTCGGGTGGCTGCGCGCCGCTGCGGACAAGGTGAAAGGCCTCGCGATGACGGACGTGGGCGGCCCCGAGGGCTTCCTGTCGCCGTCGGACAAAGCCCAGAGGAACGGGACGCCGAGCTCCGGCAAAGAGAGCTCGGAGTTCGCCGCCTGGAAAGCGAAGCGCAGGTCCAACGAGAGCTTGCTTCGGAGCGCCGTCCTGTCTATCCTGGACGAGATGAAGCTGAGCGTCGCCGGAAGGCAGCATTTCAACTTCGGGGGCGGCGAAGAGGTCAACCCCGACGACGTCGCCCATTTCCTGCTGTCCAAGAACGACGTCCCGAAGCCCGAGGAGTCCGGCGTCAAAGCCAAAGCCAAGGCTAAGCCGCGGCTGAAGCGGAAGAGTAAGAAAACGGCCTGACCGCGGTTACCATCGCGGTCGTGGGATTGCTCATCGACACCGCTATGGCCGCCGTCACCCTGGTCCGTCGCAAAGCCGACGAGCTCGCCGCCGCGGCGCTGCTCCACGAAGCCTTGCGCGTCCTGAACCAATGCGAGCTCCCGCATTGGAGGACGTCCAACATCTCGGAGGTCCCGGAGATGATCCGGGAGCTCGCGCGCGACCGCGACGATTTCAAGAAGATGTCCATCGCGTACCGCGAGCAGTTGGCCGCCGCCGAAAACGAGATCCGGGCGCTCGCCGCATCGCGAAGGAAAGAAGGCCCGCTTTGAACCCCGTCGCCGCCGTCTTCTTGGCCATCATGATTGTCTCCGTCTTCGCCAGCTTCTACTTTCTCGGCCGGGCCGTCGCGAAGAGCGAGTCGAGGCACTCCTTCAGGGACGGGTACGATCGCGGTTACGCGAGCGGCCTCGCCCGCGGCCTCGACGACGGCTGGGTCCAGCACGAACAAGCGGTCGAAGCCGCAAAAACCGAACATATTAGAAAAATTTCGCGTAACCCTCGAAGGTTCAAGCTGATAAAAGGCGGGAAATCATGAACTTGAAGCTCAAGCGGATTTCCTATGTCAAAGGCCCCAGCGGGCGTTGTCGCTGATCACTTCCGCGTCCCATCGCGTTTGGCTCCAATTGTTGTGACCGCGGATTTGGTAAATGGTCCCCCTGAATCGACCTAGTCCCGTTGTGTTGGAAAACAACCGCGGGATGCTCGTGAGATCAGTGATGGAATTGCATGGCGTTTCCTGCCAGTTCGCGCCGTCGTCGACCGTGATGCCAAGCTGCCCAGCCAGTAACCGAACACCTATCGTGATAGGGGTTCCTAGCAACACCGGGACCGGCGGTGTCGTTTCCCTGATGCCGAAGTTGGTTGGGTTCCCGTCGTTCGCATAAGCCTGGGCCTCAGCTCCTCCTGAACCGTTTGACCTGAAAAACAGGCCTAGACCTGGGATCGACGTGCCGTCGCCGAACAAAGCGTGCCCTTGATACGAGGTAGAGCTCGTTATCGAAACCGAATCGATCGTCAAAACTACCTTCCACGTGTATTCGCTCGTTGAACCACCGCCGTTGCCGACGAACGCGTCCCACGTTAGCGGAGATGGTTGGTAAAGCACATCTTGGTCTACAAGCAACCCTGAACGGCCGTTAAGGTCGTTACGCTGTAATTTAGCGTAATTTCCGGACGCTGACCACGGGCCAACTGTGCGATCGAAGTTGGCCATGTTGTACATTTGATTTTCGATGTTCACCAAGTTGGCGGCGTCGATGGTGACCCAATCGCGGATCCAGAGTTTGAGGTTCGCGTCGGTTCTCGGCCCGTACTCAGGGAGGTAAACGAATGCTCCGGCGGGATTGGGAGGTGTTACCGCGTTCGCGATTTGGCCTTTGCGCGCGTAACCAGCGTCCGTGAGATGCAAGCCGTCCGGATCGAACCAAGTCAGATTGTGCGACGCCGAAAACCCAATGTTCGGATCCGCCGCTATGTCGATGACAGTGTAACCACTACCACGAATAGTCGTATTAAGAGCGTCCGCTTCTGCGTCTTGCGGCTCGGTGCCGGTATTGTTCCCCGTCGACGTGCAAAGCGAGATCCCTACGTTTGGGGCGACCTTCGCGATGTACGCGAGCATCCGAATCCATGTGTTCGCCGCCGTGTCAGACACACTGAGCGAGTAGATGTCGTTAGTGGGGAACCCGATGATCAACCAATTTTTGTACCCTTCTTTGAACAGGTAGTTCACGTCCGGAAAATTGTGTGTCGTGATCCCGGGGGTGCCTACGCAAAAAACGTCCTGTTTGAGAGTCATTCCTTTCAACGAAGCAAGCACCCCGGGCGGGCTCGTCGCCCCAGCTTCGTCGGTGCTGTGGTACCCGTCTACCATCGAATCGCCTACCCAAACGATGTTGAGAGGCAACGAAGAGTTTTGGTAGGCGCGATTAACAGCGTAAAGAGGGAAACCGCCGAGCATCACGCCCCCAGTTCTTGTACGCGGATAGAGCAACCCCAATGGAACGACCCGGTGTTGCCGGTAGCTTGCACGATGATGTTCCCCGCTGAAGATGTCAATGTACCGGACAAAGTCGGCGTGGTCGAAGACGACAACGCAGCGTCGCTCCGGAGCAATTGCATGGAGCCAGCGACGCGCCTGAAGAACCCGGACATGGTCCATTGCGCGCATTCCCCCGTGCTGACGTGATTCGCTTGCAGGCACGTGTGTACCATGTAAGAGCGACCGTTAGCACCGCTGAGAAAGCTTGCTACGGTCACGGGAGTCGCGTTGCTCGTCAAGTTATGACCTTCGAGTTCATGGATCCTATGAAATGCGTTGTAAGAACGCACTGTTGAGCCCGAATGACCGAGTGTAATTTGGCTCGTCCCGTTGACGGTGATCGGCACGTTGAACGTGGCTCTGGTGTTCGTCAAGTCGAGCACGTTGCTGATCGCTTGCACGCGAAAGCTGACCCCGACGTTACCGAGACTGATCGTGTTGAGCCCAAACGAGTTGATGCTCACGTCGAACGACGTGTTGCCTAGCGACCAAAGGTCACCCGCGCCAAAGGTGATTAGGTTGGTGTCCACGCCGCCCGCACTTTTTACCGTCAAAATGGGCAACGCGGTCGATTGATTGTATGGGGCCCGCCAAAGGCCTGTGTCTGGCTTCACGCCGTTCCCAGTGGCACCGGCCGCGAAAAAACTAGCGCTGACACCGAGCGAAGCTGTCACGGGCCCCGTGAACCTGGAACCGGTGAGCGAGGCGTAATCAGGAGGGTACCCGCCGCCGCTCGACCCACCAGACCCGCTCAAAACGATCTGGCCGTTTGATCCGGTGAAGATCGTGATGATGTTTCCTGATGGCACCGTAATGAACGGTGTCCCTGCCGACGTCCGCGTCATCGACCCCGTGAACTGGGCCATGACAGGGCCTGTGAACACGGCGCCGGTGAGAGTTGCTACGATGCTGTTCGCGCCGAGGATAATGTTGGCAAGCGTGGCTTTTTTTGTCTCAGACGCGTCAACATCGAGGATAGGCAAAACGTCGGCTAAAACAACGTTCGTCAGAGGGGTTAGTTCGGATATTTTTTTATTTGCCACTAAACGCTCGATTTTCTAGATGGGAGTCGCCATCCATAGTTATGAACATGTTCTACGATGAGTTCATCTCGAGAAAGCAAGAGCGGCTCGCGCGCGGCGACGTCATGGTCGACGAAAACCACCTCTACGTGGTCCTTGAACGCGACGACTCCGAGCCGGAATACAAAATCCTCATCTTGTCCGAGTACGGTTATTGGGATGATTTCGCGCCCGGCACGGTCACCTGCTGGGGCTGGGGTTGCGAGAACGACACCCGCATCGGGAACATCGATTTGCCCGCTAATCTATGAAACGAATGAATCCTGAAAATTTCGCGTATTGGCTCCAAGGTTACCTGGAGATCGCCGCCCCCGCGGGGGAGAGCGTTCCCGACCTGACCTCTGAACAGGTCCAATGCATCAAGGACCACCTCGCTTTGGTCTTCCGGAAGGAGACGCCAGAGCGCGCGGCAAAGCCCAAGAAGGCCAAACAGGAGGGCGCGCCCTACACGTTGGCGGCCGACATTTTCACCCGGCCCGACGTCACTTGCTCCGTCCCCGTCACCCCGAACGTGACGCCGCCGGCCGACCCGAACCAGATCCGGATCAACATTCAAGAGGAGGTGCGGAAACGCGAGACGCGGCGGGAGGATTTCCTGTCGCCGACGCGTTGGGTCGGCGGCGGCCGCGGGCAGAAGTATTGCTGATCGAAGGCCCCGGCGCTTACATCGCTTGGGACATGTACAGCCGCCACTGGCTCGCTTGGCTCTTCATCCGGAAGGCCACCGACGCGGACTTGGTAGAGCAGCGCAGCAGCGTCGAGATCCTCCACACGTACCGTGACGGGTACTGGCTCTACCTCGACCTGGCCAGCAGCCACCTCAGCATCACGCACGAGAACCTGGTCTCGCCGCTTTGGGAGCGCGCGTAAGAGCGATCCGGGAGTAACGCATAGGTAAGCTTGTCCTCTTAGGAGAAACAAGCAACCATGGCTGAAGTCCTCGACGTATCGTCCCTTCTCCCCAACCGCTTCGAGCCGAAGCGCAAGAACCGATGGATCCTCCAGATCGAGGGCATCGACGCGTTCCTCTTGAGCACCGCGGCCCGACCGACGGTGACGACCGAGGAGATCGAGATGCCGTTCGTCAACTCCGTGCGGTACCTCGCGGCGAAGACGCGCTTCAACACCATCAACGTGACCCTGAAGGACGCGATCGCGCCTTCCGGGGCGCAGCAGGTGATGGAGTGGCTCCGCCTCTGCATGGAGACGGTGTCCGGCCGCGCCGGCTACGCCGACTTCTACAAGCGCGACGTCCAGCTCAAGATGGTCGACCCCGTCGGCACCGTCGTCGAGCTCTGGGACATCAAGGGCGCGTTCATCCGCAGCGCGAACTTCGGCGAGCTCTCGTACGACGACCACGCCGCGATGGAGATCCAGCTGGAGATCCGGTTCGACAACGCCGTCCTCCAGTACTGACCGAGGGACGAGGACAAACGGGACCCGCCGCGGCGGGTTTCGCCGTTTAAGAGCTAAGGACCGCCGGCGAGACGCGTAACCTACGGTCGTGTCGCCGCACGAAGCGCCATCCGGCTCGGTCTGGGAGATGACGTGGACCACGGGCGGCACGACCTTGTTCGTCGTCCTGGACGGGTTCACCGACGAGGGCGACCGGCGCGTCCTTTGGTTACGCGAAGGCTTGTCGAACGTCGGCAACGTGCGGTCCGGGTCGCACGTCAACACCCTCTCGAAGAGGGTCACGTGACCCCGATGGACGCGCCGGACGGGAGCGTTTGGCTGTATTCCCCGCGGGATAGAAGCTCGAGGTTCGAGCGCGAGATGCTGTTCGTTGTCCTCAAGGTCGAGTTGAGGTACCACCGCGCTTACTTCGACCTGGAGACGGGGGAGCTGAAGTATTTCACCGACTCCTCGCGCATGAACGAGCTGTCGACGAGGCTCGCTTGAGCACGAGGCCGCGCCCGGGCGAGGAGACCCCTTACAACGCCTCCGCTGGCACGGTTTGGGAGTACAGGAGCGAGTACGGCGGCCCGCGCGACATGCACGTGTACGTCGTGTTCGACGAGTACTGCGACCGCGTGCCCGACCAGCACCCCGGGACGCCCTTCAGGCGGTTTCTGAGCCTTTACACCGGCGAATACGAGTGGTTCGCCGACGACTCGCACTGGAACTGGAACTCGGTGAGGATCATATGAGCATGACTCTTGAGAGGCGCTACGTAAGCGACGTGACGACGCTGGCCCGCACTCCTCTCCCCCAATTCGAGGAGCGCTTGCGCTGCCTCTGCCACCGCAAAGGCCGACCGGTCTTCCACGGCGAGATCGCCTTGGAGGTCGGCTGCAGCCTCGAGCAGGTATCGCGCGAGATGGAGGCGCTCCTGTGCTCAGGCGCCTACAGGCGCGTGGAGGAAGCGGAGCTGAGGGCGCGGTCCTTGGCGCCGCGCGTCATCGCCTACGCGATCGTCAAGTAGCCTTCGCGAAGCCGAGCTGCACGAGCCGCTCGTTGAGGCTGACGACGTCGCCGAGCGTCGAGAGGAACGTCACGTCGGCCAGGTAGGCCCCGCTCCGGTCCTTCTTCTCCGGCTTGTGCGTGCGCACCCGGATAGGGCCGAGGGCTTCCTGCGTGAGGATGCGCTCGAGGGCGTCCTTCGCCGCGTGCCCGGCCTTCCAGTCGGCGCCGATGACCTCCGGCGCGTTGACCCCGCGCAGGCGGACGGTCTGCTCGACCGCGATCTTGAAACCGAGGTCGAACTTGAGGACGACGGTGTCGCCGTCGACGACGCGGACGAGCGTCGCGTTGAATTCGTAGTTCGTGTCTAACATGGTACAGGCTTACGTAGGCCTCCTCTCGGAGTGAATTTCGCAAGACAGGCTATGGTACCTCTGACAGAGGTGTCAGCAAGTGAGCGAGAAGCGAGAGCAAAAGAACCAGGTCTTCACTAAGGGCGCGGCGCAGCACGTGGACGTCTCGCCGGGCATCAAGAAGGAATCGGCGGCCGAGAAGCTCCAGCGCGAGTTCGGCATCGTCGTCCCCGCCGAGGTCGTCACGCTGCCGTCCAAAGGCGCCGTGTACCCGCCGGAGAGCGGATTGTACCAGAAGCTCGACGTCCAGATCAAGGCGATGACCACGCGCGAGGAAGACATCCTCACCTCCCGCGCCCTCATCAAGAAGGGGACGGTCATCACCGAGCTCATCAAGTCCTGCATCACCGAGCCCGGCATCGACCTCGACGCTCTCATCGCCGGCGACCGCAACGCTCTCATGATCGGCATCCGCTGCACCGGTTACGGGGCGATCTACAAGCCGACGATGCAGTGCTCGGCGTGCAGCGCGCAGAGCGAGCAAGCGTTTGACCTGTCGAAGCTGGCGATCAAGCCGCTGGACGTCGCACCGGTCGCCGAGGGCGTGAACGAGTTCGGCTTCGACCTGCCTTTCACGAAGGCGAAGGTGACGTTCAAGTTCCTCACCGGCAAGGACGAGGAAGAGCTCCTCACCACGCAGGAGCGCCGAAAGAAGGTCGTCTCCTCCCAGGTCGACACGCTCGTCTCCGACCAGCTCAAGGCCACGCTCCTCAGCGTCAACAACGTCCGCGACCGCAACAAGCTCGCCTTCTTCGTCGACAACATGCCGGGCCAGGACTCGCTCGCCCTCCGCGAGTACATGCGGGTGGTCCAGCCGGGCATCGACATGACGGCGCTCTTCGAGTGCGACAAGTGCGGGCACAACGAGGAGGTGCAGATCCCCATCGGGATCGAGTTCTTTTGGCCTTCGTCCCGAGGATAAGGAGCAGCTCATCCTCGAGCCGTTCTTCCAGCTCAAGTTCCACGGGGGCATCGACTGGGAGACGTACTACGAATGGCCGGTCGCTTACAAGGAGTGGTTCCTGAAGCGCCTGGCCAAGGAGCTGCAAGGCCAGAACAGCACCCCGGACACGGCGAAAGGGGCCGAGACCCCGCAGCGCCGCATCAACTTCCAGCAGCTGGCCAAAGCGTTCGGCGGCGGCGCCGACTCCGACCGCTAACTCCGTGAGCGTTTACTTACCCGCATGAAACCCACCTGCCTTGGCAACATCATCCGTCGATTCGCCGCCGGCGCCGCCTTGACCGGCAGGCTCCCGTGCGACCTCTACGGCACGCCGCGGCAGCTCGAGGCTTTCTCGGAGGCTTTCTACGCGACGCGGCGCTTCGACAAGACACTCGCCGAGAGCGAAGACCTCTCCGAGGTCACGAAAGCGCTCACCGAGAAGCGCGCAGCCGCCGCGCGCTTCAAGCGGGAATTCGGCGTCGCCTGGCCGGCCTGAGGTAAACGCTAGATGGCCCGGACCGTCGACAGCCTCGGCGTCCAGAAGCAGCTCAACGCCCTGTTCGAGCAGCGTCTAGGGATCGAGACGCGCATCCTCGACACCATGCAGCAGGAGCTGAAGGTGGCGATGCAGCTGCAGGCCGTCATGAACGGCATCAAGGCCGACGAGCTCGTCAAGCGCTTGAACGAGGGCACCAAGGCCATGGAGCAGCTGGCGGACAAGGCCAGCCAGACCGGCGACATCGGCGCCCAAGCCATGAAGAAGATCGCCGAGGGCGCCCAGGAAGCCTCGAAGGACTCCGGGGCCGTCGGCAAAGCCTTCGGCGGGATGGCCAACACGCTCAAGTCGATCGGGGCCGCCGCCGTCGGGGTGGCCGGGTCCGTCATGCGCATCGGCAAGGCCGTCCTCAGCATCCCGCTAGCCATCTTCAAGAACCTCTTGAACGACGCGGCCAGCTTCGCCGGCGACACGTCGTTCATGGAGGCGCTCGAGGCCATCCGCAAGGAGTTCGGCACCTTCAAGGACGACATCTCCAAGAACATCCTCGGCGCCTACCAGGCCGTCAACTCGCAGCTGCAACAGATGACCGGCCTCAGCGTCTGGCAGGTGTTCGGCACGCCGGCCGAGCAGCTGAAGTACCTCCACGAGATCGCGACCAAGGCCGGCGCGCAGATGCACCAGTTCGGCGCCGAGATCTCGAAGTCGGGCGGCGCCATCGCCGCCTTCGACAAGGGCATGGGCATCGGCGCGGAGAACCTGCGCTCGTTCATGAACCGCGCGACGGTCATGGGCACCGACCTGCAGTCGCAGCTCAAGGACACGGCCAACTACGCCCTCCAGCTGGGCAAGGCCTTCGGCATGTCCTCGAAGACTCTCTCGCGCGACGTCGGCGGCATGATGAAGGACGTCAAGAACTTCGGGTCGCTGACCCAGAAGGAGATGACGGTCGCCGCGGTGTACACGCGCAAGCTCGGCCTCGAGATCAAGGACCTCACGGGCCTCGTCGGCCAGTTCGACAACTTCGACAAGGCGGCCGAGAGCGCCGCCCTCCTCTCGCAGGCCTTCGGGGCGTCCGTCGACGCCTTCAAGCTGATGAACGAGCAGGACCCCGCCAAGCGCCTCGACGACCTCCGCAAGTCGATGGCGGCCACGGGCAAGTCCACCGAGAACATGACGCGCCAGGAGCTGAAGCTGCTCGCCAACACGGCCGGCCTCAGCGAGGAGGCGGCCAAGCTCGCGTTCTCCACCAAGAACCAAGGCCTGTCCTACGACCAGGTGCAAAAGCAGGCGTCGAAGGCCGAGAACGCGCAGATCACCCAGGCCGAAGCGCTGAAGAAGCTCGCCGACAACATCGAGCGCGTCGTGCGCGCCGGCGGGCAGATGCACGGCAGCTTCTTCAAGATGTTCTTCTCCGGCATGGAGCGCGGCATCAAGTACAGCAAGGAGTACATGGGCGCGATGATGGGCGTGAGGAACGCCCTGCACGCGACCCACCTCGCCGGCATGGAGGTCGGCAAGACCTTCGCCGGCAGCGCGCACGTCGGCTTCGGCCAGTTCATGAAGGGCTTCGCCGACACGTTCTCCACGAAGAACGTCAACAAGCTGATGCACGGCTTCAAGACGGCGACCGGCGAGAACGCGCGCGGCGTCGTCGCCGAGCTCAACGACGTCATCAACGGCAAGCAAGGCTTCGGCCAAGCGCTCACCAACATCCGCTCGACCTTCAATAAGGTCGTCGACCGCAAGCAGCTGAACGAGATGCTCGAGGGCGGGAAGCAGGCGATGCGCTTCCTCGCGAAGGGCATCGGCAGCGGCTCCGCGTTCCTCGTGAAGGAGCTGACCAACGTCATGAAGACGCTGGCGGACTTCATCAAGGACCCGAAGGCGGCGATGGCGAAGGCGGGGCAGGCCGCCGGCGGGGCGCAGTCCTTCGGGATGGAGCTCGTCAAGTCGTTCGCGGAGTCGTTCGGGGACCCGAAGACGCTCACGGCGATGAAGGACGCCGGGCTCAAGCTGCTCACCGTCCTCGGCGAGAAGCTCGTCGAGCTCGCGAAGGACCCCAAGGTACAGGAGCTGATCGGCAAGGTCGGCGGCCCGCTGCTCGGCGCCCTCGTCGGCCCCGCCGCGCTCAAGATGCTCCCGTCGCTCCTCAGCCCGATCATCCGCACCATCGGCCGCGGGCTGCTGTCGGCCGGCGGCGGCTCGCTCGCGGCGGTCACGGGCGTCGCGCTCGCCGGCGCCGCTCTGGTGAACGTCAACAAGAAGATGGACGTGTACGAGTCTCAGATCGACACGCGCTTCGACAAGGCCTCGCGGAAGATGGGCGGTTACGGCGCCAGCCTCGTCCAGGGGCTCACGCTCGGCCTGCTGCCGGACAACCTGTCGCTGATGCTCGGCAACGCCATCGCCGGCCTCGCGGACGCCCTCTTCGAGGCCGTCACGAAGAGCCTCGGCGCGCCCTTCACGAAGAAGCTCCAAGGCTACTACAGCGCCCACATGGACTTCCTGAGCTCGCTCGGCGGGCTCATCGGGGCCGTCTTCAGCGGCGACAGCGCGCAGATCACGGCCGCGGCCGAGAAGGTCGGCGCCAACATGGTCAGCCTCGCCTCCAAGGGGTTCGAGTTCTTGATCACCGAGATGCCGAAGCTGCTCGTCAAGCTGGGCTCGGTCCTCCAAACGCTCATCGGCTCGCTCCTCAGCGGGTTCGGCCAGGCGCTCGCGAACCTCGGCGACAGGATCCCGGTCGTCGGCGGCGTCATCAAGGGCCTCGGGCTCGCCATGATGGGCCTCGGCGAGGTGTTCAAGAAGCTCGGCGAGTGGACCGGCTGGGTGTCCGACAAGCTGAAGGATTTCGACCTCAGCGACACGATCGGCAAGCAGGTCATCGCGATCAAGCTGTCGCTGATCGACGCTGCGGAGTTCATCCTCGACAAGATCCCCGGCCCGATCCTCACCTTCCTCGGCATCGGCAGCAAAGGCCGGGAGGAGATCCGGGCGAACCTCGCGCAGAACAAGCAGGAGCTCGTCACCAACCTGCGGAGCATGGCGGAAGCCGCCCTCAAAGCGACCCAGGAGGCCGAGGAGAAGGCGAAGGCCAAGAGCGGCGACATCGCCGCCGAAGCCGCGAAGGCCGCCTCGGCGCGGCCCGTGTCGGCCGCCGCCCCGACCGACGCGTCCGTGAAGGCGCTCGAGGATTTCAACTCGAAGATCCAGGCGCCGGCCGCCATGGCCGTCAACGTCACCCAGGACGTCACCAAGAGCATCAACGAGCTCAACGCCATCCTCGGCGACGGCAGCTCCGGCGCGATGCAGATCGGCGCCAAGCTGAAGCGCTTCGCCGACAGCTCGGGCCTCGGGAAGAACGGCACCTACGAGATCAAGAACAAGGGCATCCAGCTCAAGCTCGACCTGAAGGTCGTCATGGAGGCCGGCGAGGTCGAGAAGGCGATCGTCCTCCGCAAGGAGTCGATCCTGTTCGACGCGCTGTTCGACAAGAACACGGCGCTCTCCGACGAGCACCAGAACTCCATCAACCAGGTCAACGCGATGAAGGGCGGCGGATGAGCGACAAGCACGCGAAGGACATCGTCGAGGCCGTCGAGGGCAACGAGGCGTACGCCGAGACGCTGGCCAAAGTGCCGGCCGACCAGCAGGCGAGCGTCAAGGCCACGCTGGAGGGGTTCGCGCGCGTGATCGCGCCCATGGTGGAGGCCCTCGAGCAGCTCGAACGGTCCGAGGAGGTCGCCCAAGCCCTGAGGGAGCGGCTCGCCGAAAAGCTCCGCGGCCGTTAGTTAGACGGCGATGGCCCGCCGCGTCAACATCTTCGGCCAACCGCTCTCGTACGACGTCGCCGTCGAGTACGTCAACGGCAAGCCCGTCGACCGCACGCGGCTCATCAACCCCGAACGCGACGACGTGAGCTCGGCGACCAAGCAGACGGTCGTCAAGTACGCCGAGGACCTCACGTCCGGGGCCGAGGGTAACCGCGGGAACGCGAACGCCTTCCCGGTCGGCGGCGCCCCGACGGAGGTGTCGGTGCAGTCCACCGACGGCTCCACCCCTCCCCTGTCGGCGGCCTCGAACCCCGCCGGGCAGTACGTCCCGCCCTTCACGAAGGCCGCCCAGGTGCTCGAGTCGTACTCCGACTCGTCGCAGGTCGCGCTGACCGACGGCGAGCCGGCCCTCGAGACGCCCGGCGACTCCAGTTTCGTCAAGAAAGGCAAGTCGAAAAGCGGGCAGGTCGACGGGCACAAGCTGCTCTCGGACAAGGACGCGAACCCGAGCCCGGAGGTCGAGAAGCGCTTCGTCTCCCCGATCCTTTCGAACAACCGCTTCAGCCCCTCGAAGCCGATGTCGTCGGTCGCCGGCCACGACAAGAAGTTCAATCCCGAGCACCCGCCGCAGGGGTTCGGCAGCTACAAGCGCCACGCGAGGCTCGGCACGGACATGACCGACGGCCAGCTGGCGAACGTCGGCCCGATGCTCACCCTGCGCGCCACGAAGGAGCTCGACTCCATCTCCAGGACCGGGTACGGGCAGGACGGCCCCGACGGCGTGGGCGCGAAAGCGGCCTCGCTCCTCCCGGGCCTCGCCCAGGTCGGCGCCGCCAGGGTGTCAACCGACGACTTGCAGGTCGACTCCGTCCTCCAAGCGCTCATCGACGGGCAGACCGAGGGC
>JACCDR012381002.1_pt1 | contig 13285 bp, 14 predicted proteins | sample 7446431 | NCBI WGS metagenome assembly JACCDR01 (sample SAMN15323443, study PRJNA562643) | freshwater metagenome | isolation source: river surface water | place: USA:Blue River Watershed | collected 2017-08-17
CTTCACGCAGCCTCCGGGGAGTAGCCAAGGGCCTTCCGTCCGCCTTTGAGGTGGTCGATGTAAGTGCCTAGCTCCGTCTTCGCCATCGGGTGCATCTCCTTCTCGTGTTGTCCTGACAGACTGTCAGTCGTGATCCGCTGGTCCCGCTCGAAAAGCCTGACGGTCGCGTCCAGCGTTTCGCAGTCGGTCCAGTTGGCGAGCGTCTTGAATGCGCCCGTTTCGTACCAATCGAGCCACGTCTTGAGGAACGCAGCGTGTTCCGGGTGCGAGCAGTCCATCAACCAGAACCCCGTCTCGGTGTACATACCCGTCCTCTTAAGGAGGGCCATGTACCCGCTCAGGTGTTGGCTCAGGAAAGCCTCTGTAATGGGTTTGCGGGTCACGCAATCACCATCCAGCCACACCCCTAGCCCGTCGTGGTCCTTGAGGCCATCACAGGCCGCGTAGACCTTGTGCGAGAACCGCACCACGTCGAACAGGTAGTTCGGGGCCTTGTAGCCCTTGTGGCGGTCCTTGAAAGCCTGTAGGCCGGGGATGTCCTCAACCTTGCGCTCTACGATGTTCGGGAGCGTTTTCGGGAGGTCGAAACCCTCGGTGTACCAATAGAGTGTTGCGTCCTCGGGCCACAGGTGCCACGTCTCAAGGATGCGGTGCGCGTAGCGGTCGAAACCGTCCTTGTGGCAGGTTGTGACGACTCTCAAAGCGCCTCCGCGAGTCTCTTGATTGCCGGAGCCCACGACTCGCCGGGCTTCTGCCGGTGTAGACGCACGCTGTCTGCTGGATACCAGATCAATTCCTTGCCGTCGTTGAAGTGGTACGCATAGCGCCACTGAGACACGGCAGGGACGAGAACATGCGCCTTCCGCCCGAGAGCCCCGCAGACATGGGCTACAGAGGTCGTAACGGTCGCTACCTTGTCCAGAGCAGCAACGAGAGCAATCGTGTCCTCGTAGTCGTTCGGATCGCAGAACGGCACGACAACCTGCGTGGTGTTCTCAATGTTCCAGCGCGCGACTTCTGGTGCCGAGTTGTGATAGCTCAGGTCGATGAACGTGCCTTTCGCCTTCAGGATCGGCGCGAAGTCCTGCAACTCCACCGAGCGAAGGTGCGTCTGCGTGACCTGTAGGCCACCCTTCCACGCGATCCCGATCCACGGCTTAGGGAACTGCTCCAGCCAGCCTAGCCACTTGTTCAGCTTCTCCGGGTCGGGAGAGATGTAGGGCTTCCGGGGGAAGTCCGCGTCTTTGTTCAGGTAGAACCGGCCCAGAAACGAGATATGAACCGTAGCGTCGATCTTGTGGTTGTCGAGCCAGTCAACCGCGGTTTCCTTCAACGTCCCGTACACCACCAGGCCCGGGAAGTTCCTGCGGAACATGCCCACCATGCGGGGGGCGCATTCCACGATGACCTCCTTGCAGTCCGCTTGGAGCATCGGCAGGAGTTGGGAGAACATGATGATGTCCCCCACCCCCTGATCGCACTGGACAATGACCGTCTGGCCCTTCTCTCCGGTCCACGGCACTTCATCCTGATACTTGCGGACGTTCAGGTGGTTCCCGTACAGAGATTCCGCGTAGGTCCACGCCTCTTTCCATCGCCCCAGAGACAGGGAGGCGAAGCCGTGCGAGATGCGCGCGATATGGTTTTCTGGGTCGAGCTTCAGCGCCTTTTGGCACCAATTCACCGCCTCGCGCCACTGACCTCTTTGTACATACGTGGCCCCGATGTTTGCCGGTGGCATCGGGTCATCGGGCAGCATCTTGTGGACGTGGAGAAATGCTTTCTCCGCGTCTTCCCACTTGTTCAGGTCGTGGAGGGTCGCCGCGTAGACCATCCACAGGTTAGGTTGGCCCATCTCCTTGGAGAGAGCCTTTGCCAGAGCCGTGAGAGCAAGCCCGAGATTCCCCGAAGCCCTGAGACACGCTCCGACGAGGTAGTTAGCCTCTGGGCTGTCCGGGTCTTCGTTCAGGTGAGCATTCGCCAGTTTCCACGCCTTGCCGAAGTCTTCACGTTTGACGGCTGCGTGTGCTGCGCGAAGGTCAGGCATGCGTTTTGTTCGTGACCTTGAGCCACGGGTAATGGGTGTTGATGCACCGGAAGATGGCTTTCCAGTCCGGGTCTTTGGCGTAGAGGTTCACGCCGTGCTTGCTCGCCATCTCCAACGCAACACCGTTGGGGATTCGGGCGTAATGCCACTTGTCGTTCTTGATCCCGCGTTGCGAGTAGCCCTCGCGTGATCGGAGGTCCGCGGCTTCGTCCAGAAATGCGGATACATCCTGCTCGTTCGTGATGAACAAGCGGTCACCCTCGGTCTTCATGACGCAGCGTTCGCCGGTCAGAGGGTTGAAATCAAGCGTCCATTCCATGAAAAACGCCCCCGGAGTTATTGGCCCCGGGGGCGAAGATCGGTGTTACCCGATCAAGGAGGAGACTCAGGAAACGCCGTGGGCCTTCGAGTTGGCGAGCGGGTTCTTCGCAACCAGCGTCCACTCAGCGAGCAGCGTCTTGCGATCCGCGTCGCCCACCTTGGCGATGTCCACGATCTGGAAGTTGCGCAGGTACGCCACTTCCCACATGTCCATCTGGAGCGCGTAGGCCGAGTTCGACGGCATGTAGCGGCTCAGGGTGAGCTTGTGCTGACCGAAGGGCGAGACGTACACATCAGCGAAGCCGATGATCTGCGCCGGCTGCTTGGAGCCCACGTCGCGGAAGCGAGTCGCAACACCCGTGAAGGTGCTGAACTTGTTGAACGCCACGCTATCGCACAGCACGGTATCGGTCTCGCCACCCGTGGACCACGCCAGTTGCAGCATCGAGCGGAGGTCCGCCTCGACGTAAGCCGTAGCCGAAGCGGTCCACGAGCCGCCCGTAGCGGTAGCGAAACCCGACACCGGGGCGGTGGTGGTCTGCGCGGTCTGGGCCGAGGTCTTGAAGTGCTGGCCGGAGTAGATCCAGTTCGGAACACCACCCGAGACACGGGGCGAAGCCGACGTACCCGCCGAGGCCGGCGAGTTGTTCAGCATCGTGAACTCCATGTCGCGCTTGATCTCCTTCGACATGCGCGAGGTGTGATAGGCCAGTTGGTCCTTGTAGCCCGCCGTGTTGACGGCGCGCGAGGTGCCCGACACCACCACGTCCTTGCGGCTGATCTGGGTGTAGTTCTTCAGGCGCGACGGCTGCGTGCGGACGTTCGCCGAGAAGTCGTCGGCTTCGATCTGCGCGTTGGCGCCGGCAGCGACGAGTGCGTCCACTTGCCACTCGTGCGTGGTGCTGTTCGCCGAGCCACGACCAGCGTTGGTCATGAAGATCGTGTCCATCGGCGAGATGTCGTAGATGATGTCCCGCAGGTCTTCACGGAGCGAGTTGCCCGAGAGGTCGTAGGACTTGGTTGCGCCGGTAGGTGCGGCCATGATGAATTCCTTAGAAGAAGCGTTTAAACAGTGCCTGCGCGTCCTGCACGCTGCCGGACTTCTTCAGTCGGGTGCGCGCCTCTTGGATTTGCTTGGCGTTCTGGTTGACAGGTGCGGCAGCCCCGGGTTTGAGCATCGGGGGCGCCTTCGCCGCCTTCGCATTGGCTGCGGGCTTGGCGGATTGCAGTTGGTCGTACTTCCACGCCTTGTAGAGCGTGCGAGCAAACGTCGGGTCCACAACACCGGGGCCGACACGTTCCCGGGTTTGCTGGTCATAGCCAGTGATGACCTCGAACGGATACCCCTGCTGTAGCGCCCACTGCGCCAGCTTCGGGGCCGCGGAGTTCCAGTCGGGAATCTCCTTCGTCATGGCATCGCGCGCCCGCGTCGCCATCTCGTCCCACGCCTTGTAAGCATGCTGCCGGAACTGGCCCTGCTTTTGAGTGAGGGACTCTTGCAGCTTCGCCTTCTCTTCACGAAGGTTGGCCGCGACCATAGACATGCGGGAGAGAGTCTCCGCGTCCACGGTTGACAGGTCTACACGCTTGTACTGCTCCAACTGAGCATTGATCTGCGCAAGCTGGTCGAACTCAGCCTTCGCATGTTCCTGGAACGCCGCATGCTCTTGTGCAAGACGTTGTTGCGCCTCAAACACTCGCCGCTCTTCAGCGACAGCCTGCGTCTTACGGGTGTAGTCCCGGTCCTTTTCGAGCGCGGCCTTGATCTGAGCGGGGGTCAGTTTCTCCCCGTCAACCTCGATAACCGCCTCTTCCTCAGTGCCTTCGACTGCCTCGGACTCCGTTTCGGTGTCGGCCTGCGCCTCCACCTCTTCCGGCTGGTCTTCCGCTTGGTCGTCGGCCTGCGCCTGCTCAGGCCTTGGCGTTTCCGCCGCAGGCTCGCTACCACCAAAGAATGCACTCATGCGAGCTTCAGGGGTGGTATCAGCGTCCAAAGACATTCCTTACCTTTCGGGTTGCTTTCTCTTGCCAGGTGATGCGGTCCCGCACCACCTTTCCGGTGTTGACGACGCTATGGAGGTTTGCCACCACGTCATCCAAGCACTTCAGTTGCAGACGGATGGCTTGCATGCCTTCCGTGTCTCGAATCGGACAGGCGCCGAACTTCTCGAAAAGCGCAGCACGAACCGCTTGCACGGCATTCGTGAACTCTTCGTGTTCGAGGATCGTCTTGGCTTTGTCGGCGCGGGCTAGTGCCCTGCGGTCGTCCAGACTCACATCAGCCAAAGCAGAACCTCATCGTCTTCCTCTTCCTCTTGTCGTTGCCGCTCAATCTCCGCAAGCCGCTTTTCCAGCCTGCGCACTTGGTCTAGAGCGACAGACGTAGGGGCCGAGGGACTGAAGCGGGGCGGGGTAGCGACTTCGCTAACCTCTGCCGCGAACTCCGGTGTAAGCTCGATACGGATCGGCTTACGCTGCTTCTTCGGCCTGGGCGCCTCTACCGCTTGCGCGGCTTCGACATAGGCTTCCATCTCCTCGGGGGTCGAGAAGACTTCGTAGCGGTCGCCGTGCTTGACGACGTAGCGTTCACGACGGCGGCGCTTGTTGGAGCCGGCGCCCGTGTTGACGACCAGACCGCCAGAACCAGCAGCAGAAACGCCGTCGTTGGCGTTCGTCGTCGCAAGCGTGCCGGTGATCGTCCCGGCCCACCCGGAAGCGCTTACCGAGTCGTTCGCATTCGTGGTCGCGAGCGTGCCGACAATGGTTGTCGTTCCACTCGCCGCGCTGGTGTCGTTGGCGTTGGTGTACGCAACCGTGCCAGTCGAACCAGAGCCAACCTCGCCCGATGCCGCGGAGGTGTCGTTAGCGTTCGTCCTGGCCAGCGTGCCGACAATCGTTGTCGTGCCGCTAGCCGCAGACGTATCGTTTGCGTTCGTCCGCGCAAGCGTGCCGGTGATGGCATTCGCTTCCGGCAGGACGTTGAACGTGACCGCGTGTGTTCCACGCGAGACAACGTAGAACCTGCGGCGCGGTTTTGCCGTGCCCGCGGGCGCCGCCGTCTCCGTCGACTGCCGCCACAGCAGGACGGCGCCGCGCGACGACTCGTAGCGGAGCATCAGGGCTCCGTGATGAGCGTGATGATGAGGTCGTCGGCGCCGCTGGCGACAAATCGCAGCGCGATGGTGTCGCCGTTCAGGTCACCCGCGCCCAGGTCGCACTGGTAGAGGCCGTTGCCGACCTCGGTCATGTTGGCGATCGTGCCGGAGCCGAACGCCGCACCGTCGATGCTGCGCGTGGCGGTCACCGTGAGGCCCGTTGCGGGGTTGTGGTTCGTGCTGTCGGTCATCAGGAACGGGAAGTTCGCGATCGCCTGGTTCTTGCGGATGCCGGCTTGCAGCGCCACGCGCCCAGAAGAAAGGCTCAGTTCACCCGTGCCCGTGCCGCTCTTGATCGTCACCTTCGGATAACCAGCCGTGTCGGGCGTGGCGACAGCCGTGCCGTTCCAATGCGTGATGTCAACCTCTGGCACACCGGCCGTGGTCGGGGTCGCAACAGCGGAGCCGTTCCAATAGGTCGTGTTGGTCTGGATGTCGCCCGCCTCTTGCGGGTAGAGAGTCAGGACGACAGGCACCGCCCCGGTGCTGGACGACTTCACCAGGACCGCCACCGTGTCCGCGTTCATCTCCGTTGAGGTGAGGTCGAGGTAATACACCCCGCTTGACGTGGCAATTTCCGTCGCCTCGTTGGTGCAGTCCGCGAAAGTACCCGCGTCCTTGCTCACCTCGGAGTCAAGACCAGCCGCAGCGGTAATCAGCGTGCCATCGTTCTTGAAGATGCCGAACGTGACCCGATACGCGGTGTTTTTCCGGGGAACCGGGAGAGCGTCGCCAGATGCCATGTCTACTCCGTATCAGCGCCCGTGAGAGGACGCGAGGAAAATGCCTTGTTTGGGAACGAGGATGTTTAGCGGGACGTTTGAAGCACCGCCGCCGGTGACATCGCCGCCTTCCCAGTCGTCCAGCTTGATTGCGTCTGTAGTCGTCCCGCCGCCGTAGCCAACAAGCCCCGGCTTGCCACCCGTCAGAGGCGACGATGAGTCCGTCACCGTGCGCAGAAGCGAGCCGTTTCGGTAAACGAGAAGGTCGCAGTCCGCGCCGTTGGTGACCGCCTCTAGCTCGATGGTGTCGCCGGCCGCCCAGTTGTCTCCGGTGACATTGGAAAGCGTGGTCGCGCTGTCATTGACGTACTTAACCACCCGCGTCGGGCGGCTTCCGAGCGTGACGTGTTCGCCCACTTCCAGCGCGTAGTAATCGCGGTTTGAGATGAGGTCGGCACTGGCGCGGACCATCACTCCCGTGTACCAACTCGTTGTTCCATTTGCGCCAATCTGCGTCAGCGTGGCTTTGCTGTACTGATCGCCGGAGAAGCTACCCGAGCCGTCCCACCGGCACTGAGCAGCCGCCGAAAACGGGTTCCAGATTTCACCGTCAGAGGCGGGCTTCGTGACGCGCAGTAGCGCCGTGCTGTCGTTCAACTCCAGCCAGTTAGCTTGTGCGCCGAGGTTGGCGGCGTCGGTGTAGCTGTCGAAGTTGTCGGATGCAATGAGGGTGCGTGCCATCTACTCAACCCTCAAAAACCAGAGGTTCGACGTGTATGCGGGGTAGTACACGATCCCCCCGTAGTCGGGCACGTACAGCCACCGGGAATAGACGTTCTCGTAGGTGGCGTGACTGTCTGCCGCGAGGTCAAACGTCGCCGGCACAGAGCCGCCGCCCGTGGTGCTGATCGTGGTCACAGCCCAAGTGCTTGCGTTGATCTTGTAGACCGTCCCACCGGAGCCGTGCAGGCGCATCAGGTAGGCGTCCAGGCTCGGCACATAGACCATGCCGGGAGAGGCGGAAGCAGCCACCAGATCAGCGGCAGCCGAACCCGTCAAAGTTTGCTCGGTGTAGCTGTTGTCCGAGGTGTCGAACGTCCAGAACCGCGTGTCGTTGCTGGCGTGTGGGAAGGGGCAGGAGGCAATCAGAATCCGCCCGCGCGACGAATCGAACGCCGAAGCCGCGAGGTAGCCGGTGAACCCCGCGGGTGGGTTGCTCCCGGCGTCGGCCCACGATCCGCCCGGCGTTGAAGCGTTCGGCGTGAACTTGCGGCACTTGCCGTTGTCCTTGAACAGGTAGATGCACTCCGTTGACGGGTCTTTGCACGTCGCCGGCCCCTGCGTTCCGAAGCTCGGCGTGCTGCTGTCCACCGCGGGGAACGTGCCGGCTGCGTCGGTGCCGTTCACACCATCGGCCACCGTCACGTCATAGCCGTCCATGTCCGGGAAACCAGAGCCGGCGCCACTGGACACCGACCCGGAGTAGCAACGAACCGCGCGGTTCTGCCGCTCGATCATCTGCCAGGCGTAGTAGCTGTGCTGCCCGCTCAGGCGGGAAGATGCGGAGTAGTGCCGCGCGCTGGCCGGCTTGCCCGCAGCAATGAAGGCGGTTGTGTCATAGGAGGTGGATGCAAGCTGCTCCACCCACTCCGGGGCGTTATCAGCGAGGTCGATATACATCACCTCGTTGCCGTACCAATCGTTGTGCCCGCCGTTGCCGATGCCCCACACACGGTTGTTCCGCGTGTCCAGAGCAAAGCCGTTCCAGTTGTCCACACGGCAATGCTCAGCCGCACCCGTGAACGACGCGGACTGATCCACGGTCGGAGGGGTGTTCGACATGGACGAGCCGGCAATCTCCGTCCATGCGTTCAGGCTCAAGCCGCTGCGCCATGTCGGGATCGGCGGCGTCTGGGATGAATCCCCGCGCGCCCTCACGCCGTGGGCTATTGCGCGCCCCATCAAACCATCCTCTGCGCCATCAAAAGCGCCTTGTGGCTTTCTAGAGCAATGATCTTGCGCACCTTGTCGATTGGCACCCCAGACCACAGGTCAAGACTCACCGCGGCCACCTCGTCTGGTCGTGCTTGAGCATGTCATTGGCGAAGTCACGAGCGAGAGCCGCAGTAACCATCGGGCTAGACCGCCGCGCGGCGATGGCGTACTGGCGCCAAATCTCTGCCTCACTCTGCGGAAACTCAGCCGCCATGAATGCTCGATTCGCCTCGATAGCCGCAACCTCCCGCTCCCGAAGGGCGAGCATCGCGGCTTCGTACTCGGTCAAGCGTTGCCCTCGGTGATAACGAAGCTCGTGACCGACACCGGCTGACCCGACACAATGCTCGTGGTTGTGAGGTTCAGGTCAGAGCCCGAAGTCCCCACGTTCCCATCCAGCACGAACGTCGCGCCGCTGGTGGTGATGCGGAACCACGTCGCCGTACCCGTGGCGTTGGCCGAGGAGTCTTGAGTGATGCTGTTCAGTGTGAGAACACCAACAGACGCAGCCGGCGCAAACGTGGCGTTGCACGTCAACTGGGCCAGGAGCGTGGTCGCGGCGCCACCCGTAGAGGGGCGGGTGCCGTCATAGATGCTCAGGAGCGCGCTACCACCAGCGGCGGAGGTGATCGCGTCCAACATTGCGTTGCGGACTGCGGTGGAGTATGCGAGTGCCATTTAGGCTTCCTTACTGAATCGGTACTTCGTCCACGGTGCCATCCGCACGGGTGATGCGGTAGCCGATACGCCGTCCATCCGGTCCAAGCACCTTCTCGGCACCGATAGCCTTGGAGCCCTGAACCATCTGAGCAAGAGCCGCCATCGTCTCCTGCATCTGCTGGATAACCTCGGGCGTGCGGTCCTCTTGCGCCTTCGTCTGGGACTCGCGCTGGAACTGGCGTTCCTCCCCGGCGACTGCGTTCTGAGCCTTGAAGTTCTCCATCTGCGCGGAATGCTCTTGGCTCATCTGCGCTATGGTGAGCTTCGTGCTTTCCTGCATCTGAGCGATCTGCGCCTTTAGCTCGCGCTCGCGCTCGGCGTTCGTCGTCTCGGCTTCCAGCTTCATCCGCTCCAATTCCGCTTGCATCTGGGCAATCTGAGCCTTCGATTGCTCTTGGAATTGAATCTTCTGCGCTTCGGCCTGCTGCTTCATCTGCTCCAACTGAACCTCGGGCGGAGGCTGTTGCGGTCCCGGAGGTTGAGGCTTCGCCCAGAACATCGCCTCAGTCGGGAAGCCCGCGGCCTTGGTGAGTTCGGAGAGCGCGTTGTAGACAAGCTCAGGATTGGTCACACCCAGAGGCATGCCAATCTGCATCTGCATGCTCAGAATCTGGTTCAGGTGCGCCATCATCCCGTCGCGGCTACCCGACCCAAGACCCACAGCAATCTTGAGGTCACGCTTGCCGCGCCAGTTGGACGGATCGACCGTGGCCCATTCGCCCTTGATACGGACGACTTCCCGCTTATGACCGTGCTTGAGGATCAGTTCATGGACGCATGAGAACAGGTACTCCACGCTCGGCGACATCATGCGGGCGATCTGCTCGACCCGTTGCGCCGCAGATGAGGTGAGTTGCTGAACGCCCGTGGCGGTCTTGTTCAGCGCGTTTTGATCGATGCCAGTGAAGTACCTGGATGTGCCGGTGCGGTTCTCGCGCACCTGATCCATGTACTCCATGCCCTGAATGGCTTGGGGGAAGACGTTCGGGATGACGATGGGCGCGATGTCATTGCCGAACACCGCCTCGCCAACCTTTCCCCGGATGACGCCACCAGGACGCGACACGAGGGCATCATCGAGGTTGATCTTGTCCTCGTTGATGAACAGGCGCGGGTTATTGGCGTGGAACAGGTTGTCGATGCCCTGCCGGAGCATCTGCGTCTTCGTCTCCTGAATGTCCATGACGACATCAGCGATGGACACGCCCATGTGCCTATGCGGGACAGGCGTGGCGACGATGGAGGCGACGGGAATGCGGTTGCACTCCTCGCGGAACAGCACCTCTTTACCGACGACGATGCAGTATTGAAGCTCGGCGATGCCGTCTTGGTCGTAGTCGTGCCTGATCCAGACCATCCGCACGCGCACCTTGCGCATGGACGGTTCCCAACCCTCGGTTGCGCCGTCGTGGGTCTCTAGGTACAGGTCGCGGGCGTCATCCTCCGAAGTCTCGTTGACGTAATCGTCCGCGATGTCGTCGGCAACGTTGAAGCCCATCGTCCGCAGCTTGGAGATGGTGACCTCTTCCCAGTACTCGAAGAAGTCCGCGTCCTTCAGCATGTAGTTCGGCGTGGACTCATGCACCAGGCACCGCTCAGGCGGCAGGACACGGAGGCAAGCCTTGCCCTCGACAGCCGTGCGCCGAATCTTCACCGAGTGAAGCATGGGCATCGTAGGCGTCTGGGGCGGGGGCATCTGGCCCGGCGCCTGCATCTCCGCCTGCTGGTACTGCTGCCATGCCTGGTTGAACTGCTCTTGCAGTTCCTTCGCGGCCTCTTCGTCAGGCTCGGCGGTGTGCTCCAGTACCTCTACACCCTCCTCGTTGACGAGCAGCGCGAAGGCGTCGTCCGACTGGCGGGCATAGGTTTCGTACTCAACCTGTTTGCTGTCATCCCACCACGCGAGGCAATAGGCGTTCTTCGTGACCAGCGCATCCCATGCCCAGTCATGGAAAACCTGTTCCCATGCGTTCTCTTGGGTCACGACGTGGTTGAGATACAGCGTCTCCTGCTCGGCCTGCTCCATGTCGTCAGGACCGACAGGCTGCACCTTCACCACCTCATCCGACCCCGCGAAGATGCGCGTAAGGCTCGGGAGAATCCACTCGACCGTATCGAACAGGTCGCGGGAGATGACCTGAGAGTGGCCCTCGGGCGCCGGGAAGGTGTTCCGACCGAAGTAGGCGTCAATGGCCCGGGCGCGGTCCTCCGACAGCGAACTGTCGTTGCCGTTCAGACCAGAGCCGTAGCTTTCGCTTTCGGCCTGCTCAATGGCGTTGATGAGGGAGGACAGATCGGGCATTAGCGGATGCCTAGATTGGTGTACTTGATGGGTTCAGACTTCTTCGGCCCCGCTCTACGCACTGCCTCGCAGGCGTATCGGAGGGCGTCGATAACGTGGTTGTTCTTGTCGGCCAGCTTCGGAATCGGCTTGTTCGTGAGCGGGTCAACCTCGTATGCGTAGGTCGATAGCTCATCGATGGTGTGCCGACACCGCGGATGGACAACAATCTCGAAAGACCGGAGGAAGTCCACACCCTCCTCCAGACTCCGCGGGCCTTTGATGGCCGGGTGAATCCGGGGGAAGCCGTGTTTCTGGAGGTAGCTGATGGTTTCCGGCCGGCTGCTATCCGCAGTGATCGGCCATTTCTCAGACTCAGGGACGCGGGTGAACAGTTCTGGCAGCCGGTCAATCTCGCAGCCCAACTCATAGGCTTCGTAGTCCACGAACAACTGCCTACCCTTGAGGTAGCACCGGACTAGAACACTCGGGTCAATGCTGAAACCCCAGTCCGCTCCATAGCGGTACACAGCACCGGGGTCGGTCTCGAATTCCTCGACCTTCCAGTTGTGGAAGATCAGCGCATCCCCTGCGCGGTTGTACTCACCTAGCCAAATGTGGGAGTACTTGGCAGGATCGCTCGCCCGCTTGTCGTACTCCATCTCGTCCCGTAGGACTTGAGGGAACCACGGGTTAGCTTCCCAGTTCGCCCGGATGACCTTAGCGCCTGGTGGCGTGTGGTCGCCCCGAAGGAGAACATCAACCGGGTCCGTGGCCTTGTTTGGGTTCCACGAGAACCACAGTTCCGAGCCCTCTTCCCGGATGGTCGGGCGGAGAAGGTCTAGGCTCCGTTGACTGATGGACTGGGCCTCTTCCACCCATGCGATCCGATAGCCCTCTAGCGACTTGATCGAGTCGGCGGTGTGGTTCTGCATCCCTTGGAACAGGATCAGCCCATTCCCCGGCGTGACAATCTCTGTCTCCTTGACGGAGAACATGGACCCGACGCCTAGCGCCTCTATCTTGTCCTCGATCAGCCTCTTTGCAGACTGACTCAGCGACTTTTGCACCTCACGGACGCACACCGCCCGGGTGCCCGGCTCTAGGAGGCATTGCTCTACTAGTAGCTCGGCGAAGAAATGGCTCTTCCCGCTCCCTCGGCCACCATAGGCGCCTTTGTAGCGGGCGGGTTCCAGAAGCGGGAGGAATACCTCGGGCGTCTGGATTCGTAGTTCACTCACGCGGGCTTGACGACTTCCCGCACGATCTTGTGGACGAGCGGCTTATCCGGGTCGCTGCCTAGTTCCAGCTTCTCACCGTAGACCTTGGGCAGCATCTTGGCGAGCATCCACTTGCGCGTATCTACCCGCAGGCGGGCGCGGGCCACAACCTCGGGCTTCGCCACAGGGCCGCGCTCGGTGTCTTCGTAGTCCCCCGCGCCGTCGTCGCTGATTTCCAGCAGTTCGTCGGCCAGCAGGTTGTACCCAATCTCCCGAGCCCGCGCGTATTGCTTCGAGAACTCGGGGAACTGATCTTTCCAGCGCAGCACAGTCGCCGCCGTGGTGCCTTCAGCTTTCGCCGCCTTGCGCAGACTTTCGCCTGCCTCTAGGCGTTCACAGATGCGGTCTGCCGCCTCTTGCGTGAAGGTGCTATGCGCTCCCATTGGGGTTGATCCTTTGCGACTGCCACGAGCTTGGTCGCCTTGTTAGTCAAACTCTCTCAGCGCAGACGCCATCCACTCGGCTGCGAGCCTGCGGGCCTGCTCAAAGTCCGACATAGAGCAGGACGTTTGAATGCCTGCCGGCGTCTCGAAAGAGACGATCCACTCAGTAACTGTGGTGGTCCCCCAAGGGGTGACCTTGCCTCTGTACGGGTGGACCTGCGCTTCAGCAGTCGGCATCTTCAAGTCCTAGCGCAGAAACGCAAAAAGCCCCCGTAGGGGCTTCCTTTTACCGACGCGCCAGCCTGCCAAAAGGCAAGCCGTAGAGCTGACCCGCGCCAGATGTGCGCGAGTATAGCGAATGCGTGGTGGATTGCAAGCCTA
>JACCDR011843865.1_pt1 | contig 13280 bp, 10 predicted proteins | sample 7446431 | NCBI WGS metagenome assembly JACCDR01 (sample SAMN15323443, study PRJNA562643) | freshwater metagenome | isolation source: river surface water | place: USA:Blue River Watershed | collected 2017-08-17
CGTTCATACTCCGTGAGAAAATCAGATATAATTTAAACAAAGATAGATATTTATTTGTCTATAAATAAATTTGTTATTGATATTTAATCAAGTATTAATATATTATATCAGGGTTTTATGAACGGACAGTAGTTAATTATAATTTTCATTTTTTTGTCAAGTAATATACAAAATGCGGTTATTGCAATGGAATGTAAATGGGTTGCGATCTTTACTAAAAAATAAATCAAGTAAGGAAGAATTTATTGCATTGATAAAAAAATACGATGTTATATCATTAAATGAAATAAAAATAGATAATCATACATTGGCATTTCATACAAATGACTTTGTTCCTGAAGGATATTATTTATATAGTGCTCATGCCGCAAAAAAAGGATATTCTGGCGTTTGTATAATAACAAAATATAAACCATTACATACTCTCGAGCAAACACTTGGTAATGATGAAGGAAGACTTGTTGTTTTGGAGTTTAAAAAATGTATAATAATAAGTGTGTATGTTCCGAATGCTGGTCAACGAACTATAACTGGTAATAAATTACCCAAACGTATAGAATATAGAACTAGATCTTGGGATCCACATTTTATGGCATTGTGTACATCTCTAAGACAACGTAAACCATTGATAATCTTAGGAGATATGAATGTTGCGCATAATGACATAGATATTAATAACCCCAATGCTCATAGACAAACTGCTGGATTCACTGATATAGAAAGATCTAACTTTTCATTGTTATTAAATTCTACAGATTTAGTGGATATCTGGAGAGAGAAACACAAGCGTAAGAAACAGTATACATATTTTGATTATAGAACTAGGGCTAGATCAAGAAATGCCGGATGGAGATTGGATTATATTCTTTTATCGAAGACATTAGTAAACGATGTAGGCAAATGTGAAATACTTTCTGATATACAAGGAAGTGATCATGTACCAATTGAATTAATTTTACGGATGGATTTGATTGATAAAAAATAATTATATAACAATGGATCAACAATCTGAGCAACAAAAAACTAAACGTCGCGTTGGACGTCCTAAATTAATTAAACCTCCGCAATCTGCATCAGTGCATAAGGGTATCGTTGGCGAGCCTAATATTCCTGAACATGCATTGGAATTAATTTATGATCATCCAATTAATTTAAAGAAGATTTTTACATTATTTAAATTAATGGATACCAGAGATGTTAGAATGGAGTTTAATCTACGCGGTGTTGTTATTTCGGGAGCCGGTCATCTTAAATACAATTTTATTAATTTAAGCATTGATAGCGCCAATCTTACTCAATATTATTGTCGTCATAATATGGTAATGGTTATTGATCAAAAAAATTTAGAAAAAGTTATTCAAAAAATTGATAAGAGTTATAGTAACATTCATTTCATTGCTAAACAAGATTCTTATATGAAAGAATTGCATATTGTATTAAATGATGATGATCAAGGAATTAAAGAGTTTCATACAATTTCATTGTTAGAAGCCCCTGTAACATCTGATATAAATATTATTAGTTCTCTTCCATATACTTCATACCCATTGTCATTTGTGTTACCAAGTAAATATTTTAAAAAGGTCGTTAGTGATATCAGTCATTTTGGTAAAGATTTTACTGTAGAACGTAGATCTGGTGTGTTGCTATCGTTTCCATATGATAGCAATTCTAAGACTATTAATGTTAATCATGTTTTTACAAATGCAGATTTATTTAAGATTAATTGTTCATTACCAGAGAATGAATTTATTTCAACAACTGTTAGAATTGAATACATTCAAAGTTTGGCAACATCATTATTAAGTGATAATATTAGCGTGTTTGTTGATCATGAAAACATGATGGTTTTTAAAGCAACTATCGATGATAATACATTTACATTGTTATTGGCTGTTAAAATTGTTTCTTATAAATAAAATTATTCTTGCGGTAGGAACGCTGTGCTTCGATGCACTGATGTTTTATATTTTTTTTTCGTTGTTAGGTTGCTTAAATGTGAATTATTACTGATGATATTTGGACTATTGTCAACAATTTCACTAAGCTGGAATTGTGTATTGGGCTTAGTTATCATTCCAGAATACACCGGTGGCGCTTTACCCTTCTTAGGCTCTAAGAGTCCATCGTATAAAAGACTTTGCCAACTATCAGTCATAATTAAGTAAAGATATTATATATATATATTATCGATGAATATATTCTTTACGCAAGAAAGAAACTAATTATGGACTGCCCATCATTAGATATTATCAAAATAGACCCTAATGAATATCCTAAGACATTGGAAACAATTAATATAACTTTACGTGGTAAAAAAAATTTATTTGATATTTACTTCTCTGTAACTGATATAGAAAATAGTTTTGACATTGTAATTCCTTTAAATATTGATTTTACATGGATTAGTACATCCAGTGGGCGTGATAAATATTTATCATATCCATCATTCAAAAGATTTTTGTTCAGTGTTATAAATAAACGCCCATTGGCGAGTGCATATATGCAATGGATAGATAGTATCTTGTTTGGTAATTCAAAAATAAAACCATTTTTTAAATTACCGGCAATTTCAGATAAAGAATGCGATGATGAGACAATGAGTGAATTTGATGACACCGAAAGTTTAGAAAGTATTAAGTCTGTGGACAATACACCATCTATGTTTAATTTATTAAAACAAAGAATTGTTCAATTAGAGCATGAAATAGAGATAAAAAATAAGGACATTGATATCCTAAATAGAGATGTTCTTCTAAGAGACAAAGAAATAGAAATTTTACAATTAAAATTAAATAATTGTTCTACCAAATCTGAATGGATTTAAATTTTTTAATTTATTCTTTTTTTAGCATTGCGAGAAGACGTTCCTTATCATCTTCATCTAACATCTTAACAAATGATTCGATATGATCTTTAGACATCGTCTTTTCCGCAGCACGGGCGTCGCCGCCATGGAATGCAACCGTATTGATTGTTGCTGGGTTTCCTCCATTAATTGCACCACCATTGCGAGTTTCTAATAGTTTAACCAATTGAGCTTCGACATCACGTGTAAGCGGCATAAACATCATATATGCAGATTTGATGAATGCATCAGGAACGCAAGTGAAAACTTCCACTGGATTAATTAATTCCTTAAGTAATTTACTGTCTGCGCAAGAAATGCGTTTCTTAGGATCGCTATAGTTTTCAACCAATGACATATCATCAATCGCATCCTCAATATCTTCAAATTTATTGATTGCTTGATCATATAAGAATCGAAGTTCATCCATACGAATTTTAAGATGCACTGGAATTTCTTCTAACGCGGCGCCATGTTTAATATATTTGGGTAATAACATTTCATAAATTTCTGTAATTTTTTTGGGGATTGTAATTTTATCTCCATTGGCAATTGCCTTACGACGTTCTCCTGATAGTTCACTCATTAATTGTTTGTTAAATGTATATCCACCAGCGGTCATTGCCTTTTGTATAATTTCAAAATTACTGACATGAGTTAAATCTAATTTACTAACTTCATCAGGTCGAAGTAATGCATGCTTACATCCTTGCATAGTAAGTAAGAACCATGAAACGATGGGACTTGCTGCAAGATAAAACTTAGCCTTATTGAATCGATGCTCATCCGTTTTCTTTAAATATTGTAGCCCAGCTGCAACGGCCTTGAAGAAATTATGAACAGTTTCTTTTGCATTTCCTTGCATAACTAATTTTTTAGTAAATTTATTTACAATTTCATATCCTTCATTTGCAACGGCACTGCCACCGCGTTTATTAGACACCGGTACTAAATCAGTGGCTGGTCCTTCCATAGTTTTTGGTGGTTTATCTCCCTTATATTTATACACAATGCTAACAACATTTTCATTCTTTGAAATAATTTTTTTATCTGAGGGTTCAATTAATTTACCCACTGCTGCCGGATCCGCAAGAACTTTATTTCCATAATGGACGGTTCCGATGACTGCATCCTTTTTAAATTGATATGGTTCGACATGACCTTTAAGCATGAGTGATCGTAATCCATCAATTGCTTCGGCTTCATTGTCATCATTAGATAATTTGGTAAGATGATCGATTAGTTTTGCATCCGGAAGTAAGAATGTACTTTGGTATCGTTGCGTAGAAAACACTCCTTCCAATCCAAGCGTTCTAATTAATTCATATAATTTGCCATGCTCGTTCTCCAAAAGAATAGCTAAGCTCTGATATTTAGTCTTGCCTCCGTAAACAGAAAACATGGCAACCGTGTATTTATATTATTGATTAGGATAGTTATGTGCGATAGTAATTAAGAAATATATTAATTATTTGCGTTATTAAATATTTTGTATATAGTGTGTATATAAAAATGCCCGATATTATATATTTAATTAATATATAATTAAATTCATTAGTAATTTTAGTGTGTATTTTTATATAATTTATAATTAAGTTCTTCTGATAAATACTATATTAATAATATAGTATTCTATTTATTCATCTCTGACTCTGATATAGTGGCGCATTTATACATCGATAATAATCATGGAAGAAACATTTGCGCAGATTGCAGGAGCAGCTCAGTATTCGCCAGAGAATATTGATGTTGAAATCACGGACCAAGGAACCATTACTGGCAAGGGAGTGGCATCTACCAATGCCGCAATTTCAGTTTGTGGTGGCAATGTTGATGAAATTATTCGTTCATTTGGCGGTATCCAAGGAGGATCTTCTGATGTGTTTGGTAAATCCGCATCTGTGATTGGTTGGGGCGAAGAAATGAACAGTAAATTAGATCAAGGTCTACATGAAGTAATCGAAAAAATGGAACGATTTGTCGATGGCGTCGAATCGTGCTTAGAAAAAATCAAAGAACATGACACGGAACGCTTAGTTGATGATTTGGAACCTGAGGTTGGTAAACTAAAGCATGCTATCCATGAAGCGAAGGAAGTTAAGCATGGTTCCGCTCAATTACATAAAAAATTATCTCAATCGAAGAGCGCGGTGCATACCCTTCGTGGTAACAATGGCAAACATATTAAGGCTGGTGCATTATCTCTTGCAATTGGAGGTGTCAATAAATTACATAAATATAAGGGTGGCGTTGAACACGTTGTCCATAAACTTAAAACTATTAAAAAGGGCATTAAGCGTATGATGAAGGACTGTCATGATAATACTTCCAATGAACATATGAAGAAGCATCTTGCCAACATTATCCATAAACATAGCACTGATGATATGCACGGTGGCGATCTCGAACTTGATACGGATGGAGGTGCCCTTGGCGAAACTGGTACTCTTTCAGATCGTCTAACCAAACAACGTGAGCAACTCCGCGAAGTTGTTAATAAGTTCATTGCTGAATTTGGAAAAGATTTTGGAGATATTGTTAGTGCGATGGATGGCATGGCTGAACAATTAGGTAAGCGTATTGATTATGATGATAAGACGCTTGTGTTCTTTGATACGTTTGTTCGCATGAAGGAGTTTGTTGATTCTAATGAACGCAATGCCAAACTTCATCAATATCTTCTTGAACTAAACCAAAACATGCAGGTTGATGGTAAGGAAGTTAAAGAACGATTTGTATCTCTTGTCAGAGATTTAGGTGAACGCGCAGATGCTCTAGATACAACGAGTAGCACTAAGGGATTTGCCAAGGCATGTAAAGAATTAATCAATGATATTAATAAATATAATGACCAAATCCGTAATTTATATGATACTATGCGTAAGGATGGCGGTTCTACTGATTCGATGAATGAACTCTTCAGCGTCGATTCGTCGCGCATTAACATCAGTGGTATGCTCAATGCTTTAGAAAAGATGAAGATTGCTGTGAATAAAGTTCTATTCTATCGCAACATTGCTATCTTCCGTAGTAATTTAAATCAAACAAATAAAGAAATTGCAACATACAGTAAAGATTATACCAAGACTGTTGGTAAGGCCATTGGTGAAGCTATCACCAAGATTAAGAATGAATACACTGAAATTATTAATAACGTGAATGATAACAAGACTGGTATGGGTCTAGAGATTGATATGTACAATGAAGCTCGCCCGGCAGACCAAAAAATTTCAAAAGAAAAACTTAAAATGATATACAAATGGCAGTGCGATGCACGAATTGGTCTTTACAAAACAGTGGAGGCAATTGATTTATATCTACTTCATTTCACTGAAACTGTTACAAAGAATCCAGATGCAGTTGCTGACCTCCAGAAACTTTTAAGTGTTACTCGAGCAATTGCAAAATGGTATGATGATAAGGCTGGTGATAATGTCATTCGTGTGTTTGAATCATTAGCAGTTAATCCTGCCGGACAACTTGTTGCTGATGCTACTATCGATGATCCGAGATTCGTCGAAACATCGTATAATACACAGGCTGCTGTTGCATCCGCTGATTTAAGCGCGCGCATTGGCAGCGAACGTGCGGCTAAATTATATGAACGATGCCGTCGTGCAGTTGAAGGTGTTGTTGTGCTTAAGAATATTATTTCATACTTTATTTCAATTAGTGAGAAGTATGGTAATTTCAAGGGAGAAAAGAATATTTACATGGCGCCCAGTAATATCTATAAAAACTTAGTCAATTACATTTGGGTATCTGCCTTAGACATGAATATGATGGGTGTTGATGTGTTAACCGATACGAATGATCTTAAGCGAGTGATTACGTATAAGGATACGGAAGTTGGTATCTCTAAGGTTTCTCCCATCGATCCCGAACTTCTTGGTATTAACTTCAATCGCCATTCTATCGATAAACTACGTATTCTTAAGTGCCATAATGATCTTAAACATTTAAGTCAACTACTTCCATCCCTTGATGGAGATCGTACTGCTCGTCTTATACAATTTGTTACCATGTTGTTCGGTCGTTTGGGTAAAACTAAATATATTTTCCAAATGTTTAAGTTTGGTGTTGTTGATTTAACTATTATGGACAAGACCATGCTTAAGAGCTTTGTTGATTTCGTACAACAATATGTGGTTGATTCTACCATTCAATTACGCGCGGCAAATAGAGTTGTTGCGGCAGCTGCAGCTGGCGATTCTATCATTGTTCGATTTGTCATTGGAGGACGAAATTTCAACATGACAATTGATACTACTGCTGAAACAAAGGCTGCTTTAGTCGATGCTATCCAAGAAGTTGAACCTACTGCTCGTGATACTATTGCTATCAAGATTAGTACTGCTGCTGTTAATGATTTCACTGGCAATCATATCGTGTCACTAACTGAATTCAAGACATTCTCACAAAATCCTCGTGGTTTAGAATCATTAATGGTTGTCCGCGCGTTAAATCCGGATGAGGATGCATTTAATAATGCCGTATCGTTTGGATTTACTCGTGGATTACTTGCTGGATTATTAAAGATGAACGATTTATCTGCATCAGTTGGCAAGGCTAAGCGTATCGTTGCTGCATTGGAATATATTATTGTTTCGATGATCGATGAACATCGCCGTGAATATTCTAGTAGTGTATTTGCTATTGATGATACTTACTTCGTGTTAACTGCAAAGGCCATTGCCGGTAAGATCATGGCGGTCACCGGTATTAGTTCTATCTTTAAGAATCCTAATGCTGAACGCAATACCATCGTTAAGAGTCCTACCCGTTTAATTATGGGTGGTGCTAATGAAAATGATGAAATCATTGATGATGCGGTTGAATTGTATGTTCGCCTACCATTATTGGTTGAGTTCTATCGCCGAATCTTTGACAATGGCAATAAGAAGTTCCGCGATCTTTCTGAGAATAATAATCTTGACAATGAACAAATTTCTCTTGTTCCAGAAGTTGGAAATGTTTGGTCTGAACTATTAATCAATATCTTTGATAAATCTAAACACATTGATTCTGGAATTTATACAACTGAAAACATGCGAAAGATTGTTGCTGCTGTTAATGCCATCTACAAGCATTTCAAGGGCAGCGTTGCCAATGATGAATTAACTCGTCATATTGTTAGTGAATTAGTCGCTGAAGTCAATCGCCGATATGGTGTTATCAAACGTCAAGAATTATTAAACTACTATAAGGTTGTCAATGCTACTACCAAACAAAATATGGAGATTGATGAGAGCAATTATTCCAACAATGATCTTGATATTATCAACGAGGCTATGGAGTTCCAAGAAAAATCTCCTTCGGATGAGTATATCCAAGATCTTAAGAGCACTGTCATGGATAAGAGTGTTCCCACTGAAGTTAAGATTAACAAATTAACGGATTATAAGATTGTTAAAGAATTCCGCGAACGTATCAAGGGTGCGTTAGATGAAGCAAATACTCGTGGACGTGATGCTGATAATACAATTCTTTCAATTCGCGATCGTATCCGTTTCCTAAAGCGTGCCATTGCCAGTAAAACATCTCGTCAAGAAAAATATGATATGATCATCAAAGCAATTGAAGAATCTGATGCTATTAATCAATCATCCAATGATATCTTTATGTGCTTCCACGAATTTGTGGTCGTTCCACTCCGAACGTTAAGTCAGATGCATAATGCGCTTCGTCTATTTATTCTAAATGTCAATGTACTTCTTGGATCTGCTGCTAATAACCGTGTTGTCAATCTTTCTCCGGAAAATGCATCGCTTGTTGGTAAAATGGCTGATCAAATTATTGCAAATGAACAAGTTCTTATTAAAGATAATTTATTAGTATCTGTACCCAATACCATTATTAGTGCTCCAACGGTTCGTGTCGAAGGACGCAATGTCGTGTATCCGAATATTCCCAACGCATCGGTTAAACTATTAGCCGCTATGGTGCATGTTATCAATCAAATGAGTGCTAATGCCGGAGATTTAGTTAAATTAAACATCAGCACTACCAAGCACGTTACTGTTGATTTCTCTGAATACCAAAGAGTGTGTGAATACTTAGTTGCCAATGTTAAATACATGGTTGATAAATTCACTGGCTTAGTTCCTACCGCGCTTCTTAACAAGGTTACTAGTCGAACAATTCCTGATAGTATTTACAATATTGAAGAGAACTTAATTCTTAAGATATTTAACAAACAAAACAAGAGTGAATCAGCGCGTGATGTTCTATGCATCGATAATCTATATAAATTACTTCCTGAGGTGGCGAAGGTTGTGTTCCATGATGTTAAACCCGTTGATACTATCGAAACTATGATCTTAAGCCCTGGTCCTGATGAGATTGCCGGTATCATGGTTGATAGTGCAATGCCGTTTATTCGTGATACGTTTGCGCAGTATGATAAGGCATCTGGTATGTATATCCAACCATCTGACCCTAATGCCAAATATTATATTTCTGATTTATTATTTAATCCTAAGAGCAATTCATCATTCACTCCCTCGAGCCAGAAACGTGCTGGTTTAATTCAAGAATTTAACATTATCATTTCTAGATATATTAATGATTTGTATGATACTCAAAGTAAAAAGATTTACACGAAGACATTCCGCTCATTCGCTGGTAGTGCGCTAGTTGATGCATTAAACGGACAGAGTATTAAGGATTTCCACTTTGGAGCTGTCCCTGCTCCCAACACTATGAATTATCACGTTCCTCGTCACCAGACGGTCCTCAGTTCTACTTTAGCATATGCAATGAAAGTTATGATTAATCGTATCCATCCAGTTACTAGCGTGAAGATCCATGATGTTGCATCTATTCAAGAAATTAGTCCTCATATGTTAGAAAAGTATCGTATGCTTATTCCGATGTATCTCCGCATTTGTAAAGCATTTATGCAACGATGCAAGAATATCCGCAAGATTGTTAACTATATTAATTTCCAAGTTGATGCCGGTGTTATTCCTGGTTTAAGTGTCGGTAATGTCATCAAGACTGTGGTTAAAGAAAATATTAAGGATGCTGAAATTGATTTCGCGCAGGTTTACGAATCGTTAGGCGGGGCCTCGTTTGAAGACGCGCGTGAGATGATTCCATTATACATCGATGAAGTTACTAATGCGATGTCATCATTGATTCATGACATTGAAGATGTTCAGAAAGAATTGTTAGAAAGTGATAATACCGTTACTTTATACTTTGATCTAAAGAAAGATTTCACGAAGAACTATCTTGATACTAACAAGAATCTTCCATTCGCTCCTCTATCTATTATCGCCATGGGTTATACCAACGCATCGCCTAATACTGGTGTTGTACCTCTCTACACAGCATCTGATATCACTGCATCTAAATTCTTATATGGTCTCCGCACGATGCTTGTAGATAATTTCAATATTTCATCTACGAAGGTTCCATATCTTAAGAAATTACTTGCAGATTTTAACGGATATTCCACAAGTGGTAATGTGATTGCTGAAGCCAAGTTCAATGATGTTCTTAAGTATGTTGGTATGGCTGCTAACTTCATCTATGATGTTCGTTTCTATAATGGTCTTGCGGTTTCGCAAACTGATATGTTAGCCAACGCACGCCCTGATGCCACTAGCATGATTACGTACCAAGAAGCGAAGAGTCCATCGTCTGCACTATCAATTATTGAAAGTGTTAATGTTCCAGATAGCACCAGTAAGGTTTCCACGTTTGTTACTGTTGGAGTCACTAGAGATATGGCACAATTAAATGCCGCAATTGATGCAAACAATACCAATCCACGAGCGCGTGTTATTATGGTTAATATTCTAGATCTAAATGTTATGCCACTCAATGTTCATTCGTTAATGCGAGAAGTTCCTTTAACCAATCTATACAATTATGCAATGACGTTTGATGAAATTGTTTCCCAACTACAACTTGATACTGCCGGAACTCCAGGTGCCGTTCCGGCGTATATTACCAAACTTCTCAAACAACCATATGTTCAAGCACAAGTTGTCAATGGAACCGTTGTTCTACCAGATGAAAATGGAGTTATTAATGTTGAAGAACAAATCCCCAATAGTGCTTTACGATTCATCAATGATGTGGTTAACAAGAAGATTGTTAACCGTGGAGTCGCTGGTCGGGAATTGAGTAAGGAAGCATATGCTACTCGTCTAAATACCAAACTTCTTCGAAATATTGTGTTCTTAACGCTCATCCAATATATCATCAAGAAGAAGGTCAAGCGCGAGTTAGAATATGTCAATACCCGTGTTGTCAGTAGCACAACTGCCATTAGTGATGCTATCACCAATGAAGTTACTGATGTTGGCACCATTGGTGAGAATATGTTCGAATTCTAAATTGATTAATCAATGATTAAATATATATATAAAATAAATTGCATATGCGTGTTATAAGTATTACTGCACATGTACTATCTGTTATTGGTGATAACAAACTGTGTGTTAGAATAGATAATAATCACATACAAAAAATATCCGATCTATACTCTGAGAAGTTCTCAAAGATAATTATACGCGATACGATTACATTGAATGTAAAGACTGCTGCATTCAAAATTTCAATTCCATGGAATAACTTAGAAGATTTAATCGGAATGCATATTCACATTACTGCATACACAAATTATTATAGCTTTTATGTAAAGAAAGAAAATATTGACGAGAATGGAATCGTCAGAAGTAATTCCAAGAAACATACTGGAATTTCTTTCAAAGCATCCGCAATTAAAAATATTACAATAAATGATGAATAAATCATTTTAATATTTTTTTGTGTCGATGCAAAATTGACAATGAACTACATAAATTATACAAATCAACAAAGAAATATTCTTTAACTATGCAGTTCTCAAATAGTGATGATCTCAGACATTTCTTGGAGTATTCTGCAAAAAATACCAATGAAATACTGATTGCTGAAGATATCATGAATATGATAAATCCAATGATTAGAGAAATTGGATTAGATGAAGAAAGTATAAAAACATTTGAACAGTATTTACATTTTAAAGATGGATATACAATTGATGCACAAAAAGCATTTAAAAAATTAGGCATTGTTTCAAATAATGCATATTCTGATAAAATATTACGATGTTTAGTTAGAGCAAATATTATAGATAATCTTAAATTAAGTGAAATGAATACTATGACCCCCCAAGTGGGGGGGTCAGCCAATGCGAGCTAATTGGAACTATATTTAAAAATAAGTATTGTATAATTAATCGATGCAATAGCTCTGGAAGATCTAATACATTAGTTTATGAATATATGATAACCAAGCGTGCATTTCAAAAAATATTAGATAGATCATTTAATAATGATAAATATGCTGAGTATTTTGCATTAATGACAGAAATATTAATGATAATATCAGAATATCAATCAATGTATAAAAATCATCAATTAGAATTAAAAATAAAAGAATCTGAAAAAATTATTGCAGATAAAGATGCAACGATTGAAAAAAAAGATAATCACATTGAAATGATTTTCTCAATGTTAAAAGATGCTGCACAGGACAGAGAAGAATTTAAAGAAAAAATAGTTGAAATGGATCATAAATTACATTACACAACAGCTAAATTAGATAATGCTACAACAGAATTAGCTCATACAAATATTAAGTTAGATAATACAAATACTAAGTTGGATCATGCGAATATAAAATTAGATATTATTACTGAATATGCCATCAAAAAAAGTTATACATCTACTATGAATCCAGATAATCATGATCTTGTGCATTATGCAATGGTTGCAAGTAAACAAGATGGTAATAATTATGTATTTAAATTTATTTCTGGACAAAGTGAATATATAGATATTAAAAAACCATATATTCTTGATAATAACTTTGATATTTTCATTGATAAATTTTATGTTGCAAATGGTATTGATTATAGACGCAATGTTCAATCAAGAGTCAAAAAATTTATTAATGATAAGTGCAATAGATTAAATATTGATACTATTTTAATGCACAATAATCTTCATATGGAAATAGAAGAATATAATTCAAAATTATTAATAGAAATTATAGAATTTAATAAAATGCTATCAGAAAAAGTCGATGCATATAATAAATCTGGTAAAAATAAATATACTATTAAATTGGATAAATATGGTAGATATAGATATGGTAAAAATAAGACATTGGGAAGGAAGTGGATATATTCGTAAATATGATAAGGAATGCCGTAATTTCGATAGAGAGATTCAAAAAAATAAAAAATATAAATTAATTGAGAAAATTCATGAAGTTTCTGTTAATTCTACATTTATTATTTGGTCACCGTTCATAAAACCCTGATATAATCCGTTGATATCTATTTAAATATCAACGCTAAATTATAATAGATATAAATATCTATCTTTATATTATTATATCTGATTTTCTTATGGAGTATGAACGCACTCCA
>JACCDR012269216.1_pt1 | contig 13279 bp, 9 predicted proteins | sample 7446431 | NCBI WGS metagenome assembly JACCDR01 (sample SAMN15323443, study PRJNA562643) | freshwater metagenome | isolation source: river surface water | place: USA:Blue River Watershed | collected 2017-08-17
CTAAGGAGAACTACTCCGACATCGCGTACAACCTCCTCGTGTGCCGTCATGGCCACGTATTCGAGGGTCGCGGCAAGCGGAAGCGTACAGGGGCCAATGGCAACCAGGAACTCAACAGGGCCCACTACGCGGTCATGGCTCTCCTCGGTAACGAGGGAGACACTGCGCCTACTCCAGAGATGATCGAGGGCATCAAGGACGCCATCGCCTACCTTCGCTCCTTCGGGGCTGGCAAGGAGATCAAGGGCCACCGAGACGGCTACGCCACCTCGTGCCCAGGAGACGCCCTGTACGCCCTCGTGAAGGCCGGGAAGCTGGGGCCTGGCACTTCGGCGCCAGCGCCCAAGCCGAAGCCCGTCTACGCCCCATTCCCGGGCTCGGGCTTCTTCCGCCTGGGACAGACTCACCCGCTCGTCCTCGCGATGGGCAAGCGACTTGTGGCCGAGGGCTACAAGGGATACAGTGTCGGCCCGTCTCAGAAGTTCGAGCGCGGCGACATCAAGGCCTACGCCTGGTGGCAGAGGAAGCTCGGCTACAGCGGCAAGGACGCCGATGGCTACCCGGGCAAGTCGTCCTGGGACAAGCTCAAGGTGCCTCAGGTCTAAGGAGGTGATCGCATGGCGCTCACACTTGAAAACGTAGCCGCGAAGGTCGATGCACTGCGCCGTGCCGCCGCTGACCGTGACCAGCGTCAGAAGGATGTACGAGACATTCGCTCCGGCGATGTCGAGAGCGTAATGCCAGGGGCCATGCCTGACGCATGGCCCAAGCCGATCGTGGCCAACATGATCGACACGTCAGCGCGAGACCAGGCCGAGGTCATGGGAGCGATGCCCAGCATCAATGCCTCCTCCGGCTTCGCCACCAGCCAGAAGGCGAAGAAGTTCGCCGGTAAGCGCACCAAGATTGCCAACCACTACGTCCAGTCTTCCCGCCTTGGAGCGGGAAGCCAGGTGACCTTCTGCGATCACTACGGAACGTACGGCATGGCCATCTACGTGATCGAGCCGGACTTCGAGAACAGGATGCCGACGATCAGGGTCGAGAACCCTATCGGCACCTACCCGGAGTTCGACATCCATGGTCGCGTCACGAGCTACACGAAGGTGTGGAACGAAGAGGCCATCTACCTGGTGGCCAAGTTCCCTCACCTTCTGAGGGCCCTACAGGTCAACGCGATCGGTGAGGCCGTCAACGGCTGGGAGTACCAGAAGGTCGAGGTCATCAAGTACTGCGACGCCGACCAGATCATCATGTACCTGCCTTCGAAGTCCAACCTCATCGTGGATTCGATGCCGAACCCGATGAAGAAGGTCTACGTCTCCATCGCCCGCAGGCCGGGCTATGACAAGGAGATCCGAGGCGCGTACGACGACGCGATCTGGGTTCACCTGGCCAAGGCCCGCATGGCGATGCTCGCCCTTGAGGCGACGCAGAAGGCGGTCCGCGCACCACTGATCCTGCCCAAGGATGTCACCCAGTTCCAGGCGGGTGGCGACAAGGTCTTCCGTTCGGACAACCCGCAGGGTGCCGGATACCTTGAGCCCCCGAACGCCCAGTGGGCGTTCCAGGAGGGCAACATCCTGGACCTTGAGGGCCGTCGCTCCATGCGCAGCCCCGAGGCGAGGACCGGCACGGTCGATGCGTCGATCATCACCGGCAAGGGTGTCGAGGCCCTGATGGGTGGATTCGACACCGTCATCACGACCGGTCAGACGGTCGTGGCCCAGGCCCTTATGAGGGCCATCGAGATGTGCTTCCAGATGGACGAGGCACTCTGGCCCAACGAGAAGAAGACGATCAGCGGCGTCGTGCAGGGCACGCCGTTCGAGGAGGACTATGTCCCAGCCGAAGATATCGATGGTTCGTATGCTGTCGATGTCACCTACGGGTTCGCCGCAGGCCAGGATCCGGCACGAGCGATCGTCGCACTTCTCCAGCTGCGAGGAGATCAGCTTGTCTCTCGTGACTTCGTACAGCGTCAGCTCCCAATGGAGCTGGACGTCGTCGCCCTCCAGGCCCAGATCGACCTCGAACAGCTGACAGACGCCACCAAGCAGGGCGTGATGGCATATGCACAGGCCATCCTTCCTCTAGCCCAGCAGGGTGGGATCGATCCGAATGATGCGCTGCTCAAGCTGGCAACCATCATGAAGGAGCGAGAGAAGGGTACGCCTGTGCACGAGGCTGTGCTCAAGGCGTTCAAGCCTAAGGAGCAGCCCGCTAACGCGGCTGCTGCCGTGGACCCGCTGGCCGCCCTCATGGGCGGTGGAGGACAGCAGGGTGGAGCGCCAGCCCCTAGCCAGCCAGGAGCGCCAACGGCGCCTCAGGGTATGGACATGATGAGCCTGCTTGCAGGACTCACCGGACAGGGCGAAGCAACTATGTCGGCCAGGACTCAGCGCCAGGCTGCTATCTAAGGAGAACCACATGGCCGAGAACGGCTGGTTCGCAGGTGACCACGGCCCTCAGGGTGCGTGGTCGTCGCTCAAGGGGTCCATGCTGGCCCCTCACATCGCTGGTCCGTGGACTGGCGGTGTACCGTCCATGGTACAGGTTGACACCTCGTACCAGTCCGGCTCCGGCTGGGCTTCCAACACCATCGTGAACACCGGCATGACCGGTGGCGGTGGGACCATGGCTCGCTAAGAGCAGATTGGAGGGGGCCAGGTGGCTACCCCAGTATCTGGCCCCGGCCAGTTCTCGAAGAGGACTGACAAGGCCGTAGAGAACGCCAACCTCTCTACTCCGAACGCTGACTACGGCGAGGCCAAGGCCGCAACCGAGCAGCGGCAGGGTGCTCCCATGGCTGGCGGAGGAGACTTCGCCTCCATGTTTGGAGACCCTGGCAGCAGGGTCATCGACTTCGCAGCACCCAGCACTCAGCCGGGCGTGCCAGTGACAGAAGGCGCCGCCCTTGGGCCAGGCGCCGGGGAAGCGGCACTGGGTCTGCCTGACCAGCAGAGTCAGGACCTGGAGAGCCTACTCCCCTACATGCCCGTACTTGAGTTCATGGCCAATCAGCCAGGAGCCTCATGGGCCATGCGAAACATCGTAAGGAAGGCTAAGGCCCTACAGTGAACGAGCCCGAGTACCTCTACCCGGGTCAGTGGTTCGACGACATGGGAGCCCTGGCCCTCGCATTTGCCGACTCACCCAGGGTCGGCATCGACATCGCACGCTCGGGCGTAGACCGAGCACAGGCCAATGACATGGCCCTCAAGCTCATGCGGGCTGGCATCTCTCCATACGAGGCGCCACCGCCGCCGCTAGGAATGGAGACCCCAGATGCAGAACTCGTCGAACCAGCGTGACCTGGAGATCATCTCCAACGCGATCCTAGACGGTGACACCACCTTCGACGCCCTCCCTGACAACGTCCAGGCTGGAGTTCTCCAGTACATGAGCGGTCCAGGTGCGGTGGCAGGCGCAACGCCAACCGACGATCAGCTCAACGAGCTGGCCAAGAAGCGCCAGGAGGCGCTGGCTGAGAGCAGCCCGTTCAGTTCTCCCATCTTCAAGCCGATCGAGTGGGTCGGCTCGAAGCTGTACTGGCTGTACTCGGAGAGCGTGTCTCCAGCCATCTCGGCCGCATCTATGGCTGTGCACAATGTCATCTATGGGCGCCCAGAGGGGGCGCCCGACCCGTCGTTCGGCAAGAGCGAGTGGAACTACCTGGGCGACGTCTGGGATCAGGCTCACGCAGTCTCGCCCGGTCAGGCTATCTGGCAGCTCGGACTGAACAACGAAGAGCTCAAGGAGCGTGGCATCAGCCCTGAGCAGATGGCTCAGGACAAGAAGCTGGTGCTTGAGGGCAAGGCCCCTGCTGGCAAGACCGTGTCGGAGAAGTACTACAAGTCCGGCGGCATGGCTCAGTTCACCTCTGGCCTGTCGGACTTCGCCGTCTCGTGGTGGGCTGACCCGCTCGTCCTCGTAGGTAAGGGTGCGGGCGCAGCCCGTCAGGCATCCTTCGTGCGCCCAGTCTCCGAGCAGGTTGAGCTGGCGGGCAAGGTCGGCAAGAAGGCTGGCCTGGCCCCGGAGCAGACGTTTGAGCTGATGAGCCGTGGCTCGGTCTTCCAGAACATGGTGGACGAGGTCTTCAAGATCAAGGCCACCAACCCGGACAACGCAGCGCTGGTTCTCCGTCGCGACTTCCAGACGATCGCAAGGTCCAAGGACGGCGACACCCTGTCCCGCCTGCTCATGCAGGCGAAGGACAAGGACGAGATCTCAGACATCCTTCGAGTCTCGATGGGTGACCAGGGTGCAGTGACCGCACTCCAGGCCAAGAACATCGACATCGGCTACCAGATCGAGCAGACCAACAAGAAGGTCACCGCTCACGGAGCGTACTACTCCTCGCTCACTCCAGCCCAGCAGGCAAGCCCTCGCGGGCTTCGCATCAAGGCTGCGATCGACACGGAGAGGAAGTTCATCGAGCAGCTGAACCGCAACACGAAGTTCATCGACGACGTGGTTGACGGTCAGCGCACTATCGACAACATGAACTTCAACTCCATCACCACTCCGATGGGTATGAAGATCCGTGGATCGAAGACGGTGCGTGAGGGCGGGAAGCTCAAGAACCCGTTCCAGGTCAACCCGATCAAGGCTGCCGGTGCGCTGGTCTACAACGCTTCGGTCGGCCTGCCGATCAAGCTGATCAGGTCGTACAACGACATCAGGCCTACTGCGTACATCGACATCCACGCAGAGGACTCGTACCGCAACGTAGGCGCCCTCCTTGAGGAGGCGCCCACTCTGGACCGAGCAACGCGTGAGCGCATGGTCAGCCAGTACCTCAGGGCCGACCCCGCCGACCGTGGTCTCCAGCTTGTGAAGATGGAGACCGAGGCCGTGGCCTCGATGATCGCTCGCTACAACGTGGGCAAGGCGCCAGCCGACCAGCTGTCGCACGAGCTGGGCATGGCGCTGTACCGGGACTTCGCCACTAGGCGACGTCAGGGGCAGATCGCCACGACCGGTGGCCGCAGCTATGGAACGGGAACCATCCCCGACCCGGCCGGTGGTTCGACTCCCATCAACGTAGCGGAGATCGAGGCGGACGGTGGTCGACTGATCAGTACTCCGATCTTCGAGACCCAGCTCGCCAACAGTCACGTCATGCTGGACTTCAAGGCATTCGACAGGATGCTCAAGGAGCACGGCTCGGCTTTCCAGAAGTCCTTCGGTAACGCAAGGAACGCTGGTGAGTGGGCTGTCAGCATGGCTGACACCCTCGGCTCGTACTGGAAGTTCGCTCAGCTCTTCCGTCTTGGCTATGCGCCCCGTGCGCTGGCTGATGACTTCCTCGGACAGCTGGCCCGCTTCGGTCCTGCCGCCATGGCGGGCAGGATGGCAGAGGGTGGTAAGGTCACGATCCAGGACTTCTTCCGTGGTCGCTGGGCTTCCGACGACATCGCAGCCGCAAGGTTCGCGCACGAGTCGGAGACCGTGAACATCGAGCGCCTGACCGAGCAGCAGAAGCTGACTCAGCGACTGCACGATGATCCAACTGCCAGCGTGTCGGACAAGCTCGCACTGAGCAAGGATCTGGACGACATCAAGGTGGACCTGGACGCAGCTCACACCAGGCGCAAGATGTACTCGGACATGTCGGCCTTCGGGGCACAGACCCGTGACATCAGGATCGGACGCCAGCCGTTCGAGGGTGCGCTTGCGGGCAAGCAGGGCCAGCTCTTCGCTGACCTGTCTCGCGGAGAGAAGAACCTCGACAACATCCTCGGCTCCGAGGCGTCGTCGCTGCTCAAGCGTTCTCGTCGCCTGGACTGGAAGAACATCCGTGCACGCGAGAGCGGGCACATGGATGCGTGGACGAGGAAGATCAACAACCAGATCGCTCACTCCAAGATCGGCCGAAGGGTCCTGATGGGAGATGACGAGGCGAAGCTGGTGCACTGGATGCGCACCGACCCCGAGGGTCGTGCGTACCGTGCGGAGATCGGACTCAAGAACATGCCAGACCACGAGCTTGCTCAGCGCGTCAAGGCAGAGGTCGACCATACGCTCAACCCGGCAATGCCAGGCATGGACGCTATTCGCGTAGCGGCCCTGAACGGCACGCTGGACAGGTCGATGCTTGAGGCCATCCCGATGAAGGCACGACCGGACGTGAACGCCCAGTCGTGGAGCTACGCAACCGGAGAGAACCCTATCTCCAAGACGCTGGACACCTTCATCACCGGCTACTTCAAGCTGGCCAACCAGCTACCAGCGGAGAAGATGCTCAGGCACCCTCTCTTCGGTCAGCAGTACAAGGCCGACCTGGCTGCGCAGATGCGCATGCTCAAGGCTCAGGGCATCACCAAGGTGGATGAGGCTACCCGCCTCAAGATGCAGGAGACCGCCCGCAAGGCGGCCCTGCGTGACGTGAAGAAGTTCACGTTCACCATGGACCACGAGACCAAGATGGCGTACGCGATGAGGCACTTCGGTGCGTTCTTCGGTGCGCAGCAGGAGTCGTGGAACCGCTGGGCTCGCATTATCGCAGAGAAGCCTCAGACGCTGGCTCACGTAGCGCAGACGTACGGAGCGCCTACGCGCTCCGGTATCACTGTAGACCAGGATGGCAACGTCATCGACGGTGCTGGATTCTCGACGGACCCAGTGACCGGAGAGAAGAAGCTGACCAAGTACAGCGAGCGCAAGATGCTCATCCAGATTCCTGAGTACCTCGGGGGCAAGGCCCTCAAGGAGAACCTCGGGCTAGATCCGGATGCAGTCATCACCATGCCGCTGTCCTCGGCTGAGCTGGTCCTGAACAACGGCGACGGGGTCTTCCCTGTCGGCGCTGGACCGTTCGTGCAGATCGCTGTGAACCAATTCGTCCAGGATGAGCCGAACCTAGCCGACTGGGCTAAGAAGCTGGGAGTGCTGCCCTTCGGGCCGCAGGACTCCTGGGTCGACTTCATCAACTCGAACACCGGCAAGCGTCTCGGTGACTCGATGGACGACTTCTCGGAGTCGCGCCAGCGCAACATGTTCTACATGATGCAGGTGGAGAACTACAAGTACCAGAACGGTCTGCGTGAGACTCCGCCAGACTGGAAGGAACTCAAGGATCGTGCGGACAGGTGGAGCATCGCTCGCACCGCGTTCGCCTTCGCGCTGCCCCTGTCGGTCAACGCGCAGGACCCTTACCAGTTCTTCCGTGACGAGTTCCAGCGCTACCAGAAGCTAGACCCCGACACGGCCGACCAGAAGTTCTACGACAAGTACGGTGACTCGTTCTACACCTTCACCCAGTCCATGTCCAAGAACAACACCGGCCTCCGCCCAACGGCGGAGTCGGTGGAGATGAGCAAGTATTACCAGGATCTCGTCAACACCGTTGGCCCTGAGTATGCTGGTCTCATCGTCGGCCACGAGGGCGAGGGCAAGTTCAGCGAGGGTGCGTACTTCTACCAGAAGACGCACTCGGCTGGAGCGGCAACCGACCTCACGCAGCGTGAGAACATGTCGGCATCCGAGGCGTGGGCTGAGGCTCAGAAGGCTCTCGGCTGGAAGCAGTACAACTCGTCGATGAACAGCCTGCGTGCAGAGCTGTTCGACGCAGGGTTCAAGACCTTCAACGACAGTGGAGCGGAAGAGCTAAAGGCTCAGCGCGATGCGATCGTTGGCGTTCTGGGATCTCCCATGAACCCCGACGGCAGCGAGAACGAGTTCTACAACAAGGCATGGTCTGAGGCGTACAACTCGGTCGACAGGACCAGGTACGACCGCAGGGCCGCTGATATCTGGAAGATCGTCAACGATCCCGAGCTGTGGGCCAAGGCCCAGCCGATGCAGGATGGAACGGTCGGAGTCCGCTCCGACATCTACACCCTGCACGGCTACCTTGAGCAGCGGCGCAACTTCCCGGTTGCGCTCCTGAGCCGCAAGGCCGAGGGTGGATCGGCAGATCCACTCGCCCAGTCCAACTCGGATCTCAAGGAGCAGTGGGATCAGATGGTTATGGATCTACTGGAGAAGGACACCAAGTTCGAGTGGATTCACAACAGGTGGTTCAGCGGCGACATGGGATTCGACAAGGACAGCATGGAGGCTGAGGAGTAATGGCAGGACCAACACCGGCCCCGAGCCCTAACGCGGAGCCGAAGACGTTCCGTGAGGCGAGGGACAGTTACGCGGCGGCGAACCCAACCATCACCACACCCTCCACGTCCAACCCCAAGGACCCTCTGGTCTACCTGGGGCAAAAGGAGGACCCAAGGCTGTTTGGTAGCTCAGGCTACTACTCCAGCCTTGGGGCTGGCGGCAAGCCAGCCCTGGTGGATGACGTGCTCCCCCTCTCTCAGGTGGCGGCACAGTATTACCAGTGGGACCAGAAGACGAAGGACAGGTTCCTGACTCAGCTGGCTCTCACCGGCCAGGACGTAGACACGATGCCTGACGCGAAGGTCGCAGCCCTCTGGGGTGCGTACGCCGAGCAGGCGGCATCATATCGCTCGGCAGGCAAGAACCTGACGCCTTGGGATATCATCGCCAAGGATCGTAAGCAGCGTGAGCAGGCTTACGTGAAGCCTCGTTCCGTGACACAGACCGCGACCAACCTCGACGTCTCGTCGGCGCTCACGGCACGAGCTATCTTCCAGGAGGCAACGCGCGCCCTTCTGGGGCGCGCGCCAACGAAGGCTGAGACTCGCTCGTTCCAGGCGAGACTCAACGCTTACGAGCAGGCGAATCCTCAGGTCACCACAACCACGACTACCTACGCGGGTGGCATGGCTGGAGCGGCTGGCACTGGGGATGCGACTGGGTCCACCAGCGTAACGAAGGGCGGCGTAACCGCCGCAGACCGAGCCATGATGGCGGAGGATGCAACGAAGGCAGACCCCGAGTATGGGGCCTACCAGGCTGCGACCAACGGCATGAACTGGCTCATGGAGATGATCGGAGGGTAAGGTGCCAGTATCAGGCAACGACGTCATTGAATACGCAAAGCAGTTCATCGGAACGCCATACGTATGGGGAGGCAACAGCCTCACTGAGGGCGTGGACTGCTCGGGCCTGACTCAGCTAGTGCTAGCGCACTTCGGCATCAAGATCTCCGACACCACCTTCACGCAGATTGGAGAAGGCAAGGCCATCAAGATGAATGAGCTACAGCCAGGCGACCTTGTCTTCTTCGACAACACCACGAAGTGGGACGGCCCCGATCACGTAGGCTTCTACATCGGCAATGGTAAGATTCTTCACGCACCCCGCCCTGGGTCCAGCGTAAAGATCTCCGACATGTCGGAACAGGAAGGCTTCATCGGCGGCCGTCGCATGGCTGGCATGGTCGGTGGCGACACGGCTGATGACTGGCAGCCGGGAGGGGACAACCCTACGCCCAAGCTGGATCCGGAGGCACTGGCCTCCGAGTACGGCTGGGCCTACTCGTTCCTCAACTCCATTCCGAGCGTAGCCAGCATCTTCCAGCAGTCGGTCAAGGAGACCTGGACCAAGGACAAGTTCCAGGCCGAACTGCGCAACACCGACTGGTGGAAGCAGAACTCGGACACGATGCGCAAGGCGCAGCAGGAGAAGGCAATTGATCCAGCTACCTACAACGCTAAGGTCGAGGCGGCTAAGGTCCAGATCCAGCAGCTGGCAGCAGAGATCGGGGCAGTCATCCCCAATGGGAAGCTTGGCAAGTTCGCCGAGCAGGCCATTCAGGGCGGACTGGACGAGGCCCTACTACGTAATCTCCTCGGACAGTACGTCACCTTCACCGAGAAGGGAACCCTGACCGGTCAGGCTGGAATGCTTGAGAGGCAGATGAAGGAGTACGCCTACGAGCAGGGTGTACCACTCGACAAGCAGACTATCAAGAACCAGGCTCAGCTGGTGGCCAGGGGGCTGGCTACCCAGGATGACTTCAAGGCGCAGATGGTCGCCCAGGCGACCTCTGCATATCCGGCCTATGCGGAACAGCTCAAGGGCGGTCAGACCATGCGCCAGATCGCTGCGCCGTACATCCAGCAAATGGCTGACGATCTGGAGATCAACGACACCAGCATCGGTCTGACGGACCCGCTCATCAAGCGGGCCCTCAACGGACTGAACAAGGACGGCAAGCCAACGGGCATGCAGCTCATGGACTTTCAGTCCACCCTGCGCAGCGATCCCCGTTGGCGCAGGACCAGTAAGGCGCAGCAGGCGACCATGAACGTAGGTCTCCAGGTCCTCAAGGACATGGGGATGATCGGAGGCTAGCGTGGCTCTCACCTTCGAACAGTTCTTTCAGTCCATCGTGGCGCAAGAGTCGGGCGGAAACTACGGGGCCATCGGGCCCCGTACTTCCTATGGTCGGGCTTACGGCAAGTACCAGGTTCTTGAGTCCAACATCCCCGGCTGGACAAAGGCATACTACGGCAAGAGCCTCACGACTCAGCAGTTCCTGAACAACCCAGCCGCACAGGACGCTGTCGCGAGGGGTAAGCTCAAGTCGTACTGGAACAAGTACGGCGCCCGAGGCGCCGCAGCCGCATGGTATGGCGGGCCTGGGTCCGCCAACAACCACATGTCCACGGCCCCCCAGCAGGGTGGGCCGTCCATCAAGGAATACGTCGACAGCGTCCTCAACAGGGCTGAGGGCCTCCCCGCAGGGGGAGGCGACACATCAACCAGCACGGGAAACGCTGGAGGTTCAGGAGGTACTGTGGCAAAGCTCAGCATGTCAGAGCTGGCGGAGCAGTATGGATACACCGCATCCATGCTCAACGCCATTCCTGAACTCAAGAAGCTGTTCAGCGACATGGTCAGTGGCGAGTGGAGCAAGGACAAGTTCCAGGCGAAGCTGCGCGAGACCAAGTGGTTCAAGACGCTCAGCTCCGATGAGCGTCAGTTCATCGCCCTTAGGTACACCGACCCCGCAACTGCCAAGCAGAAGCAGGATCAGGCACTCATCAAGATCACTCAGATCGCCAAGCAGCTGGGCCTGACCGGCAAGTACGGCGACGCTTCATTCCTCAAGACCTACGCCTACAATCTCGTGGCCAAGGGCTGGGATGAGGGGCGCGTCAGGTACGAGCTGGCAAGGTATCTCAACCCCAACCTCAAGACGCACACCGGCGAGGCCGGGGCGGCATGGGATGAGATCGACGCCTACGCCTACGGCATGGGCGTCAAGCTCTCGGAGAACTGGATCAAGACCAGGGCGATCAACATCGTTCGTGGGCTGGGTACGGTGCAGGACATCAAGAACGAGATCAACAATCTGGCCAAGGCTCAGTTCCCTCAGTGGGCCAAGCAAATCGATGGCGGCCAGTCGGTGGCCGACATCGCGATGCCGTACATGCAGTCGATGTCCGAGATCCTGGAGCTGAATCCAGGCAGCGTGAACCTGTTCGATCCCACGATCAAGAGCACTCTTAGCTGGGTCAACCCCCAGACGCAGAAGAAGGAAGCGAAGCCTATGTGGCAGTTCGAGAACGAGCTGCGTGGCGACGCTCGCTGGAAGAAGACGAAGAACGCGCAGGACTCCCTGATGCAGGTAGCTCATCAGGTTCTATCTGATTTTGGAGTGAAATACTGATGGCAGAACGCAAGGCTCAGCCCGCCCGGAGGGGCGAGGCGACTAAGAGGGCTGCACCAGCGAGGAGGGTTGCCCAGGCGGCCAAGCGCCCTGGCCCACCCGGCCAGGCTCCCGCTCCGGACTGGACCAAGAATCTCAGCGGACCTCAGCGTGATGCCTACCTGGCTATCACGAACCTGTTCACCAGCTACGGTCTCGGCTCCCTGTCTAGCAAGATCTTCGATTACGTGAAGAACGGCTACTCGGCCGACACCATCTCCATTCTCCTCCAGGAGAGTCCGGAGTACAAGGCCAGGTTCGCTGGCAATGAGGCCCGCAGGAAGGCGGGCCTGAACGTCCTGTCGCCTGGCGAGTACATCGCCATCGAGAACTCGTACCGCCAGATCCTGAGTGCGGCTGGTCTGCCCAAGGGGTTCTACGACTCCACGTCGGACTTCGCCCAGTTCATCGGCAATGACCTGTCGCCCACCGAACTCAAGGAGCGAGCGGACCTGGCGACTCAGGCGACGGCTCTCGCCTCGCCTGAGTACAAGGCAGCGCTCAAGGCCATGGGCCTGAGCGAGGGAGAGATGACCTCGTACTGGATCAATCAGTCCAAGTCTCTCCCCTTCCTCCAGAAGACGGCCGCCACTGCGGCCATCGGAGCCGAGGCCCTCCAGCGTGGCATGAACTTCGACAGGGAGTACGCCGAGAATCTCGCGACGCAGGGCGTTACTGGCGAGGAGGCGTCCCAGGGGTATGCCAAGATTGCGGAGGAGTTCGGAACCCTCCGAACCCTTGGTGATATCTATGGCGCAGCATGGACTCAGCGCATGAGCGAGGAGGATGTGTTCACGGGCGGTGCCGCAAGCACCGCACGACGCGACCTCGTCAGCCGTGAGCGCGGCCAGTTCAGTGGATCCGCAGGTGCAGCGCGCGGTGGATTTGCACAACGTGGCGGCATGAGGTAAGATGCTTGTTGTCGGCGGAGCTGTATGGCTCCGCCGCTATCTGGATGTAGTGAAACGGTATAACGCCTGCCTTGGGAGCAGGTGATGGAGGTTCGACTCCTCCCATCCGGACGGGACTCGCTCAAGACAGGTACCAACACGGTGCGAGCCTAAGCCTGTCACATGCCTCACTGATGTAGTGGTAACATGTCAGTCTTCCAAACTGATCTCGCCGGTTCGAACCCGGCGTGGGGCTCTGGACGGTAGTGTAACGGTAACATGCCAGCCTCATAAGCTGGGCGATGAGGGTTCGATTCCCTCCTGTCCCACCACGTATGCCTGAGCTGTAGCAGCCCGCTGGTCTCCAAAACCAAACGGTGTGGGAGCGTAACCTACCAGGTGTGCCAATGCTTCTTAGACTAACGGTAGGTCGCCTGGCTCTGAACCAGGTAGTTGAGGTTCGAATCCTTGAGGAGCAGCGAGAGCGGGTACCCGTCTATGAGGGCACCGGGATAGGCGACTGATGCCAAAGTCGCACCCGCTCGTGACTTGGAGGGTGGCGCGGGTTGGTCCGCAAGCAGTCTCGAAAACTGTGCCAGGTTCACGCCTGAGGGTTCGACTCCTTCACTTTCCGCTCTGGAAGATGTGGCCCGTGGGGGCCACCTCCCCTGCTAAGGGAGGCCGTCAATAGCTGGCGGTGGTTCGACTCCACCTTCTTCCGCAAGTGTGAGCTAGGGCGCAAGCAGGATCCCGCCAGGATTCTAGCTTCTGGGTTCGAGTCCCAGCACTCTTCATGCGTGCGAGCCAG
>JACCDR011113601.1_pt1 | contig 13277 bp, 11 predicted proteins | sample 7446431 | NCBI WGS metagenome assembly JACCDR01 (sample SAMN15323443, study PRJNA562643) | freshwater metagenome | isolation source: river surface water | place: USA:Blue River Watershed | collected 2017-08-17
GTGGAGTCCGAGGACAAGCGCTTCCCGCGCTGCTACCGGAAGCTCTGGAACTTCTCGTTCGAGGCGCGTGTGCTCGGCCGCAGGATCCTGTCACTCGATCTCGATGGCTTCCCGGTGCGCAGCCTCGCTCCCGTCGTGGAGCGGCCCGAGGATCTCGTGGTCTGGCGGCGCAACCGCTTCATCATGGGCGGCGTGTACCTGCTGACCACGGGCACGCACACGGGCGTGTGGCACGAATTCGACTTCGTGAGCAGCCCGCGTATCCTCCGCGAGCACAACCTGCCCGAGTCCGACCAGGGCTGGTTGACCTACATGGTGCCGCGCGTGACGCCGCACTTCGGACCCGAGGTGTACTTGCCGCCCGCGGGCATCGACACCGGATTGCCCGAGACCGCCGCGCTCGTGAGCTTCGGCACTCAAGAAAAACCGTGGATGAAAGCCGCGCAGATCCGCCATCCATGGATCAGCGAGCATTACGAGGTGGCACATGCCTGACATTCAGTGGACGTATGCGACGTTGCTCCAGGCCCTCCAGGACTGGCCGGAGAACACCAACGACGTGTACATCGACAACCTGCCGAACCTGATCGGCCTCGGTGAGCTGCGGCTGCTGCGAGATCTCGACCTGGAGATCTTCGATCGCGACGACCAGACGCAGAGCTTCGCGATCGGCTCGCGCATCGTGGCCAAGCCAGCGGACAACATCGTGGTGAGGACGGTCGGGTACATCGACGCGACCCTCGGCTACCAGCCGCTCAAGCTGCGCAGCGTGGAGTATTGCCGACAGTACGCACCGGTCGTCGCGACCACGGGCACGCCCATCTACTACGCCGAGTACAACGAGGACGAGATCCTCGTGGTGCCGACGCCGGCCGAGGTGTTGCCCGTGCTCTTCCGCTCCAACATGCGGCCGACCGACATGCTCAGCCCGGACAACCCGAACGCCACGAGCTTCCTGTCGGTGCGCGTACCTGACGCGCTGCTCACCGCCTGCCTCATGGAGGCGGATCACTACATGCAGGCCGACGACCGCTACGGCGACATGAAGACCAAGTATTACGAGGAGCTGCTGCCCGGCGCGCGCGCCGAGCTGCGGAACATGCAACGCAGCGGCGATTACTCGCCGTTCGAGCCCGCTGCAAGGAGTAAGTGATGGCCGATTCATTCACAGAATCGCTACGGCTGCGACTGCAGCAGACCGGCGCGAACAACAACGTGTGGGGCGCGCTGCTCAACGCGGCAGCCATCCAGCTCATCGAGGACTCGCTCGCCGGTCGCGTCGAGAAGGTAGTCGCGGGAGTGGACATCACGCTGTCCACGAACAACGGCGCGAACGATGAAGCGCGCATGGCGATCATCGCGCTCACGGGAGCTCCTGGTGCCACGCGCAACATCATCATCCCGAACGTCACCAAGCAGTACATCATCGAGAACAAGACCAACGCCGCGCAGCAGGTGAAGACCGCTGACGGCGATCCGGTGATCATCTCGGTGAACGACCGCAAGCTGATCATCTGCGATGGAGCGGATGGCGTCTTCGGCGTGAGCGACACGCTCGGTGGTCTCGATGCCTCGGCCTTCGCTCGCCGCGCGGAGCGCAACAGCTTCAGCGCCGGCAACGCTGACGTGCCGCGCGAGTTCACGGACGCGGCCACCATCCAGATAGACACCGAGGAAGCGAACGTCTGGTTCGGCACGCTCGCCGGCACGCGCGACATCGAGTTCGACAACGAGACCGATGGCTCGTGGCTCGACATCTACTTCCAGCAGGACGGCGCTGGAGCTCGTCAGATCGATGACTGGCCGGGCAACGTCGTGTGGGAGAACGGTGAGCAGCCGAGCTTCCCCGGCACGCCGAACAGCTTCGATCTCGTGCAGCTCCGCTACGTCGCGGATCTCGCGCTCTGGTTCGGCCGGCACACGGCGACGCTCAACGCCGCTGGCGGCAGCACGCTGGTCTCGCTCGACTTCACGCACAACGAGCAGGACGTCGATGTGTTCGCGCGCGCCGGCAGCCCGAGCAGCCCGGTGACGCTCACGATCCGCATTCGCCCTGGTGTGGTGATCTCGGCCTCGTGCCCAGGCACGCCGGCCTTCAACCTCGATGGCTTCGCCGCGAGCTCGATCATCAACATCAACAACGAGGGTTACATCCTCGGCAAGGGTGGACGCGGTGGTAAGGGCGGCGTCTCGGCCACGATGTCCGGCAGCGACCCGCTGCGCATCGCAGGCATGGACGGCGGCGACGGTGGCGATGCGATCAAGGGTCCGGCGACGGCATGCACGGTCAACATCACGAACGGCGATGGCTTCATTTGGGGCGGCGGAGGCGGTGGCGGTGGTGGCGGCGGCACGGCCGACAACGGCGACGGTGACTGGTCCGCTGGTGGCGGTGGTGGCGGCGGCGCGGGCGGCGGTCTCGGTGGAGATCCCGGCTCGATGGCCTCCTCCGCGGCGACGTCGGCCACGGTCATCACCGGAGATCCCGGCACCGATGGCACCACTGGCCGGCAGGGCACGAACGGCACGGGCGGCCTCGCGGCCGAGCGCGCGAGCGCGACCGGTGGACCCGGTGGCGATGGGGGTGATTGGGGCAACGACGGCGATGCCGGCGTCTCGCCGACCACGGGTGCGCAGGACTCGCCGGGCGGCAGCGGCGGCACCGCGGGCAAGGCGTACAACCAGAACGGCGGCTCGGCCGTGAGCTTCATCTCGGGCGGCACGTCGCCCAATGTTGAGGGAGCGATCGTCTAATGGCTGGCCCGCGGCAGGCACAACCGATCCCGCTGCAGTTCCTTCCGGGACTGTTCTCCAACGAGACGGATCGAGGCGCGCTCAATCGCTGGATCCGAGGCGACAACGTGCGCTGGAACGCCGGGCTCGCCGAGAAGATGGGCGGCTACGAGCTCTACGACCTTGTGAGCCCGAGCGACGCAGACGTGGACGTCACGTACATGGGCAAGGCTCGCTCCACCTGGGAGTGGGACTCGCTCGACAGCGAGACGTGGATCGCCTTCGGCACGGCGTGCAAGCTCTACCTCGTCAACCGCGGCGTGCTCTACGACATTACGCCGATGCGGCTGCAGCACAACGTGGTGGATGGATTCACGACGGCGGCCGGTGAGACCACGGTGACCGTGGTGGATCCGTCGCACGATGCGCAGGACGGGGATCACTTCAGGATCCTCACCGACGTCACCGTGGGCGGCATCACGATCGAGGCCGGCGAGTACAACATCGATCGCGTGGTGGATCTCGACACCTACGAGTTCACGGTGCCGGCACCTGCGGTGTCCACGGCCACGAGCTCTGGCACGGTCGTGGTCCAGTACGACATCTCGTGCGGCCTGGAGAGCGACAGCCCGCTCTACGGCTACGGCGTCGGCCGCTATGGCGAAGGCACGTACGGCACCGCGCGCACCGAGAGCACGTACTTCGGCAAGCTGCGTACGTGGTCGCTCGACAATTGGGGCGAGGATCTGCTCGCGTCCCCGAACGGCGAGACGCTGTATGAATGGCGGCGCGTGTGGGGTCCGGACTCCCGAGCGCGCGCGGTCGTCGGCGCTCCGGCGAACATCGAGCGGATGATGGTCGGCCCGGACGATCGTCACGTCATCGCCTTCGGCACCAACCTGGAGAGCGGCAACCAGCAGCACGACAAGATGTTCGTGCGCTGGTGCAAGGGCGACGACTACACGACCTGGAACAAGCTCGCGACGAATGACGCGGGATCGAAGCGCCTCGATTCCGGATCCAGGCTCATCACCGCAGTGAAGACGAACCGAGGCATCCTGCTCTTCTCGGATCGCTCGCTGTACTTCGTCTCGCTCATCGGTGGCACTGACGTGTACTCGATCGTGCCCGCTGGCATCACCACCGAGATCATCTCGCCCGAGGCGGCCATCGATGTGGACGGCACCGTCTACTTCATGACGAACGGCGATTTCTATATGTGGGACGGCACCATCAAGCTGATGGAGTGCGATATCAAGACGCTGGTGTTCGGCACCCCTGGGCAGCCCGGCATCAGCAAGCGGCACGCCGGCAAGACGCACGTGCGTGTGGTGGAAGAGTTCAACGAGATCTGGTGGAGCTACCCGAGCGCGGATGCGACGGAGAACGACTCCACGGCTATCTACAACTACGATCTCAAGTGCTGGTACTTCAGCTCGATCCCGCGCGAGTGCGGCCGGAAGTCCTCGCCCTCGCTCGATCGCCAGCCGTACGCCTTCTACAACAACCGCATGTGGCTGCACGAAGCCGGCTACGACGGTGACGATGGCGAAGGATTCGTCGAGCCGCTGCATGCGTACCTGCACTCGTACCAGCGCGAGGTGCTGGATGGAGCGCTCGAAGCGCGCGTCTCGAAGCTGATCCCGGACTTCGATTCGATCGACGGCATCATCGACATCTCGGTGGAAGGACGCGAGCGCCCGCACTCGCCGCTGAAGACGCGCGGCCCGTACGTCGTGTCCGAGGAAGTGGAGTTCGTCTGTCCTGACATCCGTGTGCGTCAGGTGGCGATCAACGTCGATTCGCTGGAGCTCGGCGCGAACTGGCGTATGGGCACGTGGTCCGCGTACGCCACGCCGGTCAGCAGGAAGAGCCGATGAGCGAACAGCTCCGCATCAACACACTCGCGATCAACTTCGGAGACAAGTACGACCCGAGGCAGATGCGCGAGCTCATGCAGCACATCCAGGAGCTCACGCGCCTCAACCAGAAGTTGGTCCAGATGCTCCGCGGTGGCGACACCGGGCAGGTGCTCACGAAGGTGGACGAACAGGATCTCAACGGCACCTGGGGCGAGGGCGGCGGTGGAGGCGGCGACTGCTGCTTCGATCTCAACGAGTCGCGTCTCGTGGGCCGCGGATCCGAGAGCGGCGATGGCGCGTTCGAGGAGATCTCGCTCGGCACCGGCCTCGCCATGGAGGGACGCCAGCTCATCAATACTGGCGTGCCTGGACCCACTGGTCCGCAAGGCGATGAAGGTCCGCAGGGTCCGCAGGGCGACGAAGGTCCACAAGGCCCGCAGGGTGATGAGGGTCCGCAGGGCGATCCTGGTCCCGCTGGCGCGGATGGCACGGACGGCATCATGTCGAGTGTGGTGGCCGGCAGCGGCATCTCGGTGGACTCCTCGGATCCTGCGAATCCCATCGTCGAGAACGACGGCGTGATCACGCTCACCGCGGGCGATGCCAGCGTCACGATCGACGACAGCGACCCGCAGAACCTCATCATCACGGCTGCTGGCGGCGGAGCTGGCGGCGCTCTCTTGCACGCGGGGTGGTAAATGGCCGGCACTTTCACTGGCAAGTTGATGGCGGAAGGGCAGGTGCCGAATGCTGTGGCTGCTATCTACACCGTCCCAGCGGTCACCACGGCCTACATCAAGAAGATGATCTTCACGAACACGAGCGCCACGCCGCAGACGCTCATCGTGTACGCGCGCCGCGCGACGAACCGCGTGATCGCGCACGTGGCCAGCATGGCGCAATGGGAGACGCTGGAGATCGAGAACATCGTCCTGGAGGCGGCGGACTCGATCCGCGCTGAGTCCACAACCAACAACGTCGTGGACTTCATCATCTCGGGAGTGGAGGAGACGTGAGAATCAAGACAGATCCGCAGGGCCGCATCGTCGTCGTCACCGATCCGCCGTACGACATCGTTGCCGGCGAAGGCACCGCGATCGACACATCGGTGCCTGGAGATCTCGGCGTGGATCTCGACATCGACTCGCTCGTCTCGATCGCGCTCGCCGGCCTCGATCCGAACGCTGACTACGCGGTCATTTGGGATGCGAGCGCGGGCCAGCACAAGAAGGTGCTGCTCGCGGATCTGCCGAGTGCATCGCAGATCGCGGCCCAGGTGGACGTGCTCACCGTGGGATCTGGATCCTGGAACAAGCCGGCCGGCGCTCAGGCCATCAAGGTCATCTGCATCGGCGGTGGCGGTGGCGGTGGCGGTGGTGCGATGTCGAACGCCGGCACCGCGCGCGGCGGCGGTGCAGGTGGCAAGGGCGGCGGCTACTCGATGATCGAGCTCGCTGCGGCAGGCGTGGACAACACGGTGGCCTACACCGTGGGCGCTGGCGGCACAGGTGGGGCGGCGCGCTCGACCGTGGGCGTCGGCAATCCCGGCAACCTCGGCAACGCGAGCAACTTCGGCAGCTACATCTCGGCCGCGGGCGGCGGTAACGGCTCGGGCGGCAACCAGTCGGCCACGGCCTCGACCGGTGGCAGCTCGGGCGGCACAGGCAATTGGGAGAACAGCGGCAACGGCGGCAATGGTGACGACTCCGCGCCGACCGCTGGCGGATCCACGCAGATCGCGCCGGCTGGCGGTGGTGGCGGCGGCGGCTGCACCTCAGGTAACGCGCAGTCCGCTGGCGCTGCCGGTGGCTCCGTGGGATCTGGACCGACCCTCGCGGCCGGCACTGCTGGACCCGCGGGTGGCGCGAGCCCTGGTGGCGCGGGCAACGGTACGGCCTCGATCGGCATCGGCGGATCCGGTGGCGGTGGTGGTGGCGCGACGAACACGAACACCGTGAACGCCGGCAACGGCGGGAATGGCGGTGCGAACGGCGCTGGAGGTGGCGGAGGTGGTGGCGCGACGGGCGCTGGCACGGCATCGACGGGTGCCGGTGGCAACGGCGCGGACGGCGTGATCATCGTCTTCACGTACTTCTGAGTGGTACTTCCCAGCAACCAGACGGCCGGATTGCTATATTTCAGCCGCCGTCCTACCCAGGGTGTCAGAGAATGACGTCAGCCACTTCCGAGATTAAGATCCGCCCTGCCGCCGCGTTAGACGCCGCGAACATCGTTCGGCTCCTGAAGCAGCTCTGGTTGGAAGAGACCGCGCTGCCTGCCGACCGAGTGAACGACTGGAGAGCTCTCCAGTACGTGTTGAAAACACTCGAACAGGGGCATGTCCTGGTCGCCGAACTGTCCGGACGGATCGTCGGAACCATCGCAGCCCTGGTTACACAGGAGCCATGGAGCGAGGAATCGCTCATCGAAGTGCGATGGTTGTACGCGGTCACTCAATCGAAGGACGAGATCCTGCAGGTTCTTCTGCAGCAGGCGGAGGCTTTTGCCGATGAGCAAGAGCTACCGATGCTGGCGCGTGTCCACCGTTACGCCAGGGATCGCATCGATAACTTCGGCGGGCGAGAAGGCTACGTATCCATGGGATCTAGCTACCTCCGGATCCCTGTGGAAGCGCTTCGCAAACCACCAGTCGATTCCTTGCCGGTGGCTGCGGCCGGCTGATGGAGCACCTCCGCGATGATCAGCTTCATGATCATCGCGGCACCGAGATCCGGCACTGCCTGGGCCGCCAATTGGCTCACGACCGAGCAGACGCTCTGCCTCCACGATCCGCTCTTCGAGCGCCACTACTCCGAGCTCGATGACCTGAGCGAAGACCGCGAGCTCGGCATCGCGTGCACCGGCCTCGGCAACTTCCCGGACTTCCTGCGCGAGCACATGGCGAAGAAGGTGGTCCTCCATCGCCGGCCGGATCAGGTGAACGACGCCTGCATGGCGCTCGGATTCCCGCCCGTGCCGCAGGAGTTCTTCGACAACCTCATGAAGATCGACGGCCTGCATGTGCCGTGGACCTATCTATTCCACAAACCGGAAGGCATCCACCGCTTCCTGTTCGGCGACCGTCCGTTCGACGCGCGCCGCCACCAACTGCTGACGCAGCTCAACGTCCAGAGAGACCTTGAGTCCATCCGTCCAAACAAGGCCGCCACGCGCCGCCTGATCGAGGAGATGACCCGTGCTTGACCAACATTTTGAGGGAATCCAGAAGTCGCCGTACGGCCCCGGCCCGACGCCGCACATCACCACGCCGAAGCCGCCGATCCGTCTGCTGCTGTCGAACATCCCCGTGGCGGATCTGCGCGAGCAGCTCCTCGCCAACCCGCAGCTTTGGAACGAGCACAAGGCGCGCACCGTGCAGTACGCGCACTCGGACGTCTCGGACATCTGGCTGCGCTACAACGACATCAAGAACTTCGACGGCGATCTCGCGAAGTTCAACGAGCAGCACGAGTCGGTGTGGTACCCGAGCTTCGATCTGCTGCCGGCCTCGGTGCCGATCATCTTCAACGTCATGCGCTTCGTCATGGGCGAGCGCCTGGGCGGAGTCCTCATCACCAAGGTGCCGGCGCATGGCCGAGTCGCGCCGCACCTCGATCTCGGCTGGCACGCGAAGAAGTACCAGAAGTTCGCGGTCCAGATCTCGGCCAACGACCAGCAGGCGTTCTGCTTCGACGAGATGCAGCTCATCACCGCGCCGGGCGACGTGTACACGTTCGACAACCAGAAACTTCATTGGGTCGAGAACGACAGCGATGAAGATCGAATCACCATGATCATCTGCATCGAGTCGGCTCTCGACTGGTTAGATGATCCCGAAGGAGACTGACTATGCCGTGGGCAGTAGCAGCCGCAGCCGTCGCCGCAGGTGGCGCGTACGCGGCGTCCGACAACGCGAAGAAGGGAGCGCAAGGACCGGCGTCCCTGAAGGCAGGACGCAAGCAGGCGATGGAGCGAGCCAGCGCCATCGCTGACCGACCGTACGAGCGGTTCCAGGGCCAGCGCATCGCCGGCATCACCGGCAACGAGCAGATGGCCAGCCGCCTCGCGCGCACGACCAACGCGAGCGTCGAGAGCGATCTCGCCGAATCTCGATCCGAGCTGCGCAAGTCCGGCCTGGAGTTCAACAAGGAGAACCTGGATACGTACATGAACCCGTATCTGGACACCGCCTACAAGGCGCAGAACGAGGCGTACGACACGCAGCGCTCGGCTCTCCTCAACTCGAAGGCCGGCGCGTGGGGTGGAGATCGAGCTGCCTTCGCCGAGTCCGAGCTCAACCGCGCGCACATGGATTCGCTCTCGAAGATCTCGTACGACGCCTACAACGCGGCGAGCAATGCGTTCTTCACGGACGCCGATCGGCACGCGCGTGCGGCTCAGGCGTGGCGCGACACCGCGGGCGACACGGCGAACATGAACCGCCAGCAGATCCAGGACTTGATGGCGACCGGTGGTCTGGAGCGCGTGCTCAATCAGGCGCAGCTCGACTTCGACTACAACCAGTTCATCGAGGAGCGCGATTGGGATATCACCAACCTGCAGCCGCTCCTCGCGTCCATCGGCGTGAACAACGGTGCGCCGGGCAAGCCGGGCAACGAGGACTCGATCGCTGCCGCGCTCGGTGCCGCCGCCACGGTGGCCGGCGCGTACTTCAGCGCCAACCCAAACACGCCGACCACGCAGACGACCACGCCTGCCCCGGCTCCGAAGTGAAGGTGACGTATGCCCAGCGCACTTGAGGAATACAGCAGGAATTACGGCGCGAAGCTGCGCTCCGCACTGAGCGGACAGCCGCTCGTGGAAGATCCGAACGCGAGGCCGGGAATGCCGAACGCTCGCCCCGACTTCGGTGACTCGCCGCTCGCGCGCTTGCCGCCGAACGATGAAGGTACTGGCGAAGGTCCGTACATTCCGCCCGAGGATCCGATCGTCCCGCGCGAACCCGGTGGCACGAACGATCCCGAGGGTGGCGAAGACATGGGCGGCCCGATGTCGAGCCCGCTCGCGCAGGGCGGCTCGGCCGAGCCGGGCTCGGCCATGGGCAAGAAGGGCGAGGGCTACACCTTCCGCCAGATGTACGCCGAAGCGCCCGAGGCTGCGAAGACGAAGGAAGTGGACAAGCTCGAAGAGGCCCTGCGCAAGGGCAACGAAACCATCGACTCCGCGTACGACCAGCTCGTGAAGCAGTTGGGCACGCGGCCAGAGAAGCGTAAGAAGTTGTCGCGCGAAGAGAAGGGCATGCTCCTCATGGAGTTCGGCCTGAACGTCCTCGCGAACAACAAGAAGGGCCTCGGCGCGATCGGCATGGGCGGAGCTCAGGCGCTCAAGAGCTACCAGGACGTGTCCATGGGTCCGCGCAAGGACTATGACGCCACGCTCGGCGCGATCGAGGGAGCTCGCGCGAAGGACAAGACGAAGCTCGCCACCGAGTCTGCGCTCGCCGGCATCAAGGCGCGCGAACCTGCTGCAGGCAAACTACCAGGACGCTTCACTGGCGACGACGGCAACGTCTACTTCTACGACCAGGATGGCAAGGTGCAGCCGGCTCTGGACGATGCCGGCAAGCCGATCAAGGCCGCGCAGGTGGATCGCCTCGGCGCGGGCGGCAAGGAATTCGAGAGCGACTCGAAGTACAACCGCTACCTGGAGATCTACGGCAAGGATCCGCGCACGGGCGAACCGCTGTCGGGACTCGCGCTGCAGAAGGTGAAGCAGGACGCGCTCGACTTCTCGAACGACCGCGGTCGCACGCTCGATGAGCTCGATCTCGATCTCGAAGCGGCGAAGAGCGCGGACGACTTCATCCGCTCGCAGGCGGATCTGTTCCGCGACATGACGCCGGATCAGGTGAACGAGTACCGCAACAAGCTCGTGAAGGAGCGCCGCGGCTCGCTGAAGCGGCCGACGCGCTCGTACCTGGAGCCGAACGAACCGAGCCGCCTCGGCCCTCGCCGGCCGGTGCGCAAGTTCACTTCCATGCAGGAGGCGCGCGACGCCTATCGCCGTGGCGAGATCCGTGCCGGAGATCGCATCAACGTGAACGGTGTCGAAGACACCGTGGAGTAAGGCATGCCGTTCAAACTTTCGGACGGCACTTCGCCGTTCAAGTTCAGCGCATTGGAACAGCCGTCTCCCATCGAGGAGACGGCGACGCGCCTGGGCTCCGCGCTGCAGGACACGAGCAACGAGCCGAAGAAGGATCCCTCGCGCCTCGGGCATTGGGAGTACCCGGCCCAGGGCGATCGGAAGTGGATGGACGACGGCCCGGATCTCGACCCGGTGGAAGCCGGCAACGTGGATCTGCAGAGCCGCCCGCGCGTCACGAACCCGGACGGCTCGGTGTCCACCGTGCGCTCGATCTCGTTCTCGGATGACAGCGGCCAGGAGATCCTGATCCCGACCGTCAGCGACGACGGTCGCGTCATGTCGAACGAGGAGGCAATCGCTAACTACCGAAAGAGCGGCAAGCACCTCGGCAAGTTCAAGAGCATCGAGGCGGCGAATGCTGCCGCGACGAAGATCCACGAAGAGCAGGACATCCTCGCGAATCAGCCGGAGATCCCCGGCGCGAACGAGCCCGGCCGCGGTCGCAACGCGAAGCTGCCGGTCGTCACGGTCGAGGGCCGGCGCGAACCGCCGCCGCCTGAGAAGCCTGCGCCGAAGCTCGTGAAGGAAGGGCACTACGAGAAGCGCTACATGCGCGGCGAGCCCGTGGATGTGTGGATCCCGGCGCAGTACGACGACGGCACTGCGAGCTGGGGCGAGGTGATCTCGGAGGTTCCGGGTCAGGTGATCGCCCGCGGCGACAAGCTGATCGAGGGCTCGAAGCACTTCGTCGCTGCCGATCGCGAGCGTGGTGCGAAGAAGCGAATCTGGCAGTCGATCATCCTGCCGCGCGCGTACAAGGAGATGCAGGCGTTCAACGCAGGCCGCGTCGATGAGCGCGACAAGAAGGGCCTGATGGACATGCCCGACGTGCAGGCGGCTGCGAAGCGCCTCGGCATGCGGCCCGATCAGTTCCTCGATGGCTGGATCGATGTCGTCAACGCGACGCCGGAGCAGCTCTCGAAGCAGCGCCAGGAAGATCTCAAGCTCTACGAGAAGACGAACAAGTCTCGCAAGGAAGCCGAGAAGAACATCCGCACGGCGAATCAGGTGGCGTCTGACTACCGGCCGCAGATGGATGACTGGAGCGCGAAGTCGATCGCCTTCGACAGCTTGAGCTCCGTGCCCGATCTCCTCACCGCTGCCGGCGCGACCGCGGTCGCAGGACCGGAGGTGGGCCTCGGCGTGCTGTTCGCCACGACCGCTCCCGTCGCGTACGCCGATGCGATCGACCAGGGCGTGGATCCGCAGAAGGCCCAGCTCTACGCGATGTTGTACGGCCTCGCCGAGACGGTGCCCGAGACCGGTGTGCTCGACGTGCTCGCGAAGACTCCCGCGGGCAAGGCGACGATGAAGAAGATCCTCGGCAAGTGGGCCGACTCCGCGGGCGTGCGCGTCGCTGGCGCGGCTGGCCTCGAAGGCTTGTCCGAGTCCGTCACGCAGGCGTTGGAGATCGGCATCGATGCCGGCGTGATCGACAAACACACCTCGCTCAAGGACGCGCTGGAGCAGATCGCTCGCGCGGGCCTCACCGGATCCGTGATGGGCGGCGGTGTCCACGTCACGATGTCCGGCGTGGAGAAGGGCCGCGAGAAGCTGGCCGAGCGCGCCGAGCGCAAGAAACAGAAAACTGCCCCGCAGCCGAATCCTTCGGATGTGGGCCCTTCCCTCGCGACGACGGCGGAGGAAGCTGCGGGGCAGCCTGAAGATCACCTGCAGATCGACAAGGTGAAGGCGACGGCGAAGCAGTACGCCACGCCCGAGGAGATGGCTGCGGCCGAGGCGCTGCCCGAGACCGAGCAGCTCCTCAAGCTGCAGGAGTACGTGGATCGCGGCACCGACTATTCCCGGCCGCCCGAGAAGCCCGAGGAGCCGGCGAAGGAGACCAAGGCGCGCGTGGACCAGGACGCGGTGTACGAAAACACCGCCGACCAGGACGTCCAGCAGGCGGCCAAGGTGGCGAAGGAATACGCCAAGCCGGAGGAGATCGAGGCGGCGCTGGCCAAGCCCACTGCCGAGGAGCGACTGGCCGCCCTGCAGCCTCTCGTGGACCGTGGGATCTCGTTCGGGAAGCCGTCCGAAGAGATGCCTCCGGAAGCCATCGAGCGCCGCGCCGCTGAGCGCGGGCCTGAAACTGGCACCGAACCGGCACAACCGAGCCAGTCTGGTGCCACGCCGCGCCTGGAGGCTCTCCGTGCGGTACGCGAGGGTAAGGCTTCCCCTGAGCAAGTCGCTGCGCTCGAGCAGGCGAAGCTGGTCATCCGCAGCGAGACGAACGTCCCGCGGCTGCTGCCGGCTGGCCGGCGCGAGCTGGCGAAGTCCGAGGGCCAGGTGGTGGAGACGAAGGTCCACGGCCAGGAGATCACGGTCAACGTGAAGCCCTCCGAGGCGCAGAAGGACGCCGGCAACTACGAGAAGGGGCACGTGAAGGCGTTCGGCCTCGATCTCGCGATCGAGAACAGGAAGGCCACCGAGCGCGCGTGGCGCATCCCGGACACGGGCGAGACCGGATCTCGCCGCATGCCGTACGACTACGGCTACGTGAAGCGCACCGAA
>JACCDR012528939.1_pt1 | contig 13277 bp, 9 predicted proteins | sample 7446431 | NCBI WGS metagenome assembly JACCDR01 (sample SAMN15323443, study PRJNA562643) | freshwater metagenome | isolation source: river surface water | place: USA:Blue River Watershed | collected 2017-08-17
AAAAAAGACGGCGATATCGTAAAACTAGACGAGGCCATCTGTTCTATTGAATCAGATAAGGCAACTCTTGAAATTTCTGCTCCTAAAGCAGGCAAACTCAAAATTCTTGTAAAAGAAGGTGAGACTGTTGCTATCGGAACGAAAGTAGGGGAAGTAGATGAAACTGCTGCCGGAGCGACAGCGACGGCCGTTTCCAGCCCAGAACCGCAAAAAACACAGGCCCCTGCACCTAAGAGCGAAGCAAGCTCTGGTGATAAGAATTTCCCATCACCAGCAGCCGCTAAAATTCTTGCTGAAAAAGGTGTAGATGCTGGTTCTGTTCAGGGATCTGGCAAAGACGGAAGAATCACGAAATCAGATGCAATGGGTGCTCAGGCAAAACCTGCTTCTGCTCCAGCGAATGTCACAAATATTGGCGAGTCTGACCTCAAAGCTCTTGCCCGCGAAACAATGTCTTCTTCATTCTCTCGTGAAACTCGTCGTGAGAAAATGTCAGGTCTTCGTAAAACAATTGCTACACGTCTTGTTGCTGCTAAAAACACAACGGCCATGCTCACAACATTCAATGAAGTTGATATGTTTGCTGTTATGGATCTCCGTAAGAAATATAAAGACTCTTTCAAAGAGAAACACGGTGTTGGTCTTGGCTTCATGAGCTTCTTCACTAAAGCTGCTTGTGCTGCTCTTAAACAATATCCTGCTGTTAACGGCATGATTGACGGGACTGAGATTGTTTACCACAACTATGCTGACGTAGGTGTTGCGGTTTCGACTCCAAGAGGTCTTGTTGTTCCTGTCATCCGCAATGCTGAATCAATGGGAATGGCAGCGATTGAATCAAAGATTATCGATCTTGCAACTCGCGCACGCGATGGAAAAATTACGATCGATGAAATGCAGAACGGTACGTTCACGATTACAAACGGCGGTATCTTCGGTTCGATGCTTTCAACGCCGATTCTGAACGCTCCTCAGTCTGCTATTCTTGGTCTTCATAACATTGTTGAAAGACCCGTTGCTGTTAATGGCCAGGTTGTGATCCGTCCGATTATGTACCTTGCTCTTTCTTACGATCACAGAATTATTGATGGTCGTGAATCAGTTTCATTCTTAAAGGCAGTCAAAGAGATGATCGAAGATCCATCTCGTCTGCTATTGGATATCTAATATGTCAGAACAGTTTGATGTTGTAGTTATTGGTTCAGGTCCAGGCGGATATATCGCTGCCATTCGCTGTGCTCAATTGAAAATGAAAGTGGCGATTGTTGAGAGATACAAAACTCTCGGTGGCACATGCTTAAACGTTGGATGTATTCCTTCTAAGGCGTGGCTTGATTCTTCTGAAAAGTATCACGAAACAGTTCATCAGTTTGCCAATCACGGGATCGAAGTCGGAAACGTAAAACTTAACGTTCCTAAAATGTCTGAACGTGTGGCAAAAGTTGTTGAAGGCATTACTGGTGGTGTTGCTTTTCTCATGAAGAAAAACAAAATCACGGTTTTCAATGGTCACGGTTCATTTAAAGATAAAAACACTCTTGTGGTTGGAGATAAAGAAATTTCTTTTAAGAATGCCATTATTGCTACGGGCTCTAAGCCTTCGACACTTCCTGGTATGACTCTGGATAAAGAAAGAATTATCTCATCAACGGAAGCCCTGAAACTGAAAGAGGCCCCTAAGCATCTTATCGTCATCGGTGGTGGTGTTATCGGTCTTGAGCTTGGCTCGGTTTACCGTCGTCTAGGTTCAAAAGTTTCTGTTGTTGAATTCGCTGACTCTTGTATCGCAGCGATGGATCAGGATCTTGGTAAAGAGCTTCAGAAAGTTCTTACAAAAGACGGAATCGAATTCCATATGGGTCACGGTGTTTCATCAGTAACTCGCTCTGGAAATGAAGTGACTGTTAAGGCCAAAAATAAAACTTCAAACGAAGAGATTGAGCTTAAAGGTGATTATTGCTTGGTGGCCGTTGGCCGTAAGCCTTACACAGACAATCTTGGTCTTGAAAAAGCTGGTCTTAAAGTTGATGAGCGCGGACGCATTCCTGTGAATGATCACCTTCAAACTGAGCAGCCCCACATCTTTGCTATCGGTGACGTTGTGAAAGGCGCCATGCTTGCTCACAAAGCTGAGGAAGAAGGTGTTTTCGTTGCTGAATATCTTGCGGGTCAGAAGCCACATATCAATTACCTTCTTATTCCAGGTGTTGTTTACACTTGGCCTGAAGTTGCTGGAGTTGGTTACACTGAACAAGAACTCAAGCAGAAAGGTGCTGCCTACAAAGTCGGAAAATTTCCTTTCCTTGCTTTGGGACGTGCCGTTGCTTCTGCTGAGAAAAATGGTTTTATCAAAGTTCTCGCTGATAAAAACACAGACGAAATTCTTGGTGTTCACATGATTGGCCCTCGTACGGCCGACATGATCGGTGAAGCTGTCGTTGCGATGGAATTCCGCGCCAGTGCAGAGGATATCGGTCGCATTTCTCATGCTCACCCGACTTACTCTGAAGGTTTCAAAGAAGCGTGTCTCGCTGCAACTGAAAACAGAGCACTTAACATTTAATCCTTTCTTCAGGGTGGCCGCTTTCGGTCGCCCTGACTTTCATCACATTGCTTTCACTCATCACACTTCGATACAATTTTTTGTATGGAAGTCTCTCATCAACATGACTACGAACATTCCCGAAATCAGAATTTAGAGTCCTATTTGATCATGGATACTGGACCTGAAACTAATTTTGATCAGCTGGCGTATCTTGCATCTGCGATATGTGAAACACCAGTCGCCCTCATTAGCTTTATTGATTTTGATCGACAATGGTTTAAGTCGAGTATTGGATTGGATATTAATGAGATTCCTCGTTATCTTTCAGCATGCAATCAGACCCTTCAGGGACATGAACCTTATGTCATTGCAGATGCTCTCAATGATGAATCCCATTACAAAGAATTTATGGCAAAAGAGGGATTTCAATTTTATGCAGGCGTTCCTATTACATCGAGTGAAGGATTCAACATCGGAACACTGTGTGTTCTGGATTTTGTCCCAAGAACTCTTTCTGAAGAACAAACTCAGACTCTTGTTATCATTGCTGACCAGATCATCGAACTTCTTGAAGTACGACGCAAATACAGACAAAACCTTAGCCGCTTGAAGGAACTTGGTGAGCAATCTTATAAATCTGAAAAACATTATCAAGAAATCACACATAGGGCAGGAACTCGCGCCATGGCCGAACTTTCAGCAGGACTCTCCTATCGAATCAGGCCTCACATCATGGCCATACAGAGAGTTGAAAAAATGCTCGAAAGGTCCAGTGGTATCGAGTCGGCTTCGCAATTGAAAATTCTATCTGATGCCTCCGGAGATGTGCTTCAGATTCTTGATTCACTTGAAAAATTCATTCTTGCTGAACAGGAAAAATCGATGAAACTCATGGATTTTGGAGAGGCCCTCTCAAGCGTGTTGGGTCATTTGGAATATAAATTTAAGAAATATAGTATAAGTCTTAATTTTAGTATCGAGCGCGATCTTCGTTGTATCGGGAACATCTCTCAAATTAAAGAAGTTCTGTTTTCAATAATCAATAACGCCATTGAGGCAGTCATCGGATTGCACGAACGGAAGATAGACATCACGGTTAAAGAAAATCATCACAAGATCACCGTGCATATTAAAGATTCCGGTAATGGGATTTCAGAGAATATCAGGCCTTTTATATTCCAGCCATTTTTTACGACGAAGGGACCACAAGGTCTTGGGATAGGGTTGTCACTGGCACAAAGTTTATTGCAAAGACATAATGGTGAATTAAAGCTTATCAAGGCCTATAATCCGACAACATTTAGTTTGATGATTCCGACGCCTTAAGCGGCCATGAGTTCTGTGTGCTTTTTTGATTCGATAAATTTTTTGATTTTCTCAGAATCATCAGCAAAGAAGAGTGAGACTTTTCCAGATTTGGTGATGAATGTAATTGTCGAAAATGACTGGCCTGGATCTTTGATGTCCACTGACCAAATGTCATCGTATTTGAGATGCTTTTTAGAACCCAGAAATTTTATTTCGAGATGCTCTTCGAAGAATGTGACATGGTGTTTGAGGTCATAGGTAATGAAGGCCGAAATCATCAGAGCCAGAAACCCGCCCAGAATACTCAAGCTAATTGACGAAAATTCCCCCGGACTTACCTTCATAATCGCAAAGCATTGAATTGCATAGCAAAAGACAATAAATGGCACTACTTTGACCATATGGTCGAGGTGTTTTTCGCGAGTTAAATGAAAAGAATCATGGTTTTTCATCATATTTCTTGTCGGTGTTTTTTTTAAACTTATGAGAAAATGTTTCTAAGGAAACTTAAGAATGAACAAAGACAATAAATCCGAGCTGTCACGTATTCATGATCTCGAATCCTATAAAGTTCTGGATACTGCTCCTGAACAAGAATTTGATAGGCTCACTAAGCTTGCTTCGTACGTCTGCGGCACACCTATTGCTCTCATCTCCTTGATTGATTCAGAAAGACAGTGGTTTAAATCCAATATTGGTTTAGACGGTGTTTCAGAAACTCACCGTAACATTTCTTTCTGTACTCATGCCATTAACCAGAATGATATTTTTGAAGTCCAGGATGCTGAAAAGGATTCTCGCTTCTCAAAAAATCCGTTTGTAACATCGGATCCTTCAATCAGATTCTACGCTGGAGCTCCTCTTACGACTCCGGAAGGTCACAACATCGGCACTCTTTGTGTGATCGATCAAAAGCCAAAAAAATTAACTCCGGAGCAAATGGATTCTCTGCGGACTCTTGCAGGGCAGGTCATTGAGCTTTTAGAACTTCGTAAGGCCAATAAACAGCTCGCTGAACAACATCAACTTCTTGTGAATAAAGCGAGACTTCAAAGTATCGGTGAACTTGCTGGTGGTGTTTGCCATCAGATTAATAACCCACTTGCAATCATCGTCGGGCGTTCCATGATTTTAAGATCGCAGCTTAAGCAGAAGCTTGCTGATGATCCGGATGTTTTAAAAGAACTAGATGTCATTGACCAGACTTCGCAGCGGATTTCAGGAATTCTAAAAGCATTAAGGATGTACGCAAAAGACTTTGGAAGCGATATCAATCTCAATTCAGTGAATGAAATTGTCGACGATGCCGTGACCCTCATCAAAGGTAAGTTGAATTCTGTAAAAGTTAATTTGCACTATGAACGTGGGCCTGAGGCACGAGCTATTCTCAATAAGAATCAAATTTCTCAAGTCGTTCTGGATCTTCTGAATAATGCCGTGGAAGCGATGGAAGAGACTGAAGAAAAAGAACTCACTGTTGATATCAGCGTTGATGATAAAAACGTTTATCTTTCGGTGAAAGATACAGGTAAAGGGATTAAGGACGAGGATATAGCAAAAGTTTTTGACCCATTCTTTTCAACTAAGAGCCGTCATTTTGGGATCGGATTATCCAATGCCAAGAATTTTCTCAATCAACACAAAGGCAAGATTGAGCTTCTGAGCAACAAGGGTCCGACCCACTTTAGAGTAACTCTGCCTAAAGCCGTTTAAATTTCTTCTTTTCTATAAATTCCTGAATCAGCTCAGGTGAATCTACGTGATGGAAGTGGCAAGTGCTGCCATCTTTTTGATAGATAACCATGTGTGCGTAGTAGTTTTTCTTCTTTTTAATTTCAACGTGAACGATGTTTCCGTAAAGGATCTCTTCTTTCATTTTGAGCACGTCAAATCTAACTTCAACGTAGTTTTCTTTGAGGATAATTTTGTGGTGAGTATCGTAAAACTGATAACACAAAATGATGGCCGCAAGACCGATTCCCAGAAGGAGGTTCATATCTCCTGAAAGATGGGCCGGAGCGAATCTTTGATACAAAATGACCTGGAGGACATAGAGAGCAATTAAAAGGGGAGTGATCTTTGCCATATAGCGAAGATGGTTGTGACGAGTGATTTGCATGAAACTTCCTGTTTTAAGCGATGCAACATCTTCGCAAATTGCTTTTTTTTCTTCAAGCACGGAAATCTTTTTCTTGTTCGATGAAAATAGTCAGAAACTACCTCAAAGTTCGCCTTACCGAACCGCTAAAACTCATAGTCACGAACACTCTAAAGAGTTAAAATATCTCATAAAAATTTCAAAAGAGGAGAAATCCGTGTCAGACAAAAGACTCGATTCATTCAAAACCCGCAAGACTCTAAAAGTCGGCAATAAATCTTACGACTATTTTTCTCTGAAAGCTGCACAAGCTGCAGGCATCGGTGATGTAGACAACCTTCCTTACTCACTTAAAGTATTGATGGAAAATCTTCTTCGTAATGAAGACGGCTTCACAGTTTTTGGCGAAGACATCAAGGCCATGGGTCAGTGGACGAAAGATAAAAAATCGACTCGCGAAATTAATTACTACCCAGCTCGCGTTCTCATGCAAGACTTCACAGGTGTTCCGGCGGTTGTGGATCTAGCAGCGATGAGAGATGCGATGAAAGCTGTTGGTGGAAATCCTCAGAAGATTAATCCACTTGTTCCAGTTGATCTTGTGATTGACCACTCTGTGATCGTTGACTACTCAGCTTCGTCAGATGCTTTCACAAAGAACATGGACCTTGAATACGAGAGAAACGGTGAACGTTATAAGTTCCTAAAGTGGGGACAAAAAGCATTTAAAAATTTCCGCGTAGTTCCTCCAGGCACTGGTATCTGTCACCAGGTGAACGTTGAATATCTTGCTCAGACTGTTTGGACAAAAGAAGAAGACGGTAAGACGATTGCTTACTGTGACACTTGCGTTGGAACAGATTCACACACAACAATGGTTAACGGTCTTTCTGTTCTTGGTTGGGGTGTAGGTGGTATTGAAGCTGAAGCAGCTATGCTTGGTCAGGCCGTCACAATGCTTATTCCTGAAGTTGTTGGTTTCAAATTAAAGGGGAAAGCTAAGGAAGGCGTTACAGCTACAGATATCGTTCTCACTGTAACAAACATGCTTCGTAAAAAAGGCGTAGTTGATAAGTTCGTTGAATTCTTCGGTCCAGGCCTGAAAGATCTTTCTCTTGCTGACCGTGCGACAATTGCCAACATGGCCCCTGAATACGGTGCCACTTGTGGTTTCTTCCCTGTGGATCAAGCGACAATTGATTACCTTCGTTTCACTGGCCGTGATGAAGAGAGAGTTCAACTCGTAGAAGCTTACGCTAAAGAGCAAGGTTTCTGGAGAGATGATTCTAAAGATCCGGTGTTCACAGACACCCTTGAACTTGACCTTTCTACAGTTGAGCCTTCTCTAGCTGGTCCTAAGCGTCCACAAGATAGAATTGCGCTTTCTCAGATTGCTGAAGGTTTCAAAAAAGACCTAGTTTCTGAAACTGGTTTCAAAGTGAAGGGCGATGATGTTAATCACGCTCAGAAAGTTGATGGCGCAGATTTCACAATCACTCACGGTGATGTGATGATCGCGGCGATCACTTCATGTACAAATACTTCAAACCCATCAGTGCTTATCGCTGCTGGTCTAGTGGCCAAGAAAGCAAATGCTTTAGGTCTTGCTCGTAAGCCATGGGTGAAAACGTCACTCGCTCCAGGCTCTAAAGTAGTGACTGATTACCTCGATGCAACAGGTCTTCAGCCTGAACTCAACAAACTTGGTTTCAACCTTGTTGGTTACGGTTGTACAACTTGTATTGGTAACTCCGGTCCACTTAAGCCTGAATTCTCTAAGGCCATTAAAGACGGAAACCTAACGGCTTCTGCCGTTCTTTCTGGTAACCGTAACTTTGAAGGTCGAGTTTCTCCGGATGTGAAAGCTAATTATCTTGCTTCACCTCCACTTGTCGTTGCTTACGCCATTGCTGGTAACGTGAAAATTGATCTTACTCACGAGCCAATCGGTAAAGGTTCAAACGGAAAAGATGTTTTCTTAAAAGACATCTGGCCTTCGAATGCTGAGATTGCAGAAGCGATGATGAAGATTACTCCAGCGATGTTCAAGTCTCGTTACTCTGACGTGTTTAAGGGTGATCAGTACTGGCAGGCCGTTTCAGCTCCTGAAGGTGAGACATTCGCCTGGGATTCTGCTTCGACATATATTAACAATCCTCCGTACTTCAAAGGTATGAAGAAAGACCCAGCTCCTGTTTCTGATATCAATTCAGCAAATGTTCTTGGTCTTTTCGGTGATTCAATTACAACTGACCACATTTCACCTGCTGGCTCTTTCAAGCCGGATACTCCTGCTGGTTCTTACCTCGTTGGTCGCGGTGTGAAGCCTGCTGATTTTAACCAATACGGTGCCCGTCGTGGTCACGATGAAGTGATGACTCGTGGTACGTTTGCAAACATTCGTCTTAAAAACGAAATGCTTAAGTCTGGCAAAGAGGGCGGTTTCACGACTTACGTTCCAACTGGTGAAGAAACGACAATCTATGATGCTTCAATGAAGTATCAGCAAGCAGGCAAGCAGCTTGTTGTGATTGCAGGTAAAGAATACGGAACAGGCTCTTCACGTGACTGGGCCGCTAAAGGAACTCGTCTTCTTGGTATTAAAGCTGTTATCACTGAATCGTTTGAGCGTATTCACCGTTCTAACCTTATCGGTATGGGTGTTATTCCTCTACAATTCAAGAATGGTGAAACTCGTAAGTCGCTTAATCTTGATGGTTCAGAAGAAGTAACAATTCACGGACTAACAGACATGAAACCTAAAGCAGAGCTTACGGCCGAAATCAAACGTAAGTCTGGCGAAGTTCTGAAAGTTCAGCTTCAGTCTCGTATCGATACTGCAAACGAACTTGAGTACTATAAAAACTCAGGGATTCTTCACTACGTTCTCAGAAAGCTTAATGCTTAATTTTTCCCGGGGACCTCTCATCTGAGAGGTCCTTTTTTCTCCCCATTTCATTCTGAAGTTGTTAGTCTTTTCCCATGACAAAACGTGCTCTCATCACTGGCGCTTCTTCTGGTATTGGCCGTGCCATGGCCTTAGCAATGGGTGAAAAAGGATATGAATTATTCCTGGTCGCTCGTCGAAAAGACAAACTTGAAGAGGTGGCCTCACTCATCAAATCCAAGGTTCATTTAATCATCGCTGATGTGAATGATCCTAAACTTTCAGAAATCATTTCAAATGCAACCAATAATGATCTTGATATCCTGATCAATAACGCTGGCCTGGCTTTGGGCCGTGAGAAAGTTGAATCAGGTAAATTTGAAGACTGGCAGCAAATGATCGATACGAACATTTCTGGAAACTTCAAAATGGTGAACATCGTTCTTCCAATGCTACTAAAGAAGGGCGGAGGGGATATCATCAATCTGTGTTCAATCGCGGGCCATTACACTTATCAAGGTGGCGCGGTTTACTGTGCTACTAAACATGCAGTTCTGGCCTTCACCAGAGCTCTTCGCGAAGAAACCGCCGGTCGAAATATTCGGGTGATGCAAATCTCTCCGGGGATGGTTGATACAGAGTTCAGCACAGTAAGATTCAAAGGCGACACTAAAACTGCCGACGCCGTTTATGCCGGCATGAAGCCACTTTTGGGTGAAGATATCGCACGCATGATGATGTTCATGTTAGAGCAACCTCGACATGTGGTCATCGATGAAATCATCACCATGCCTCAGGATCAGGGCTCTCCAACGACTGTTCATCGGAGATCAACGTGAAAGTGATCGAAGCCATCTGTGTAACATCCGAGTTCAAAAAACGAATGCAAATCCGTTTTGATGAAGCGACTGGCCTCATCGAATCAGTAGGGGACCTTGGTCTCACTCCCGATTACGAATTCGGCGATGATTGTTTATTATTCGCCGGTATGGGTGATGTCCACATTCATGCTCGCGAAGATGTATCTGGTAAGAATAATTATAAAGAAGATTTTACAACGGCACGTGCTGCTCTTCATAACGGTGGTCTTTGTCACGCAGGGGATATGCCGAACAATCCTATTCCACCGGTCGATGACAAGTCTTATGAAGATAAGTTCAAGCTTGCATTGAAAGCTGAAGGGGAGCTTTGGCTCTACGCTGGCATTGGCCCTGAAACACGCCCTCTTTCATATGCGGTTCCCTACAAAGTTTATATGGGACCTTCCATCGGAGAGTTATTCTTCAAGGATCTTGATACTCTCGATGAAACGTTAAAGCATTATGAAAATCAAACAGTAAGTTTTCACTGTGAAGACCCGGTTTTACTTGAGAATCACAAGCATCTTCAGCATCACCACGAAAAACGCCCCGTCGTAGCGGAGGTTGTTGCGACTAAAGATGCCCTTTCAATGATTGAAAAATACAAGCTGAACGGAAAGCTCTGTCACTATAGTTCCGGAGAGGGTCTTCGTCTGATCCGCGAAGCACGCTCGCGTGGAGCAAAAGTTAAGATTGAGGTGACTCCTCAGCACTTATATTACGGCATTGAAGAACTGGCCGAAGCACGCTGGAAATCTTATCAAATGAATCCGCCTATCAGATCAACTTCTGATCGAGACGCACTCATGAGCGCTCTGAAGAATGGTGAAATAGACTTTCTTGCCACTGACCACGCCCCTCATACCCATGAGGAAAAAGAAAAAGGCACATCTGGTTTAACGGGCCTTGATACGTTTGGCCCATTTGTGACATGGCTCTTAGAGCAAGGAATCAAACCGGAACTTGTGGCAAAAATTGCATCTGAAAATCCTGGTGATTTTTATAATCAATTTCTTTCTTCATGGTCACGGATTTCAAAAATTTTCTCAAACATGGGCAAAGGTAATGGATACCTTCAGGCCGGATTCCGCGCAAATTTCACAGTTCTTAATTTAAAAAAGCCGTTAACTGTAACGAAAGAAAATCTTAAAACGAAAGTTGGTCATTCTCCTTTCATGGACGTGACTTTCCCTGGGCAAGTGGAAGCACTCTTTATCGGAGGAAAAAAGGTATGAAGATGATTTTGTGGACTCTGGTTGGGATGGTTGTCGCTTTCGTTGGCTTTTTCGCTTTTGCTTCTTATCCCTGGAGCATTCAGGAAACTTCATCAACTCCCGGAACTATTTCTGTAAACCCGGAATACATGCCAGAGACTTCTGAAGAACAACCTTCAGTGATCAAGATTCTTACGTTCAATATCGGATTTCTCTATGGCCAGGGTTCTGCAGGTCCTGTTTATGAACACCGTGAAAAAGAATTTTATGAGAAGGCCCTCGCAAAAATCGCCACCGAAATCAAAGACTGGAGTCCCGACATCGTTTGTCTTCAGGAAATTGATTTTAATTCTTCGCGCTCACATAATATTGATCAGGCCCGTTACATTGCTATGAAGGCCGGTTATCCTTACATCGCCGAAGCAGTTTCATGGCAATCAAATTACATTCCGTTCCCTTACTGGCCACTGAAAAACAACTTTGGAAAAATGGTTTCTGGAGGAGCGGTTTTAAGTCGGTTCCCGCTTTCTGATCACGAAGTTACCCTACTTGCAAAACCGGCCGCAAATCCTTGGTGGTATAACCTTTTCTATCTCCACCGTTATTTTCAACGAGTCACTGTGACAATTGGAGATAAGAAATTTAAGCTCATTAACCTCCATCTTGAGGCTTTTGATAAAATCGACAGAAAACTTCAGACTGAAAAACTCGCTCAGAAAGTTAAGAGTGAAAACATTGATATGGTGGCAGGGGATTTCAATGCACTTCCGCCAAGTGCATCCAAACGAACTAAATTTTACAATGAAGACGATTACGTAAACGACGATTCTTACCAGGCGATGGCCAAATCACTGTTATCGGAAGTGATTCCTGATGAGATTTACGCCAAGGAAGAGAATCTCTACTTTACGTTTCCTGCTTGGGCACCTGACAGAAGACTCGATTATATCTGGTACAAACCGGACCTTAAAATGATGAAGGCCGAAGTTTTACCTTCGGCCTCCTCAGATCATTTACCTTTAAGAGCTTCGTTTCAGATTGATGGACCGAGATTTAATCCATATTCACAATAATTTTCTGGCCCGGATAGATGGCACCTTTCTTCAGTGAATTGAGTTTCACCAGGGCCTCGATAGGTTGGTCGAATTTACGGGCAACCTTAGAGAGGTGATCGCCTTTTCTCACTGTATAAATACCTTTCTTCGTATCTGGAAGAACAATTCTTTGTCCTACCATGATGTCACCACGTTTTAAATTATTCACTTTTCTGATTTTTGAAATCTTCAAAGCAAAGATTCGAGCGAGATCAGTAAGGTTGTCACCACGTTTAACTTTGTAAACGATTGGAGCATTTGTGAGTTTCACTTTTGGAGTTGAAACAACAAGTCTTGTGGCAAGTTTCTGTTCTTCAGTTTCAAGAAGTTTGATTCTCTGGCCAAGTTTAACTTTTGTTTTCCAGCTCTTGAATCCATTCATATCAGCAAGAGATCTTGGAGTAACATCGTATTTTCTTGAGATTGAAACGAGTGTGTCACCGCGCTTAACTTTATGGAATTTAGGCTTAACAACCGCTTCAACTTTCTCTTCTTTGTTCGAATCAATTGTCTTTTCAATGAAAGCAGTTCTGCGGTTCAGTTCTTTTCTTGTTTCTGGTTTACCAAAAACAGCAACTGTTGGAGCTGCTTCAGGTTTTGCTTCTACAGCATCAAGACGGTAGCCATATTTAGACTTAGGAATACGAAGGTAGTAAGTGCCTGCAAAATGTCTTGGAGTTACATGACCTTTAAGTTCTGGGTTTAGCTTTTTAAGCAGGGCAGTTTCAACACCGAGACGTTTAGCGATTGTTGAAAGAGGAACATTTCTCTTGATAGCAGTAAGTTCAGTACGATCGAAAAGTTTGTGCTTTTTCTTAGGAATGACGAATCCGTATTTTTCAGCATTGTTCACTACGTGCATAGCTGCTAGGACTTTTGGAACGTAGTTAATTGTTTCAGAAGGAAGCTGCTTGTTACGAGAAAGCTGGTAAAAGTCACGAGTACCGTGCTTCATGATACGACGGATGATTCCGTATTCGCCTGCATTGTAGCCAGCGAGAGCAAGTTCCCATGAAGAGAGCACATTGTGCATATCTTTAAAATACATAGCAGCCGCGCGAGTCGACTTGAAAAGATCCTGTCTCTCATCAATCTCTTTAGTGATTTTCAAACCGTAACGTGATCCAGTTCCTTTGATAAACTGGCAAGGACCTACAGCTGAAGCTTGAGAGCGGGCACCAAGGTAATATCCAGATTCAATGAGACCTACGAAATAAAGTTCTTTCGGAAGACCATGGGCCTTGAATGTTTCTTCAATGATGTGACGGTAT
>JACCDR010743343.1_pt1 | contig 13275 bp, 16 predicted proteins | sample 7446431 | NCBI WGS metagenome assembly JACCDR01 (sample SAMN15323443, study PRJNA562643) | freshwater metagenome | isolation source: river surface water | place: USA:Blue River Watershed | collected 2017-08-17
AGAAAATGAACGAAAACTCGCCAATAGAGCAAAATCAAAACGATTCTACGAAAGAAACAAGCTTAGGATTAGAGAAAAAAGAATGGAGAGATATTGGAAGAAAAACGCGCAAACTTAAAATAACGAAATTATCCGAAGAAGATATCGTTAACTTATTTGTAGATTTTTATAAAAACGGAATGTCTCATAAAGATATTTTACTCAAATATAGAGTTTCCGAGTCCGTGGAAAGAAATATAGTTTATAGGAATCTTTTTCTAAAGATAACAAAACCCCATTGGCATTTGCTAGATAAACACAATACTGTTGAATCACTAGAAGGGGAAATCTGGAAGGATATCGCTGGTTATGAAGGATATTACCAAATATCAAACAAAGGAAGAATAAAAAGTCTCAAAAGGAAGAATAACATAAAAGAGAAGATAATAAAGACATACAACAAACTAGAGAAAAGGTCAAGGCACAATAAAAATTGTAAATTTGACTACACAAAAGCTTATTTGACGAGAGAGGCAAAGACGAAGACTTTCCAATTACACCGATTATTAGCTCTCGCTTTTTTGCCGAATCCGAGCAATTTGCCACAGCTAAATCATAAAGATGGTAATAAAGTTAATTTCAATTTAGATAATTTAGAATGGGTGACTGCCTCTCAAAATTGCAACCACGCTTATAAAACGGGTCTTCATAAGAAAATTTACGGCGAAGAGGTTCCTTTGCATAAATTGACAGAGAAACAGGTCTTGGAAATACGAGAAAGATTCCCTCTTGGAACCAAATTTTCTCTTGCGGAAAAGAAAAAGGCGGCGAAGGAATACAATATAAGCCCCGGCACAATTTATTATGTTGTGAATAGATTAACGTGGAACCATTTATGAAAATATGCGTCATATCAAACGATTACAGTCAGATGTGGCCAATTCTAAATTGCGGAGGCGCTGAAGATTGCCAAGAAAATCTAGCGGAAGGGTTAAAAAAGAATGGATATGATTTTTATGTAATCTGCCCTAAAAGGGATGTAACAAAAAACTATGATTTTCCAATTTTTGAATCTACTTTTTACGGGAACGAAAAATCCAAGATAAAAGACGCCTATGCCGCTGACGCGGTTAGAATTGCAAGAAGAAACAAATCAGACTTAATATTATCCTCGTTCTATTCCGATAGTTTTAGGTATATAACAGATATTCCAATTATAATTACGGTTCACGGGGCGGGAGACGGAGCAATAAACGCGCCAACCGACCAAAAAAACGTATATTATCAGTTTATTTCTGATGTTCAGGAGGAAAGATGCTTAAAATCGCATCCCGAATACAAAAACAGGTCATTTTTGGCTTATACAAGTCTTTCTAACGACCATTTTTTTACATTGCCAAGCCAAGATTATTTTTTGTTTTGCAGTTCGCTTTGCTGGGGAGTTGAGAGCAAAGGAATTGATGTGTTTGTTAATTTGGCGGCAAAATATCCACAATACAAATTTAAGATTTATGGGGCTGGTAATAAAAATATAGAGAATTGGTTGTCCGGGGTTCAAAATAAATTATCAAACTTTGAATATGGCGGTTTTTTAGACCGATACGTAAATCACAAACAAGTTTTTGCACAAGCTAAGGCTTTTTGTCAATTTTCAAGGCTCCAAGAGAGCTTTGGGAGAGTAACCCCCCAAGCATTGAGTAAAGGAGTGCCAGTTATCGGATTTGGGAATGGGGCTACGGCCAAATTCATAGAAAATGGTAAAAATGGATATTTGGTGTCAAATGAACAAGAATTAGATTTTGCATTAAAAAATGTTGATTTTTTGAATAGATACGATATAATGAATAATGCGAAAGAAAAATTTGGGGTGGATAAGGAGATTGGGAAGATAATGGAGTTTTGTAAATGTCTTTAATTCTTGGATTGCATTTGTCCCACGACGGGTCTGCCGCTTTAGTTAAAAACGGAAGACTTATTAAGGCTATCTCAATAGAGAGAATTTCCAGAAAAAAGAAAGATAGCAAATTTACACTTGATGTTTTTAATTATTTATTTGAAAATACAGGCCATACTCTTAACGATGTGGATAGAGTTGCCCTTTCGGATTTCAGCGAGGAATCTTCTGAACATATTTTTATATGCAACGAAAAAGGAGAGAAGCAGAGTTTATTTCTAAATCAAAGACTTTCTGGGAATGATACTTTGAATTATTTTATCCAAATTCACGGTCTTATAAAATCCCTAACAGTTATCCCGCATCATCTTGGTCATTGCGCCTCTTCTTATTACACAAGTAATTTTTCAAAATCTCTTTGTTTTTCAATGGACTCCAGCGGCTACGACTCAAGAGCAAATTCCATGTCTGCCATTGGAATTGGGAACAAACTAACGGCAATCCGTTGTCCGAATATGATGGTTGGCAATGCCTATGCCAGATTCACAGAATCACTTGGAATTGGAAGCTCTCTGTTCAAAGCTGGGTCTACAATGGGACTTTCTTCTTATGGGAAAGTATCTTTTAAGGCTTTGACAAATGCGGAATTTTTTGGAAGGCGTTCTTCATTAGACAAAGAGGGTCATTACGACGACTTTTGTGATAAGATTTGGGCAGAATTGAGCGGTCAAACCCGTAATTTTGACAAATCTCTCTCTGATTCACGAAGGGCGATGAATATTGCGGCTGATATTCAGTTCATTTTTGAACAATCAGTAGTAAAAAACATAATAATAGAGAAAAGAGATTTAGAGGGCGAGCAAAATACAATTTTTGATAATCTGTGCTTATCTGGCGGCAGTATGCTTAATTGTAATACAAATAGTTTAATTAAGAAAAACTGCGGATTCAGAAACATTCATTTATTCCCCGGTTGCGGAGACGATGGCCTTTCGGTTGGATGCGCTTTGTATGTTGCCCATCACATCCTAAACGAGCCAAGAACTAATTATTCTAATGCCGATATTTCTTATTTAGGCAACGCTACAGAAGAGTCTTTTCCCGGCTCGTCCCCCTTGGATTTAGATTTAATATCAGATATTATAGCCCAAGACGGTATAGTAGCTTGGCATCGTGGGAGATGCGAGTTTGGCCCAAGAGCACTTGGCAATCGTTCTATTTTAGCAAATCCAACCTCTCGTAAAATCAGAGATATTTTGAATCATAAAATAAAAAAACGCGAATGGTATCGCCCGTTTGCTCCTTCGGTCTTAGAGAGCTATTGTAATGATTATTTTGATTTTGACGGGGTATCTCCTTTTATGCTTTTTACCGCCAAAGTTAAAAATCCGAATTTACACGGAATTACTCATGTGGACGGAACAGCAAGAATGCAAACTGTCAATGAACTAGATAATCCTGTCTATTTTGATTTAATAAATCGAGTTTACTCAAAGACTGGAATTCCAATGGTATTAAACACCAGTTTGAACGGAGACGGGGAACCAATAGCAGAAACGCTTAAAGACTCAAAAAATATATTTGATACGAAAGATATAGATGTTTTGGTTTACAATGATAGGATGCTGATTAAGTAAAAAATAATTGGGAATCAAAATTTTTGAAATATAATAGACGAGAAAACAAGAATTACTATTCAAATCGTTACCCGCGTTTAGCATTAACCATGAAAAAAACATTTAAAATAAATCAAATTCAATTTTCTTATTGTAGAAACGAATACAATAGAGCCTTTGAAAATGAGCGCAGTGTTGAAATTCCACTGGGGGATTATTTTTTAGATAAATTCTCGAATGGTGTTTTGGAAATTGGAGCCGTAATGCCTTATTATGGGAAAGACTCTCATTGTATCATTGATTTGACAGACCCACACCCGAAGTCTATAAAGGCTAACGCTTTAAATTGCGATTACAAAAACAAAAACATATTGTCCATTTCGTCTGTTGAGCACATGATGAAAAAAGAATATGGCAACGGAAGCGACATGGATAGCATTAGAGTTTTAGAAAAAATTTTGGATGAATCCGCTAATTTTTTAATCACTTGGGGGATTGGATATAACTATGTTTTGGACGGGTTTATTAAAAATAACCCCTCTATTCCACGTTTTATTTTGAAAAGGGTGTCTCAAGACAATATATATTTAGTCAACAGAGATTCTTTTGATTTTTCGTTTCCATTTGGTCACAGCGACAGACCGATTCCTCAAGGATTTTTCAACAACGCCAATGCGGTGTGCGTTCTAACAAATTTACCAGAATTACTAAAATATCCATATGTGGTTTGAAAAAGGCATAAACTCACCAGTCTCAGATTATTCTGATATCCAGCAAATTGCTATTGACTCGGCTCGCGACGGAGACACTCTTGTTGAAGTAGGAGCTTTTGTTGGGGAATCGATTCACTCTCTGATAGATAAAAAAATCCAATCCAGAAAAGATTTGAAAATTTTTGCTGTCGATAGTTTTTGCATCAAGAAGATGTGCGAAGACGGAAATCACTCCTTGGATATGGAGATGAATTCTGATAAATTAACTCCGAATCAATGGCTGTCTAAATATGGAGACAAGTGTATGCTTGTTGAATTTTATAAATATCTAAATTTAGCAAAGAAAGAAAACCATTTGGATGGTGTTTTGTGCGGTGAATCGGTGAAAATATCTGATTTATTTGCAAATAACTCAATTCATTATTGCTATATAGACGCTGGGCATTCCTATGAATCTGTTTATTACGACTTGGAATCTTGGTATCCAAAAATTAGAAAAAATGGTATTTTCTCTGGCCATGACTGGTTTTCTAGTGAAGAAATAAGAGCCGCAGTTATTGATTTTTCCAAAAGTCATAATTTGAATATCTACACAACCCAGTCCTCTTGGGTTTTAAGACCGATTGAATAAGACTTTCAAAATTTATGGGGTTCGCGGCAGTCTAATTGGAGACAGAATATCCTGCCTTCCAATACTAAACTATCTTGAGTTAAAATTTCCCGGCAGTTATAAATATTGGGTTACAGGGAAGAAATGCGTTCAAGATGTTCCCCTTTATTATAATCATCCTTTGATTGATAAAATTGAAATACTGTCTAATCTTGAGACTATGGGGGTAAGAGATATCCAAGTTTCCAATTCGTGCGATTTAGTTATCAACCCGTCACCCGACCATCCAGATGGTCATACTTATTGGTATAATACTTATACCACCATACAAGAATCCTTTAGAATGGCAGGGTTTGATTCTAGTTGCTATGATAATATGCCAGACCATTTAAAAGCCCCCAGACTCGAATGGTGGTTTGACACGAAAAGGGCCAAAAGAACAATCTCAATTTTCCCCTTTTCCGGTTGGGGACTTGGACTTGAGAGAAATCCGTCGAAAGAATGGTGGTCGAAACTATTGAAAATCTTAATCAAAGATTACACTATATTTCACTTTGGAGCTACGAACGAACCTTCTATTTTCGAAAATGAATCCAATTATCTCAAATTAACCGAGCTTCCATATTTTGAGCAAATAAAAATGGCTCTTGGGTCTGATTTGGTCATCAACAGCGATACTGGTTCTGGGTGGGTAATAGGTGCGTATGGGTTTCCTCAGATAACCATCCTCTCCACATTGAGGGGGCAAGTCAGAAATTTTGGAGCCGCTTTAGCTGTTAATTATAACAATAATAATAAAGCTTTTTTTAATGACAAAAAATGCGACCTTATAGAGCATGATTGCATTTTAGAGGCTATAAAACAACATCAATCTGCGTTTATTTAATGAATAGAATAAATTTAATCACAGGGGCAAATAGCATGGACTCGAAGGAGTTGACCCATATACTTTTAGCCCGTGGAGATACGGTTATTTTGACTTATAGAAGAAATTCTCTGTTTAATGTGGACACGATTAGATGTCTTTTTTCAAATGAGCTTGCATTAGGAGGTAAACTTTATTTCGAAGTATGTGATATTACAGACCAAAATAGTGTGAACGAGTGCATTAAAAATACTCTTAAAAATCATGGAAAGATTGATTGTTTGTATATGATTGCGGCAATGAGCCATGTGGGAATGAGTTTTTCGCAAAAAGAATATTCTATTCTGGCAAATGGACAAAGTTATTATTATTTTCTCGAAAGCCTACTCCAAAATTCTCCATGCACAAGGGTCTACGGAGCCTTAACCAGCGAACTTGCTGGGAATGTTGAACCGGGAACAATTTTTAATGAACAAACTCCTTGGAGTCCCAAAAGCCCCTATGCCTATGGAAAACAGTTGGGCGGGCAATGGATTAAGCATTTTAGAGAATCCAATAATATGTTCTGCTGTTTTGGTATATTATTTAATCATAGTTCTGCGGCTTATAGAACAACTGATTTTTTTATCAGAAAATTGACTAATTCGTTCGCCAAAATAGCAGTTGGGAAACAAGAAATTGTGGAATTTGGATTCCTAGATTTTTGGCGCGATGAAGGGTATAGTTCTTTTTATTGTGAGCAAATGATTAAGATGCTTGAGAATTCAAACCCAACTGATTATGTTATCGCAACCGGACAAACCCATCACGCAGAAGAATATCTTGATATTGTCGGAAAATATTTTAATCTTGACTGGAAAAAAGTTGTGAAAATCAACGCCTCGCTTAAAAGACCGAGAGAGGTAGTTCGGCTCGTTGGTGATAGTTCCAAAGCTCAGAAAGAGCTTGGGTTTAATCCGAACAGAATAACTTTCAAAAAGCATCTTGACTTAATGTGCAAATATGATTACGATTTAGAAATGGGGTTAAAACCCGAAAGACCCAATGTTTTTGAGATTTCAAAAGATAAATAATGGACACTATATTCAATAACACAGCGAGCCTTGGATTCAATTTGCAAATAACCCCGCTTCTTTGGCATAAAAAATGCAAAGTAGTTCTTCCGAATTGCCAATTTTCCAAAAAAGTCGCTGAAATCTATAAAAATTTGGCAGAAGTAGAATTTTCCGCTGGAAATCTCCCCCCTCTAAAAATGGCCGACACACAGGAAAACACTTGCCTTAGAATAATGAGGGAACATGGTCTTTACGGGGAAAATGTAAAAATTAAAATTCCCAAAATATTCTTATCTCAAGGTGAAATTGAATGGGGAAGAAGGTTTATTTCAAAATATAACAAACCTATAGTTTTAATAGCAAATAATAGCGGGGGGAATGACCCTAATAATCCATTCGCTCAATATCTTCAAGGGCCACACGAAATATACGAAGATATATGCGATTTCTTACTGGAGAAGGGGTATACTGTTTTGCAGTTCGGCTTGTCAACCAACTTTTATAGAAATGGATATTCTAGCTTTAATCCAATAAAGGGAGCGATTCCAATTTTAGACCTTTCTATTAGAGAAGAAGCTTCATGCTATTATTCTATACGAAATATTATTAGTCCAGAAACGGGGACTTACCACTTGATGCTTGCGGTCGGGGGTAAAGCTATTGTTATTATCCCCCCGGAAACCAGATTCTTTAATTACAAAACCCTTCTTTACACTAGAGAATGTTGGAATCTTGAGTCCTCAAGGGTTTTATATTTGAGTCAAACTTTTTCTAACAAAGAACTTTGCAATTTTATCGATATTGCATTGCAATAATTGCACATCCTTCCGAAACAGATATAATATAACACTATTATAATACAATGAATATTAGACACAGACAAACTTGTAGAGTGTGCTCCAATCCGAATCTAGTAGAGGTAATTGATTTAGGAGGGCAATTTTTGCAAGGAGCTTTCTGCAAGAAAGGGTTGCCAAGTCCTTCTTTAAGAAAGATTCCTACGAAATTAGTTAGGTGCGATACTTCAAAGAACGAAAATGCTTGTGGCCTTGTTCAAATGTCAGTGACCACTCCCCCAGAAATATTATATTCAAATTATTGGTATAAATCTGGCGTATCTAATACCATGAGGAAGCATTTGTTATCAGTGGTTGAGTCTTGCTTGTCTCTGGTTCCTAATCCCAGCCATGTTATTGATTTGGCGGCAAACGACGGAACTTTACTGTCTAACTATCCGAACGATATCAAAAAAATTGCGGTTGACCCGTCTGATATAGCCCGAAGTATTAAAATTCAAAATTGCGAGGTAATAAACGATTTGTTCCCGAATAAATATCTCTCTTCAAAAAAGATAAAATTCGATATTGTAACAACTATTGCAATGTTTTATGATATTGAGAATCCAGTGGAATTTGTTCGCAAAATAAAAGAAATTCTATCTCCTGATGGTATTTGGGTTTTTGAGGTAGCTTATCTACCCAAGACTCTCAAGCAAACTTCTTATGATACGATTGTAGGAGAGCATATTTCATATTTTTCTCTGTCCTCTTTGGAATATATTGCAAAGATGGCTGGACTAAAAATTTTCCGGGTGGAGGAAAATGACATAAACGGTGGAACTATTCGTTGTTACTGTTGCCATGAAGAATGTTTTGTTTTTGACCAACATGAGAATAGAAATATGATAAACCAAATGCGCCAATTAGAATTTGACATGGAGCTTGATACTGACAAACCCTACGAATCATTCAGGAGCAGGGTAAAGGTTGTTTCGGAAGAATTGGTTTCTTTGTTAAAAAGAATAAAAGCAGACGGGAAAACGATTCACTTATATGGCGCATCAACAAAAATAAACACCGTTTTGCAATATTGTGGCATAGACGAAAGAGTTATTAGTTACGCGGCGGAAAGAAGTGAGGAAAAATTCGGAGCCATGACGCTTGGCACCAATATTCCGATTATTTCCGAAAAAGACTCTTTGGCTAAAAGTCCAGATTATTACCTTGTCGGGCCGTGGCATTTTAAAAATGAAATTCTTGAGCGTGAGTCTGAAAATATCAAAAATGGTATAAAATATATTTTTCCGTTGCCAAAATTGGAGATATATTGAGGGATAGATTGCGAGATTCCCTATTCAAACACTAAATAGTCTTACGTATTCAACGAAATATGAAAATCAAATGCTCCCTTGATATCGGCGCGTGGTTCGACATTATCTCGGTTTATAACGTAAAAATCAATTCCTGTCCCAAGGAAGCCTCCGAAAAAAACAAGGTCAATTTTCAAAATTTAGAAAAAGAAATCTCCGAATGTATTGGCGCGGCCAAATTCAAAGAAATTATAGATTCGGATTTTTATAAAGAATTATACCAAACAAACCTTGACATTTTCAAACTTGTTGATAAAGTAAAAGAAGAACCGGGCATCGCAAAAGACATGGACGCCCTAAATTATAAAAGATATATTGTGAAATCAGGGCTACAAGAGAATTTTTTCGGCTCAAAAATGAGCGAAATTAAGATTGGATATTAACATGGTAATAGGAGGCACAAATCACGAATTAGACAAAATTCGAGCAGAAATTCTGTTTGATATCTTTACAATCAAGTTCCGCGAAAGGTTGGATAATTTGAGTTATTTTGATATTCGGTTTTTGATGCAAAGTAGATACTAAAAATGAAAATCAAAACATTCGGCAGTCACAACTGGCTTCTCGGTCAAAGTGACAGAATTGACCAAGGATTCCAAAAGCTGGGTCACGAAATTATTAAGGACGGGCCATCAAATCTTGTTTATTCCAATGACGCGCCCCATATAGATGAGGCAATAAATTATAGAAACAAAAATGGCGGGAAGCTAATCCTGAATATCTTAGATTGCCCGACTCATTGCCCCGAATGGCCCGAAATTAAGAAAAATCTATCCGAAAAACTAAAATTGGCAGATGCAGTTACTTGTATATCCAAAACCGTTCAGTTTGACATTAAAAATCATCTTGGGCTGGATGCAAAAGTAATATACAATCCAATTAAGGATGTATATAGGGACGAAAAGATTGCCAAAACTATTCCGTTTTTTTATGCTGGCCGAGTAATGGATTCAAATAAAAGGCCCGAATTAACGAAAGCTATTTCTGATTATTTTGGGCCAGATTCGTTGGTTGTTTGTGGAAGTGAAATGCCTAATTTTCCCTGTTATTATGCCGGACTTGTGGATGATAATAAACTGAATGAATTATTTAATCGCGCAAGAATAACGGTTTTATTCTCGAAAAGCGAAGGAATCGGGCTTTCAAGTCAGGAATCATGTTTATGTGAATCAATTCCAGTATTATGTAGTGATAATAGAACGGCCCATGAATTTTTCCCAATTGAATTTTTGTGCGAACCAACAAAAGAAGGCATTATTCATCATATTAATCGGATTAACCTTCATTATGAGTGGTATCTGAATAAAACAAGGGAATTGGCGCGGGTTTTTGAATATCAGTTTGATAAATTAACTGTGGCAAAGAATATAATTGGAGTTTACAATTCTATTTAATATAGATATGAAAAAACTCTACAAATTCAAATGGGATTGTAGATATGCCTTCTTAGGAGGACTTTTTGTTTCAACTCAAGAACAAATAGATGCCGCCATGGGAAAATCAATTTGGCTCGGCGGGAAAGCTGGAAAACACAGCGAAATTTACGGAGATTTGGAAGAAGGGGATTTAACTGTTATGTCAGAAGACCAGAAATTTATTGAGGAATTTGAAAGAACTGTCGGGGAACACGGGTTTAATCCTTTGAAATATATATCAGAACAGGAACAGGAAAATTAAAACATGAAAATTGGAATTATCTATACGGCTTATAACACCATAGAATATATCAAATTTGCTGACCCATTTATTCTGTATAGAAAAAATAATCCGGGTAAAATGGAAATCGGCGTTGTCAGCGTGCCTTTTGAAGAATATCGTGAAATTACTTCGGAGAATGATGGGACGACCGATTATTTTAAGGGTTTGGCGGCTCAAAATAAAGTGGATTTTGTCATTGATAATCCGCGATTTATCAAAGAACATGAGGCGCGAGACTTGGTTTTGCAAAAATTATTGAATTCAAATCCCGACTGGATTTTACTTGTTGACGCTGACGAAAATTATACTTACGACGAAATTTCAAGATTATTTGATTACTTGGAGAATGATTTTGATGCCAAACTATACGCAGTTCACAAAATTGAATTCAAAAATATAGTATTTGATGGCACGAAATACATTAAGGGGTTTGCGCCAAAGAGATGTTTCAATAATAGATTGAAGGATTTTTCAATTCATTCTGTTAGATGGGATAATGATATTTATTTTGCTGACGAAGATACCGGAAGGCTATATAAAGATGACGAGTTTAGTTGTAATAAAATTTCATTAAAAATCCTAAATCCCCGTCATGTGACGTGGCTGCATGGCGAAAAATCATGCTCGAAAGTCGATTATCAGGTAAAACATTTTGGGTTTTCCGGTTATAAATATGATAAGTTGACTAGAAAACTTAATTTTGATTATGAATTCCACTCGCGAAATGGATTGGCGATTCCAGAGCTTTTTGATATTTAATTTTAGAATAAAAATATGACAAAAGAACAATTAGAATTTGAATCCAAATATCAATATAAAGTAGTTAGACCGAAAGGAAACCACTTTAAATTTTTGACTATAAAAGATTATATTGTTACCTCTAGCTTGTTAAATTACGAGGATAATGGGAAAACCACTATTTTCGCCATAAAAGCACTCGATTACAATCTGGAAAACAAACACTGGATAACAATCAAAATTGCCGCCGAAGAATTCGAAAAGTGTATGGCTGATTTTGAGATTATTCAGGATGGCTATGAAAAATACGTAAAACCCGTAATTTTGGATGAGGTTTGCACTAGCTGGGAAAATCAACAAGACGGGTGTTGGCTTGCAAGATTTTCTTCTTTTATATTTCCAGAAAAAACAGGTTATCACAAAATTCCCATCGGGGAAATAAAAAGAGATATAAAAGCTGGAACGGACGAATATATGTTTATTTACAAGTCAATTTTGGATATAGATAGGCCGAGTTGTTATATTATTCCTATTCCGAATTTTGAGTTTCGCGAAGATATAGAGGAATACGTCAAATCATTTCGACAAGATATTTTGGATAATAAAGTTGCCTATGGCCTGAACCGGGCTTTGCTAGAAAGAACTAAGTTAAATTAGAAATGAAAACTATAATTTGCGGTTCCCGCTCCATAACAGAGGCGTGGAAGAGAGTGCTTGAGAAAAGCATTTAGTGGTTGACAAAATTTGATTTATCAAATAAGATTTGGATATGAAGACTGTAAAATATAGAGTATGGGACGTAGCTCAAAAGATATGGAGAAACTTTTTATACGTCAACGTCGTCGAGTGGAGGCCAGCCGGTAATGATAAAATGGAGTATATCTTCCAACAATTCACCGGACTAAAAGATAAAAACGGGAGAGAAATTTACGATGGAGACATAATCAAAGGTTCGTTTGATTTTGGCCCAGCGGGATATGAAGTAAGAACCTTGCCCGTTCATTGGGTTGATGCTATTGAAAATTATCAATTTAATTATTGGGATTTATCCACAATAGAAGTGGTTGGGAATATTTTCGAAAATCCAGAATTGTTGAAATGAAAAATAGAGAGATTAAATTCAGAGTTTGGGATGTTATTGGCAAAACTTGGTATCATAGTAGTCAACTTGTAATACGACCTTATTCTGGAACTGTAACGGACGGTTCAACAACCCCTGATGTTATTGTTCAACAATACATTGGATTGGAGGATAAAAATAGTAAAGAGATATATGAAGGAGATATTGTAACATTTAAATATTTAATTGGAGAGGGCGACGCCGAATCTTCTACCGGGGAAGTATTTTTTGAGAAAGGCATTTTTTATTTTGACCGTAATCTCTATTTTGCTTCAAACGATTGCAATTTTGACGAAAAATCCATTATTGTTGTTGGCAATATATTTGAAAATCCAGAACTAATTTAATTATGATTAAATCAACATTGACAATCAAAACCGAAAAACTCGCCCCGCTTTCCCCGCCAGACCCTCTGTATTTTGACGTAATACCCTGTAGCCGATGCCCGTTTTCCGAAGTGGAAATAATGGATTTTGTAGAGGAAGATTCGCGCAAACATTTACAGTATAAATATGTTAAGCATATTGTTGAATTTAAGGACAAGGAAAATGATGTTGTGGAATATTATAAACATCAAAAAACTTCTAATATAGGGTGTGTTGGGCCAATGGTTTTCAATAAAATTGATAAGTTTGAAGAGGGATGTAATGTCCAAAAAGGACTGGACAGAACTTGGTTTTTGCATATTTATTATCAGTGAGCTAATTTATAAAATCAAAATAATGAAATATAAAGTTATTGCTAGTATATTAGACGGCGTAGTAGCAGCCAACAAAAATAATATCGTGTGTTTTGCTGAAAATTCTTTGAGAGATAAAAACGGAGAAGATTCTTTGTG
>JACCDR012186285.1_pt1 | contig 13273 bp, 14 predicted proteins | sample 7446431 | NCBI WGS metagenome assembly JACCDR01 (sample SAMN15323443, study PRJNA562643) | freshwater metagenome | isolation source: river surface water | place: USA:Blue River Watershed | collected 2017-08-17
AAGGCATGGCAGATTTCTTCGCCGGCCAGATCGCCAACTCACCGAAGCTTGCGATGCATATCAAAAAATACAACACCTACAACGGGAAGAACGCTAAGCGCAAACAGGACTACATGCTGCAGTTTGAGATGGGTGAATATGCTAATACAGACTTCGTCTTCGGTCTTCTCTGGGAACTTAAGAAGGTCGTGGGTGAGGATAAGGGAACTAAATTCATGTTCGAGCTCCGGAAGAAGATCACGACCAACTCGAGCATACGTGGCCAATTAGTGGAAGGAATCCTTCAGACATGCGACGTGGAGTGCGTTAGCCCCTTCACAGATAAGATTCGGATTCTCAAGGCGCTGAACCTTCGAGGCATTTAGGGGTGTCAATTTGGCCCCACATTTTTTATAGAGTCTGCTCTTAAAGATTTACTGACCTAAAAGCTCCGACGTAAAGAGCCTCCTGAAAGATTAAACTCAGGAGGCGCTCGTGTTCAGAAAAATCACTACCTTTATGTTGGCCATTGCATTCTTCACCGTTCAGGCCCAGGCCGCCGCTCCGGCAGGCCTTAAAGCGGCATATGATGAACTTACCTACACTCTCTCAGTCGAGTGGGATCAGCAGGATGCTGCGGTCTACGAGCGGGAGATGAAGGCCTTCCTTGGCACAGTAAGGGACCTTCAGCGTGCTGGTCTTACCAACGACGAGATGATCGCCTTCGCCTCCACTCAGGTGCGAGACGCCCGAGTCGCCCGTGACCTTCAGACAGCGTTTTCGATGATCACCATCAATAAGATGTCGACTGAAGAAGCTTCTAAATACATGCTCGACACTCTCAAGCGTTCGACCGCAAGCGGCGCTGCTTGGAACGGGGACGCTATCCGTAATATGGGCGTAGGCCTCCTGATTGTGGCCATCGCGGTTGGTGTTATCTTTGCCGCGCAGTCTGGTAATAATGATGGGAATTCAAGCGGTGGCACTGCCGATTCTTCAAGTGGTTCTCCGACTTGTGGAGAAAGCTGCGCCTACGTCCCGTCATCGACGTGTTTCGACTATACCACGCATAGCTACACATTCTGCAGCCAGGTTGTCTGCGATTACATCTGCTACTAAGGGAGATCATATGTTTTTGAGAATACTTTCTTTTGTTCTGACTCTTTCCCTCCTCCCTTTCAGCGCCGGTGCTGCTACGAACCGAGGCCTTAAGGCCGCCTTCGATGAGATGTCGTATGCCCTGACCGTAGAGTGGGATCAAAAAGATCCTGAATTCTATGAAGCCACTATGAGGTCCTTTCGTCACACGGTTCGGGAACTCCAGCGGCAAGGAGTTACGAATGCCGAGCTCCTCGAGTTTGCAAAATCTCAGGTGAAGGATGCGCGCCTTGCCCGAGATCTCGACACAGCTTTCTCTGTCATCACTGTCAATCGACTCACACCTGAGGAGGCCACCAAGCATGTGGTCGAAACCGTTAAGCGCGCTTACAGCAAAGGTGCCAATTGGACAGGTGATCCGATGATCTCCTTCCTCATCGCTGCGGTCATCGTCGCAGTCATTGCGGGGCTCATCCTTACCGGCGGCGGTGGAGGAGACGGAGGGGGAGACGGCGGGACAAGTGCTACTCCTGGCACGGGCACCGGGAAAACTCCTGAATGTTCTTATTCCTGCTCATACAAATATGGGTACACATACAATTTAAATTGCACTTTTCCTGAGTCGTACGACTATGCCTATACCTGGTGTTACCACCAGAGCTGCGATAACATCTGCTACTAGCTCTTCCCTAGATAAGGCCCCGATGGGGCCTTATCTTTCATCCCTTCACAAAAATTTCAGTTTTTCACCGATCGAAGTTCCTGAGTATTTTTTTCATCTTGATACAATCTTGACTTTACCCTTCATTTCTCCCAGAGCTACAAGGGCTTCCATAAACACACGCCAAAGGAGGCATTTGTGATTAGAAAGTTCATCACTCTGATGATGGTCGTCGCCATCTTTACAGTCCAGGCCCAAGCTTCAACTCATAACGGTCTTAAAGCTGCCGTTGACGAAATGACCTACGCTCTGACGGTGGAGTGGGACCAAAAGGACCCAGAGTTCTACGAGTCAACGATGAATGCCTTCCGTGTAAAAGTTTCAGAGCTTCAAAAGCAGGGGTTGTCGAACACCCAGCTCCTTGACCTCGCGAAAGCTCAGCTCAAGGATGCACGTCTCGCCCGTGATCTTGATACTGCCTTTTCTGTGATCACCGTGAACCGTCTCTCAGAGGAAGAGGCGATGAACCACGTTGTAGATACCATGAAGCGCTCCTACGGGAAGGGTGCTAACTGGGCCGGTGATCCAAAGATCACCCTTTTCATTGGTCTGATCATCGTAGCGGCGATCGCAGGCCTCATTCTCTCAGGCATCGGCCGTAATGATGAGGATAAGCCTGAGACGTCTACCACGCCAGGAACTGATACAACTCCTCAGATCAGTACCGATATTTGTTCGTCGTACATCGGCTATACAGCTTTCTACAATTGTACTGCAGGTGACCCAGCTTTAGGTGTCTCACAGTACTGCCTCCAGCGCACTTGCGTAGATCCTAGCTATAACTATGCTAACGGTTATAGTGATGGTGGTGGCAACTAAAGAATCCTTATTGGTGGGCCCCTTTAGGGGCCCATTCTTACTTCTAGATCTCCTGCCAAAAGCTCATCTTAAGTGCCACTTTGACCCTGAAATTTTTAGTTGTAAGACTATTTGGTCTTTACCCAGATTTCTACCTAGGCTACAACCCCTCCAATTCAACACACGCCACAGGAGGCATTTGTGATCAGAAAATTCATCACTCTGATGATGGTTGTAGCCATCTTCACAGTTCAGGCCCACGCTTCAACTCATAACGGTCTTAAGGCCGCCTTCGACGAAATGAACTACGCCCTTACAGTTGAGTGGGATCAGCAAGACCGTTCTTTCTATGAGTCTCAGCTCAAGAAATTCACAGGAACAGTTCGCGAACTCCAGAAGCAGGGTCTCACGAACTCTCAGATGATTGACTTCGCTAAGTCACAAGTTAAAGACGCACGCATTGCAAAAGACCTCGAAACTGCATTCTCTATGATCACCATCAACAAGATGTCTTCAGAAGAAGCATCACAGTACATGGTTGACTCTATGAAGCGCGCCTATTCTAACGGTGCTTCTTGGAATGGTGATGTTCTCGTCTACCTCGCTGTTGGTCTTTTGATCGTTGCTCTCGCGGTTGGACTTGCAGCAGCAGCTGGCGGTAGCGGCGGCAGTACTGTTGGAACTCCAACAACAACAACTACTACACCTGGTTACAATGCTTGTTATAACGATTGTTACTACTACTCTTACAGCTGCGGTTACGATTACTACGGCTACCCGCTCTACTGCCAAGCTTATACTTGCGATTACGTTTGTTACTAAGCTTTAAAACGACTTAATGATTCGGAAGGGGACCCTAAGGGGTCCCTTTTTTATTTCTGATCATGGTGGAACTCAGTTCCTCGTGAGGATGCCTGCCCAGAAAGACTATGCTGAGGTCTGGGTTTACCTTTAGGGCGCGCTCCTTAGCGGCAAGGGCCTTCTGGTCGTTCTCCAGTCGGGAGACAACGTAGATCCGGTAGAGGGCGCGCAGGAGATCCTCATAGCGGCGCCATTGCGGAAGATTTTCAAAACTGTCGAAGCCGAGAAGGAGCGAGAGCCTCTGCTCAGGGAAAGAACGATGAAGCCGTTCAATCCAGTCGACCGTTGGATTCCTCTCACTCATGAGAAGGAATGTTGGGACCAGGAACTGTTGAGGATGAAACCTCGCTCGGTTACTAATTTGAAGGATCGTTGCCACTGGATCTAGCATGCGATTGGCCTTCAAAGGGTTTCGATCGGGGAGAATGAAGCACACCTTGTCCGGTGGAATAAGCTCCAGACAGGCCTGGTGCCCAGGATGCCATGGAGCGAATGTGCCTCCATAGAAAACCCACTCATCGGCACCGACAGGATAGGCGATCTGGGGATTTTGGGCACGAAGCTTTTCATACTCAAGGGAAACTGGGTAGCGGGCCGCGACCAGCTCGATCAAGGCGTTGGCGTCTGGCGGGGCCAGATCTGGCAACAAGGAAGTCCAGAGCATGGTGAAGTCACCGTCGTCACTCACCGTATACTCAAGTTTATCTTTCCAGAGGCAACTGTTTTTAAACTCTTCGCCGGGAAAGGCGGTCCTAACCTTGAGACTAGTTTCTTTAGTGTAAAAAACCAGCCGGAAAAGACTCACGCTAGCGTTACCGGAAGCGAGCGCCCGAAGCGGATTCCACATAGATCCAGGTCACCCTGGTAGGCGAGAACCTCGACGCCAGCGAGATGCGCCTCCCTTAAAAGGCGGGCATAGGCAGGATCGATGGCCACCGCAGGTCTGACCGAGGTCACGTCCTGCCGTTGCACAATGTAGAGGAGCACCGCGCGGAATCCCTGGCTTTTTAGTGCGATCAGCTCTCGCAAGTGCTTCTGCGCTCGCTCCGATACAGCGTCCGGAAACTGGGCCACACCCTCGAGCTTAAGGGTCACGCTCTTGACTTCGATGAAGGCAGGAGGAAGTAAAGGGTGTGACTCCATGTAGAAGTCTATGCGCGAGTCGCCTACTTTCTTCTCTGGTGTGATCTTTTCGTAGCCCAGGAGCTCGGAAATGAGGCCTTGGTTGATCCATTGATGTGCTAGCTTATTGGCATTGGCCGTGTTCACACCGATCCAGGTTTCACCATTGTGAGTGAACTCGAGGGTGTAAGGCATTTTCCTGGTGGGATTTGTGGAGCGGGAAATCGCGCAACGCCATTCTGGTGCCCAGCAACCTGTCATGCTTCCCGTGTTGGGAACATGAACGGTGAGATTTTCCCCGCCGAGGCGCACATCGGCGAGAAATCGTTTATAGCGTTTAATGAGGACGGCTTCCGTCAGCGGCGTTTCCCACTGCAATTCTATTCTCCTGAGTAATAGAACTCTAGTTGGGTGTCGATACTTTGTAAATGCTGCTGGAGCTGACCGGCCTGGATCCTTGTGAGGTCCTTGATGAAGACCGTTAGACGATTTCCGGAAGTGCTACGGGCCTTGCGAGCGTAGAAACAGTCCTCGATCGGCTCGACGATGCCGATGAGCTTACCTGCTGTCGTTCTGACGACGGTCAGACACAGAGATGGTTTTCCGTTGTAATCTTCCACTGGATACTCAGCGGAGATGATATCAACGCTAACCTGGCAGAAAGCGCTGTAAGAGAAGAGGCAGAAGAGAAGAATGACGATGTTTTTCATATGCACAACCTTTGAAGTTGATAGAGTTCTAGGCCCTATCCATGCATATGGAAAGTAGAGAAGTAGGATCTTGTCTATCTAAAAAAGAGATGCCTCCCCGAAGGAAGGCACCTCTCTGTACAGAATGATGAGAGCGATGGACCTAGAACTCAACCTCAAGCATTTCGATGAGAATTGGGGCCGCAGCTTCCAGACGAAGTTCCTGGGCGGTCATCGGCCGACGGAGCCCAACGGTTACACGGACACTGTTAGGACCTACGAAAATGACTCCCTGCTGTTCTCCGTTTAAAGCGAGGAGCGAGAGTTGCGCCTGGGCCTGGCGGAGCGAGCGGGCATGGATCGTGATCGAGCGGATGAAGCGCCGGTCGTAGCGGAGGATGTGACCCAGATCAAGCGGCATGCGCGGAGAGACTTCCTGATTGACGATGAAGCGCTCTGACTGTGGGAACTCAGGTCTTTCAGGGCGAACTTGTCCAACCCGGATGCGGATCTCGAAGATCTGAGCGTCGCCATTGACCAACAGGTTCAGCGTTCGCACTTCTTCAAGAGAGCGGACGGGAAGAGGTAGCATCCGCTGGCCCTCAGAGAGGTAGCCTACATCTGAAACGGGTCTTCGGTTGAGCTCGACCTGGACACTGGCGGAGCGGCCATAGAGGGGCTGACCCTGGATTACGACGCGTTCAATTTGTGCTCCAGAGAGGGAGAGGCGGTGCTGCTGACGAACGAGTTGGTCGAGCGGGATCTGAGCATGGCCGCGTACTGTTTGGTTCACCTGAAGAGTCAGGAACGAGCCTGGAGAGACCTGAGGCTCCCAACCTGGTCCAGGCCCCGGGCCAGGTCCTGGTCCTGGATCACGGTCGTATCGAACTTCAACCATAACTGAAGCGAGGAAGACATCGGAGCGGCTTCCGAGTTCGAGTTCTGCGATGCGAGTACCGAGAGGGAGTCTAAAGGCGACCTCGCCTAGCTGACGCCGTAGGCGGGCGGTAGAGAGCAGCTGGCCGCGAGAGCTCAACTCAAGTTCGGCCGGACCTTGCATGAGGCTTTGGGCGACGACTCGGAGAGAGAGGACTTCGAGTGCACTCTGCTCCTGCCATGAAAGACGAACGAGATCACCGAGGCGAACTCTGTCGTAGCCGCGAATGGATTGGTTCACTTCCTGACGGATGATCTGGTCTTGAGGAATCTGCTGCTGGGGGTGCGGCTGAGGTCGATCACCTGGTCTCGGGCCTCGATCCGGCCGGTTGCGACCCACTTCCACTGAAATTTGTGCATACGACTGAAGCGATACAAACAATGCTGCAAACAGAACCAACAAAAGTGACGATGAAGCGTTTTTCATGCCTTCTCCTTATAGTACCCAAACATCATGTTTGAATTGTAAGGGAGGAACAGCAAGTCAGTTGCCAAGTTTAAGGAATTCCGTTTTATTTTCCTTTCGGGATTGATTTCAAACACTAGACGCGGGGCGCACGGAATCCTAAAGTGGAGACAAAATTCTTTACTGGAGTACTTTTGTCACCACCTAGGAGCTACTTTGACACCATTAAATGTTAGACGCTTCAACTTTTGTCACCATTTACCGACACGGTCTTCATTAAGAGTATTTAGACAGATAGATGGAAATTCGATAAGATGCGAACATTTAACCGGTCTTTGTATTCCCATCTCACTTTTCTTGAAGGAGCCCCTATGTCTGATAAGGCAAAATTAGTTCTCGGTGATAAGACCATCGAGCTCCCCGTTTTCACTGGTAGCGAAGGTGAGAGGGCCATCGATATCACTAAGCTCAGAGCGGAGACTGGCTACGTAACTTTGGATTCCGGCTACATGAACACCGGCGCCTGCACTTCGGCCATAACTTTCCTTGATGGCGAGCAGGGGATCTTGAAGTACCGGGGCTACTCCATCGAAGAAATCGCCGAGAAGTCCTCCTTCCTGGAATCTTCGTACCTCGTCTTCTACGGTAAGCTTCCGACTGCGGCAGAGCTTAAGGCCTTCGAAGAACGAATTTCTTCTTTCGACGACGTTCCAGAGGGCATTAAGACCATGATCAAGGCGTTCCCTAAGGACGCACACCCAATGGCAGTGCTCTCAGCGAATATGGTTTCTCTTTCTGCCTTCAACCATGACCTCTGCGCGCAAGACCTTACGCCGCCCCAGAAAGACCAGGCGATCGCACAACTCATGGGGCAGTTGAAAATCATGGCCGCCTACGCCTTCCGCCACTCTCAAGGCAAGGACTTCATCAAGTCCGATCGTGGCCTTGATTACTGCTCCGATTTTATCTATATGATGACAGGTAATAAAAACGTTAAGAAGGAAGTCGCTAAGGCACTCGACGTGCTTTTGATTCTTCATGTGGATCACGAGCAGAACTGCTCTACGTCCTCGGTGCGTTTGGTGGGCTCATCCAAGGCGAATATTTTCGCTACGATCTCTGCCGGTATTGATGCTCTATGGGGCCCGCTCCACGGCGGTGCTAACCAGGCGGTGCTCGAGATGCTTGAGGAGATCAAGGGCTCGGGCAAGAGCTACCAGCAGTTCCTCGACGAGGTGAAGGACAAGAATTCGTCGTCCCGTCTCATGGGCTTCGGTCACCGGGTCTATAAGAACTTTGATCCACGAGCGAAGATTATTAAGAAGGCCTGTGACTCCGTCCTCTCAACTCTTGGCGCTCAGGACACGCTCCTTGACATCGCTAAGGGCCTTGAGGAAGTGGCGTTGAAGGATGAGTACTTCGTCTCCCGGAAGCTCTACCCTAACGTCGACTTTTATTCTGGTATCATCTACCGTGCACTCGGTATTCCGACGAACATGTTTACGGTCATGTTTGCGATGGGCCGCCTTCCGGGTTGGCTGGCGCAGTGGAAAGAAATGGTCGAGCAGCCTGGGTTTAAGATCTGCCGGCCCCGCCAGATCTACACCGGCGATACAAAAAATAGTTACAAAGATCTCAAGTCTCGCTAGCTGCGAGCGTCAGGGCCGCCTTCGGGCGGCCTTTTTTTTTCTAAACGCCCTGCTAAGATTGGACAGTTTAAGTGATGTATATCAAGGCAAAGATTCCGCGCTGGTCATAGAGACAATGTATTTTGAGCGGTATTCTTGGGATCACAAGGAGCTCATCATGTCATTTGCCAAAAAAGTCGCCGTCGCCGTAAACCTCAATGACCCCTTAAGGGACCACCTCGCACTCATTCGGGACCTGGATTTCCTTACGGAAAGTGAGATCCATTTTGTGAGTGTCCACCGTACGGCAACCTACGCCATAGGCCTTGGTGAAAGTTCCATCGTCTACCCTTTGGATATCGACCAAAAGCGGATTCATGAGAAGACGGTCGCCGAACTTATGCGGCTCGCCCCTGAGATCCTTCCGCAAGGTTTCAAGGGGAAGCTTGTCGCCCACTGTCTCTTTGGGGACGATCCAAAACGTCGGTTCTGCGACTACGTTTCCGAGGTGGGCATCGATACAATCATCGTTGCGGCCCGTGAAAAGAAAGGCCTCTTTGAGAGCTCCTTCACTCAATTTGTGACCAAGCACACACGCGCCAACGTGATCGTTCTTAAACGCAGCTAGAGATTGATCGACTGGGCCCGAAAGGGGAGCTCAACTTTATGTCCCCGGGCCTCGAGCTTCCGCGCCAGGGCTTCTTTGGCCCTTGCTTCACCGTGCACCAGGAAAATGCGCGTGGCGGGGGTGAGACCACTCGCCCAATCGAGGAGTTCCCCTTGGTCGGCGTGGGAGGAGAAGGCTTCGGAGGATTCGACTCCACCCCGCCATTCAATGCGCACGCCCTCGTTCATAATTGTTCGGCCACCGTTGAGCATTTCCCGCCCGGGGGTCCCCTCCGCCTGATATCCCGGAAGGAAGAGCACGGCCTGCTCATCATCTTGCCAGTTGGCGAGATGCCTGAGGATGCGACCTCCAGTGAGCATACCGCTTGAACTAACGACGAGAAGAGGTCCGCTCTTGCGGCTGAGGCTTTCCCACTGGCGGGGGAAGTCGATGCTCTCAACTGAGCTTAGCGACTCCTTCAGTGCTGCGGGCAATTTTGTGAGGTGCGAGAAGCGCTGGTAAACGGCATTCGCGGCCGCCATCATCGGCCCATCGAAGACAACTCGGATTTTCTCCTCAGGATGTCTCTGGAAGAACTCATGGATAAGTGTGAGGAGAAGCTGACCTCGGGCGACAGCGAAGCTCGCAATAAGACCCACTCGGTTCTCACGGGATATTTTTAGCAGAAAAGTGTAGAGTTCCTTCTCGAGGTCCCCGTTTCGTCGTCTTCCGCCGTAGGTGGATTCCATCACGACCGCATCGGCCGCGGGACACGGGAGAGGCCCAGGAATAAGTGGGTCATCCTTCCTGCCAAGATCCCCGGAGAAAATGACACTTTTTCCATTTGCCGAAAGTTTTACGGAAGAAGCTCCAAGAATGTGACCAGCAGGGAAGAGTTGAAACTGGCCACCAGCGATGGCTAGAGTCTCTTGCCAATCGATGGGGCGAAGAAGCTTTAGAATTGTTCCAACATCCGCTGGTGAGCTACCAGGGTCAAGGCCCGCACTATCTTCCAGAATGATCTTCACCAAATGGGCGGTAGGTCTCGTGCAGTAGACCGCGCCTTTGAACCCCTTGGCGACCAGTCGTGGCAGAAGGCCTGAGTGATCAAGATGCGCGTGGGTGAGGATGATCGCCTCGAGTTCAGCGGGAGCAATCGGAAGGCCAAGGTCATTAAGTTTCTCGGCCTCAGCACTTCCCTGATAAAGGCCCGCATCAATGGCGATGATGCCTTCAGGTAGACGTACGAAGGTGAGGGATCCAGTCACATCTTCAGTCGCTCCCCAAAAAATTAATTCCACGTCGTTCTCCTGGTTAAAAGCTCGATCTCATCTGTGAGAGTGGCCCAGTCATCCTCGTGCAGGCCAAGCTTCAACAGGAGTGACTTTTGCGCGAGCACCTCCCGCGCCAGCACGACTCCTTTGGAGAGAAGCACCTTTCGATAAGTTTTGGGAAGACGCCGGAGCGAAGTCAGGGGATAAAGTTTAAGCTTCTTGATCTTATCCAGAAATGATTCGCTGGCGGGCATATTCACCCCTAGGAGCTTAAGACCTGTCCCGTTGGCGTAGGTCACTGCGTCCTGTGTAAAGGAGGTGTTACTGACAACGTAGAAGGCACGCAGTTGTGCGCCAGCAGGCCCTTCCCTGAGGTCGTCCCAACGGGCCTTGACATAAAGGGCCACCTTGATGTCATTTTTGATTCCTGCATGGTTGTGAAATTTGCATTCACAAAAGTTCTCGGCGCCGTCTTTGATGGCGACAACGTCTACTTCATGGCGGACGAACTTACCGGTGAGGACATTGCAGGTATCGGTGGTGAAGCCGATCGCCTCGAAGTAGCGCGCCACATAGGTTTCAAAGTGATGGCCTTCAGGTCCCAGGTCGAAGAGAGAACGCTTCAGCGAGTAGTTGACTGCTCCCAGAGGCGAGGATTCCTTTACCAGCCTGAGAGTTTTCTTGAAGATGTCCCGAGTCTGGGAGCCCTCGGCAACTTCGTTTGCTACGCGGGCCGAAATTTCTCGGCACTGTCGTGGTGCCAGACCCGTGCGCTCTAATGACTGGAGGAGTTTTTTGCGCGAAAAGGTTTCGCTGCGGCCACTTGCTTTGAGGATTTTAAATTGCCTAGGTCGAGACTGCTTCATGGCCTCCTATTATGGACGAATTATTCTGCCATTTCAAACAATGCAAGGATCGGGTGCAACCTGGAGTTGCCGTTGGAGCGAAAATTAAGGATATCAGATTTTCCTAAGAGAATGATCTTTGACTTCGCCTTCACACGCACTCCGTACTTAACCGGTTCACCGAGAAGAAGTTCGCTGATGCCCAGGACGTTTCCCGTTCCAATGACTCTTAGAATCTTAGTGTTCCGGATAAGTTCAATCTGGCCGTGTATGAGCGCGATTCCCGTGCAAGGAACCTGATTTTCGTAGACGATATCAAAGTCGTTGGGAAACGTAAGTAGATCGAACTCCTCTATGAGTGCTTCGACCTGAGAAGTTGTCAAGGACGTGACTTTATCCATCATGTGAGAACTTTAACTTAGTTCCCACCAGGAGAATATGTTCTAGGTCATATTCGCCAGATATAAATCAATAGTCCAGGTTGGCGAATTCAAGGAGCTTTTCATCATCCAGAATGAAAATGGTTTTTCCTTCCTGCTCGAGGATACCCTCATCCTTAAACTCAGAGATGAGTCGAATGATCGTTTCGTGAGCAGTGCCGACGATCGAGGCGATTTCGTCGCGGTTAAGCTTGATATCGAGGCGCACACGGCCGTCAGTCTCATCCTGTCCGTAGTTTTTCATGAACGTGAGAAGAAGTTCTGCTAGGCGTTCGCGGGCACTTTTCTGCGACAGGGAGGCGTTGCGAGACTCAGCGGCGCCCATGTCTTTAGAAAGTTTTTGGATGAGGTTCAGAGCGATTGTAGGATCGGTCTTGAGTGCACCGTAGATGTAATTCTTATCCAGGAAGCAAATGGCAGCATCTTCAATAACAGTTGCAGTTGCTGAGTAGCTCTCCTTACTGAAAAGGCTACGATGCCCAAGCACATCGCCCGGGCCCGCGATGCGAACGATGGATTCTTTTCCGTCGTTCCCAACCTTCGAGACCTTGATTTTGCCCTGAGCGATGCAGTACAGACCGAAGGGTGGATTCCCCTGGAAGAAAATGGTCTGCCCTTTCTTGTAGCTGTTCATGACCTTGTTGTGACTGACTTCGGCCAAGGCTGCCTGCTCTAAGTCACAGAAGATACCTTTCTCTACAGAATGGCATTTGTCACAACTGACACTTTTGAAAGCTGTTTTTTGCATGATTCCCTTCCATTTATTCACGGAAAGGCTACCACATAAATGTCAAGATAATGTGATTTTGATCATCTTTTGTATCAAAAAGTGATGCCGATCACCTACCGCTTGGGTTTCTTTTCAGGGCCGATAAGCTCCTTAAATTTCTTAAGTTCCGCCTCAACCTCATCTGGTACATAGGTTCCACTGGAGCCGGAGAAGTCAAATTCAACACTTTCCTTGTATTCCTTTAGGCACTCCCTAGCAACCTGGTGCTTCGGGTACTTCTTAATGCATTGCTTAAGGAAAAGGTCTCCCGCGCCAAAAAAGTCTTCTTTCTTGAGCCGCTTCTCTATCCAACCTAGCCAGTAGCTCATTTCTGGTGCCGATTTCGATGTCTGATTTTCAAAAAAGTACTGCGACAGAAGACCCGAGGCCAGGAGCAGATCCACTTTATAGGCGTCCTCGAAGGACTCGAGCTTCTGAAGTGGAGTTAACCTGCGTTCGATAAAACTCCGGAGTTCGCTTTCGTTCCCGATCGATTTTCCGACATGCTTTTCGTTGGTCCAGATCACCAGACGCTTCTTCCAGTCTTCAAGCTCGCGATTGGCCTCGTAGGGAAGGTTGCCTTTTTTGAGATAGTCCGTCGCCAGGGCCAGCATCGATGAAGGATCCTTCTTGATCTTGAGCTCAATCAGGAGGATCTGCTGGAGTGGAAGGAGGACGTTAGGTTCTTTCCGGATCAAACGGTCCTGAAGGTCCCGGGTAAATTCACTCTTTGCGTCTACATAACGCCGTACGATCAGGTAGGCCAAACCCAGGTTGTAGGGGTCCTGGAGTTTCGCCTTATCAACCGTGAGTTCACCGTTCTGAAAACTCGAGGTCACCGATTGTGGAAGGCGTGAATGGCAGTCGATACACTGGCCTACGGTCTCCCGGTTAAGCCACAGCGAATAGTCCCGTTGCCCTTTTCCAAATGCGGCACGAGCTTCTCTCAGATTAGTGGTGATGAGTTCGTAGGAGGGGGCGAAGAGATCGTGGCGAAGCATCGTGTCGTGCCCCGCGAGCTTAAACGCTTCGTCGATGGCGGCCAGGTTCGTCGCGATCTTCTTCTCGTTTTCCTTTTTCATGAATTCCTCTTTTTTGAC
>JACCDR010483933.1_pt1 | contig 13271 bp, 12 predicted proteins | sample 7446431 | NCBI WGS metagenome assembly JACCDR01 (sample SAMN15323443, study PRJNA562643) | freshwater metagenome | isolation source: river surface water | place: USA:Blue River Watershed | collected 2017-08-17
CGCGGCCACATCATGCACAGCCACTTGTCGTGGCGCAGCAGGTCGTCGCTGTCCACCGGGTTGGTGCTCAGCCACTCTTTCATGATGGGTGAGTTCACGTTGTCGCTGTAGCACCAGCCCTCGTTGCCGGTGTTGTAGGGCGGGTCGATGAAGATCAAGTCCACCTGGCCGGCATAACGCGGCAACAGGCTCTTCAGCGCCGCCAGGTTGTCGCCCTGTATCACCAGGTTGCCGGCCAGGTCGGGCGCGCCCACGCCCTTGCCGGGCTGCACCACCAGCGGGCGGTAGGGCACCGTGAGGTGGTGGTTGTAGACGTATTCCTTGCCTCTGAACTGGATTTCCGGCATGGCTTGACCTGGGCAGCGTTGAGCACGGGTGTATGGAACTTGCATTCTGCTGCATGGCTGGCCGCAGCTTGCCCGACTGGGCGCAGCACAGCCACTCGAAGCAATCGGCCCCCGGCGCTTTCCCGTTGTGCGGCGCGGCCGCGCAGCGCCCACAATCATGGCCATCCCTTCACAGCAACAACGGGCGAGGTCCACAGCATGAGCGCATCTTCACCAACCCCCACCCGCGTGGCCCTGGTCACGGGCGGCGCACGTGGCATAGGCCTGGCCATCGGCCAGTGGTTCCTGGCCGACGGCTGGCACGTGGCCCTGCTGGACAACAACGCCGACACGCTGATGCCGGCCGTGGCCGCGCTGAACCAGCCGCAGCGTGTGATGGCGGTGCACGCCGACGTGTCGGTGCCCGAACAGGTGGCCAAGGCCGTGGCCGATGTCGAAGCGCGCTTTGGCCGCATTGATGCGCTGGTCAACAACGCTGGCGTGGCGGTGTTCAAGCGCATCGGCATGACCAGCTATGAAGAGTGGCGTTATGTGATGGCCACCAACCTGGACGGCCCCTTCCTGTGCACGCAGGCGGTGGCGCCGGTGATGCTGCGCAACGGCGGCGGCGCGGTGGTCAACATCGCCAGCATCTCGGGCCTGCGCGCCAGCACGCTGCGTGTGGCCTACGGCACCAGCAAGGCCGCCATCATCCACCTGACCAAGCAGCAAGCCATCGAATACGGCAACGCCGGTATACGCGTCAACGCGGTGGCGCCAGGCCCGGTGGAAACCGAGATGGCCAAGCAGGTGCACGACGCCACCATCCGGCGCGACTATTTCGACGCCATACCGATGCGGCGTTACGGCACGGTGCAAGAGATTGCCAATGCCGTGGGTTACCTGTGCAGCCCGGCGGCCAGCTTCGTCAACGGCCAGGTGCTGGCGGTGGACGGCGGCTTTGACGCCAGTGGCGTGGGCCTGCCCACGCTGCGCGCTGCCGGCTGAACTGGCGTCCTTGGTTGGCACTTATCGCGGCACGCGGCGGCGGCGGCCGCAGTACGCTGCGGCGGGTCTCAATATCCCGCCGCCACAACGCCACGACGCCACGACGCCACAACACCATGTGCCCGAATTGCACTTCACCACCGCCTGGGCGCCGCCTTTTCCTGGGCCACACCCTGGCGCACACCCTGGCGCTGGCCACCAGCGGCCTGGCCGCACCGGGCCGTGTGCAGGCCGCCGGCGGCCCGCACACCAGTCTGAACACTGAAGAGGCTTTTGCCCGGCTCAAGGCCGGCAATGAACAGTATGTGAAAGCGCCCGCGTTGTGCGCGGCCAAGTTGAACAAACAGCGTGCCGACGTGGCCCAGCACCAGGCGCCCTGGGCCACCATCGTGTCGTGTGCCGACAGCCGCGTGCCACCCGAACTGCTGTTTGGTGGCCTGGGCGTGGGTGAGCTGTTTGTCGCCCGCAACGCCGGCAACATGGTGGACACCGCCACCATGGGCACCATCGAATACGGCAGCGTGGTGTTGGGGGTGCCGCTCATCGTGGTGCTGGGGCACGAGCGCTGCGGTGCCGTGGCGGCGGCGGTGGAGGTGGTGGAAAAGCGCACCCGCTTTCCCGGCGCCATCGGCCCCATGGTCAACGCCATACAGCCGGCCGCCGTGGCCACGCGCGGCCTGCCCGGCGACCCGGTGGACAACGCGGTGCGCGAAAGTGCACGCCGCACCGCCAAGTTTGTGCTGTTCAACAGCAGCTTGATCGCCGAGCTGGTGAAGGCCGGCAAGCTGAAGGTGGTGGCCGCGCGTTATGACCTGGACGACGGCCGGGTGGAGTTTCTGTCCTGAACAGGGCAGCCCGCCGCAGCGGCGGCGTCTTCACCAGAAGTCTTGCATATCGTCGTCGAAGCGGTGTTCCATGCGCAGTTGTTTGATGAAGCGCTTGGCCACCACCGGATCGCCTGACAGCAGCCGCTGGCGGTTGGCCAGTTGCACGCCTGTGGCCTGCACATCCTGCAGCACCTCGGTGATCAGCTTGCCCAGTTTGCTGGGGTCCATGCGCTGGTTCAGCAGCAGGCCAAAGCTCATTTGCAGGGCCTGCTGGCGGCCGTCGATCTCGGCTTCCAATTCTTTCAACTGTTCGGACAGCACCTTGTTGAAGTGCCGCACCTGCGTGGCCGCCAGGCGTGAGGCCTGGGCCGTGTCCACCTGCTCAATCTGCAACTGCAGCGTCAGCAGGGCCAGCAGGTCGCCGCTTTCGTAAGCGGCATTGGCCTGCTGCATCAGCTGCGTGCTGCGCGCCCGCTCTTCGGCGCTGGCGTCGGCGGCCACGCGGTCGGGGTGCAGGGCCGCCGCCAGCTTACGGTAGACCTCGCGCACCGTTTGCGAGGCCTGGCGCGCCTCTTCTTCAGCACGCAGCGCCGCCGCGCTTTGTTTTTTGCGCGGCGGCTTGCGGGCGGCTGTTTTCCCCTCTTCAAAGGCCTGGCGTTCTTGCGCGGTGCGCTGCGCCATCTGTTCGCGCGCCTTTTCCATCAGCTCTTCGGCCGATGCCACCGGGTCGTCGCCGAAGTCCAGGCCGCCGACCTCTTCCAGCATTCGTTTCATGTCCTGCAGTTCCACCTCGGCCTCGGTGTCGAAGTCGACATCAGCGTGGCGGTTGTACAGGGCCTTGATGTCGGCGTCGATGTCCTCTTCGGTGTTCAGCAACAGGTCGCACAGCATCAGCAGCTCCCGCGTGAGGGTCTTGCTTTCGGCCTTGCTCCAGCGCCGCGTCAGCAGCAACTGCTCCAGCGCCAAGGCGGCGCTGCGGCGTTGCTGGCGCAGCCGCTCTTGCTCGGGCAACACACGCTGCTGCCAGGCCTGCGAAAAGAGCGGCAGTTGTTCTTGCCACTGCTGCAGGCGTTGCCGCGCCTGGTCCAGCTTGCCCATCAGCGTGCGAAAGCGTTTGTGTTCGGGTGATGTGGCTTCGCCAGCGATGTGGTGGCTCAGGTTCAGGGCGTTGTTGGTGTTCATGACCGGGGGTGGGCGTGATGGCGGTTGGTCTGCAGCAGGGTGTCAGCGGCCGCAGGCGCGCAGGAAGCTGTCGTAGGCGGTGTTGAAGGCCAGCGGCTCTTCGAAGTAGGGCAGCGCGCCGGTCTGCAGCACTGTGCAACGCCAGTTGGGCTTGGTCAGCAGCGCGGCTTTGCCACGGTAGTCCGTGAAGTCACCGCGCACACCGTGGCACAGCCACACGGGTTGGGTCAGCGTTTCGTACAAGCGCAGCACGTCGGCGCTGAACAGCCCACCCGACACAAAGTGCAGCGGCGCAAACTCTGCACCCGGCTGGCGTGTGGTGTGCACGGCGTAGTTGTACATGGCCTCGTCTATTTCAGCGCGGCCCCAGGTCTTGCGCAGAAAAAAGCGCACCACGCCAGGCTTGGTCAGGCCGCGAAACACCGCACCGCCCCAGCGCCCGCCGGGGCCCCGCAAGGCCTGCAGCAGCCCCGGCACCGCGCGTGTGCTGCCGCTCTGGCCATGGCCGCGTTGCCCGCCGCGCAGCCCGGTGGGGCTGACGAAGGCCAGCGTGCTGTAGGCCGACGGTTTTTCCACCGCCGCGCGGGCCAGGAATTCAGTGCCCAGCGACACCGCCAGTGCGTCCACCGGGCCGGGGCCGCAGCGGGCCTGCATCTCGGCCACCACGGCGTGCAGCGCGTCGCACATCAGGCGCGGCGTGTAGGCGCGGTCGCTGCGCTCTGAAAAGCCGTAACCCGGCAGGTCGATGGCAAACACGCTGCGCGTGGTGCGGTGGTGCTCAAACAGCGGCCGCACCTCAGAAGCGGCCGCAGCGGCATTCACGCTGTGCACCAGCAGCAGCGGCGGCCCGCCGCTTTCGACAGCCGCATACACGCTGATGCCGCCGGCCGTGGTGTGCTGCAGGTTCAGGCGGGGTGCGTCCAGCGCGGCGGCAAGAGGGGTGTGCAACGCGGTGCGTGGGGGTGGGGGTGGTGTGTGGGGGGGGGGGCGGCTTGCGCCGGCGGCTATTTTGCGCTGGGTGTCGTTGGCCGCAGGCTGTGTGTGCCTGCCACGGCCTCGCCCAAAGGGCGCCACCACCAAGCTGCAGCGGGTACAGCGGCTTACCCGCCTGCATTGGGGTCGCTGTCCTGGATGGCGGCAAACTTGGCCGCCATCGTCGGGTTGTGGCGCGTCAGCTTCTTGATCGTCACGTCTTGCGCCTTGTCGTTGGCCAGGCGCAGGTTGCGGTCGGTGCCCAGCAGCGCTTCCTTGGTTTTTTGCAGGTGGTCGATGGACTTGTCGATCTCTTCAATGGCGGTCTGGAAACGCCGCGACGCCAGGTCGTAGTTCTTTGCAAATGCGGCCTTGAAGGTTTCGAGTTCGCTTTCGAAGTGGGTCACGTCCACGTTTTGCGCTTTCATCAGCGCCAGCTCGGTTTTGTATTTCAGTGCATTCATCGCCGCATTGCGCAGCAGCGTGATGATGGGCATAAAAAACTGCGGCCGCACCACGTACATCTTCGGGTAACGGTGAAACACATCGACGATGCCGGTGTTGTACAGCTCGTTGTCGGGCTCCAGCAGCGACACCAGTACCGCGTATTCACAGCCTTTTTCTGTGCGGTCGCGGTCCAGCTCTTTCAGGAAGTCTTCGTTGCGGTTTTTGGTGGCCGTGCCGTCGGATTCGTTTTTCATCTCGAACATGATCGAGACGATTTCGGTGCCGGCCTCGTCGGTGTCGCGAAAGATGTAGTCGCCCTTGCTGCCGCTGCGCGCATCGTTGTCCTTCTCGAAGTAGGCGCGCGGGAAGGCGGTGGCACGGATGCGGTTGAACTCGGTTTCGCAGTGCTGTTCCAGCGTTTCACCCACCATCTTGGTCGACAGGCGTGCCTTCATGTCGCGCAGGCGTTCGATGGCGTCGTCGCGGTCTTTCAACTGCGTTTCGTACTTGTCCTTCAGCGCCTGCTCGGCCAGTTGTTTTTCCAGTTGCGCGCGTGACAGTCCGCCCCTGAGTTCATCACGTTCTTTTTCCACTGCGTTCACGGCCTGGCTGACGGCCAGTTGCTGCGCCACCGCCAGCGCGTCCAGCCGGGCCTTCAGGGCCTGGATTTCAGCGTCTTTGGTGGCCGCTGTTTTCTGCAGTTCGTTTTGCAGTGTGGCCTGCACCATCTGTGCCTGGGTCTGCTGGTCACGGCGGGCCTGTTCCAGTTCACTGGCCAGTGCGTCGCGTTCTTTTTGCAGCGGGTTCAGTGCCTCGGCCACGGCCAGCTTGCGTGCCACCTCGCCGGCATCGAGCCGCGCCTTCAGCGCCTGGATCTCGGCCTCTTTGGCGGCGGCGGCCTGCTGCAGTTCGTTGGCCAGCTTGGCACGCGCCAGCTCCACCGCATTGCGCTTGTCGCGTTCGGCCAATTCCAGCCGTTCGTGCAACTGCTGCTCGAAGGCGGCGTCGCGCACCTGCTTCAGGATGTCGGCGTACCCGGCCTCGTCGACTTTGAAGGCTTTGCTGCAATGCGGGCAGATGATGTCGTGCATGGGAGTGGGGTGCGTGCGGATGACGGGTGTTGCGACCTGATCTTCAGCCAGACAGTCTACGGGCAGCACTCAAGGTGGAGGATCGCAGCAGATGGATGGGCTGTGGGTGCAAGCATTCAGCCTTCAACTTTTGCGGCCTTCTGCTGGTCAGCCGCTCTCAAGACAAAAAAGGGTTGCAGCCTGGACGGCGCCGGCCTTCCACCCTCACCCCTGGCATCTCCCTGGAAGGGAAAGGGGGTCCATGCGGCCGCCTCTGGCCGGGACGGTGGTGCTGCAATTCTTTTCGGGGTGAGGGTGAAATCTTCGAACAGCCTGTTGCTTAGCGAACGCTGGGCGCCGCCAGGGGCCCGGGATGCTTAAGAGCAGCCAAGACAGGCTTGCGGCACCGCCAAGACCCCTACATCAACACAATGTCGTACTGCTCGGGGTTCATGCCCGGCTCCGCGCTCAGTGAAATCGGCCGCCCGATGAATTCGCTCAAGCCCGCCAGGTGGGCGCTTTCTTCGTCCAGCAGCATTTCAACCACACTGGCGTGGGCGACGACGCGGAATTCCTTGGGTGCGAACTGGCGGGCTTCACGCAAGATTTCGCGCAGGATGTCGTAACACACGCTGCGCGCGGTTTTCACCTGGCCGCGGCCGTCGCACGTGGGGCAGGGCTGGCACAGCATGTGGGCCAGGCTTTCGCGGGTTCGCTTGCGCGTCATCTCTACCAGCCCCAGTTGCGTGAAGCCGCTCACCGTGGTGCGGGTGCGGTCGCGTGCCAGTTGTTTGCGCAACTCCGCCAGCACGGCTTGCTGGTGGTCTTCGCGCTGCATGTCGATGAAGTCGGCAATGATGATGCCGCCCAGGTTGCGCAGGCGCAGTTGGCGCGCCATGGCGCCGGCGGCTTCCAGGTTGGTTTTGAAGATGGTGTCTTCAAAGTTGCGCGCACCCACATAACCGCCGGTGTTCACGTCCACCGTGGTCAGCGCTTCGGTCTGGTCGATGATCAGGTAGCCGCCGCTTTTCAGGTCCACCCGGCGCGCCAACGCGCGCTTGATCTCTTCTTCAATGCCAAACAGGTCGAAGATCGGGCGCTCGCCCTTGTACAGGTCGAGTTTGCCCACGCTGCCGGGCATGAAGGTGTCACCAAAGGCCTTCAGCGCGTCGCACTGCATGCGGCTGTCGATGCGGATGTTGCTGGTGTGTTCGGTGCACAGGTCGCGCAGCACCCGCTGGGCCAGGCTCAGGTCTTCGTGCAACAGGCTGCCGGCGGGGCGCGTTTGTGCCCGTTCCCTTATCAGCGCCCAGGTGCGGCGCAGGTAGGCGATGTCGTCGGCCAGTTCGGCGTCGGTGGCCTCTTCGGCATTGGTGCGCAAGATGAAACCGCCGCTGGGGTTGCTGCCCTCGGGCACGCCCTGGCTGGACAGCACCTGCATGCGGCTGCGCAGTTCTTCGCGCAGCTCGGCGCTGCCGATTTTCTGGCTGATGCCGATGTGGTTGTCGTGCGGCAAGAACACCAGCATGCGCCCAGCGATGCTGACCTGCGTGGTCAGGCGTGCACCTTTGGTGCCGATGGCGTCTTTCACCACCTGCACGGTGAGTGTCTGGCCTTCAAAGACCTGTTTTTCGATGGGCGGCAGCGGCGCGTCGGCCTTGCTTTCAACACGTGCATAGCTGTTGTGCAGGTCGGCCACGTGCAGGAAAGCGGCGCGCTCCAGCCCCACGTCGATGAAGGCGCTTTGCATGCCGGGCAGCACGCGCACCACCTTGCCCAGGTAGACGTTGCCGACCTGGCCCCGTTCCAGCGTGCGTTCGATGTGCAGCTCTTGCAGCGCGCCGTTTTCCACCACCGCCACGCGGGTTTCCTGCGGCGCCCAGTTGATGAAGATGTCTTGTGTTGCCATGGCTGCAGTCTATGCGGGTGCCGCCACCGCCGGCGCACCACCGCCAGCCCACCCGGGCTTGTGTTGCCCAGCCTGCGTGGTCACAGCGCCAGCGCCAGGCGCGCGCGCTGCAGCAGTTGGGTGGTCTCAAACAAGGGAAGGCCCATGATGCCGCTGTAGCTGCCGGTGATGTGTTCGATGCAGCCTGCGATGCGGCCCTGTATCGCATAGGCCCCGGCCTTGCCAAAGGGCTCGCCGCTGTTGATGTAGCGCTGGATGGCGCCTGCGCTCAGCGGCGCAAAACGCACGCGCGACACACTGACCGCCAGATGGTGCACCGGGCCGGCGCTGACGGCCACGGCGGTGAGCACCCGGTGCGTGCGGCCCGACAGCGCCTGCAGCATCTGCGCCGCGTGTTCTGCGTCGGCCGGTTTGCCCAGGATGCGGCGGCCCAGGGCCACGGTGGTGTCGGCCGTCAGGATGGGCGCCTCGGGCAGCTGGCGGCGTCGCAATCGGGCCCGCGCGGCGTGCAGCTTGGCCAGCGTCACCCGCTGCACGTAGGCGGCGGGCAGCTCGCCGCTGCGTTCGGCTTCCAGCGCTTCCGCGTCTTCTTCGGCGTCGGCCACCAGCAGCCGGTGCTGCACACCCAGCTGGTCCAGCAGCTGCGCGCGGCGCGGGCTGGCCGAGGCCAGGTACACAAAAGCGGGCCCCGGCTGCGCGCGCGCAGCCAGTGGGGGTGGTGGGCGGGCAGGCATGCAGCCATTGTGCCGGCGCGGGCCCCGGCGCGCGGTGCGGGTTCAGTGCGGCTTCAGGGTGGGTTCAGGGCGGCAGGATGCCGTAGGCCCGCTCGGGCAGCACCCGCGGGTACAGGTCGGTCTGCGTGCAAGGGCTGGTGATGGCGTGCTGGGGGTCGGCACTGTCCAGCCGCAGCGAATTCACGCTGGGCTGGCCCTGGCTGTCGCTGAGTGTGCACACCTGGGGTGCCGGCCCGACGGGGTGGCGGCGCGTGACCACCGCCACCTCGCCACTTTTCAGGTTCACCAGCGCGCCGGGGGGGTGAATGCCGATGGCCTTGATGAGGGCCAACGCCAGTTTGGAACCCGGCTCTTGTTTGAACAGCTGGCCGGCTGCGGTTTGGGGCGGCAGCGGCGGGCGGTTGGCGCGTGGGGTGATCTTGGCCATGTACACGTCGGCCATGCGCAGCAGCCGGGCTTCGTCGCACACCTGCAAGGCGCCGTTTGGGTAGCCGCTGCCGTCGGCGCGTTCGTGGTGCTCGGCCACGGCCTGCAGCCACGCGGCGTCAGCCAGGCCACTGGCGCGCAGCAGCGCCGCACCCTGCGTGGGGTGGGCGCGTATCTGCGCCAGTTGCCTTTGTGTCGGGGGGGTGTCTTGTTCGGCCATCTGCGCTTGCAACTCCAGCATGGCCACGTTCATGGACAAGGCCGCACCCACGGCGGAAAACTGCTGTGCCGCGCTCCAGCCCGCCTGGCGCGCGCCCAGCAGGCACAGCACGGCAGCGTGCAGCGAATGTGCCAGCGCATACAGGGCAAAGCGGCGGTCTTCCTGCCGCACGGCCATGTACAGCGCCACGTCGGGTTCGCGGTCCACCAGCTTCATGAAGGCGGCCACTTCGGCGTGCCAGTCGGCGGCCGAGGCCTTGCCTTTGGCGGTGCCGCGCAGAAGCGCATCCAGGTCCCACAGCGCCCGTTCCCAGCGGTCAAACAGGTTGGGCGCGCGTTTGGCGCTGTCAAAGGCCGGCTCGGCCTGGCGCAAGCGTTCGGCGCGCAGGGCTTCCACCTGTTCACGTTCCACCCAGGCGCCACGTTCCAGCAGCAGGCCCCACTGGCGCTCGCTGCTGATCACCTGGCGCTGGTTCAGCAGCAGACGCTGCTGCAGGTCGTAGACGGCAAAGGGCAGGGGCTCGCCCACCGCAATGAGGTCGTGCACCTCATCGATGTTCAAGCGGTCGCTGTCGAAGTCCATGGCGCAGAGTCTAGAGAGCTTGTGCGCCGCCCCAGCGCCTGAACTGTGGGCGCTCTTGCGCGGAATTTCCGGTGCGGGCGCTCACCTGCTGCAAGGCCCCCGTGACATGTGGCCCGCCCGCTGTTGAAGTGCGCGGCACGGTGATTTATTCGCGGTGTTTTACTCGCGGTGGTAAGGGTGGCCCTCCAGCACCGACCAGCCCCGGTACAGGGCTTCAGCCAGCAGCACGCGCGCAAAAGCGTGCGGCAGCGTCAGGTCGCTCAGGCGCAGGGTTTCGTCGGCGCTGGCTTTCAGGCTGGGGCACAGGCCGTCGGGGCCGCCGATCAGCAGCGCGCAGTCGCGGCCGTCGTCGCGCCAGGCCTGCAAGCGCGTGGCCAGCGTGGCGGTGGTGTGGCGCTGGCCGTGTTCGTCCAGCACCACCCGCCTTGCGCCCTTGGCGGGCGCCAGTGCGGCTTCAAAACGCAGCGCTTCGGCGGCCATGCACTGCGCTGCGGTTTTGCCACCGCTGCGCGGCTCGGCCTTCAGCGCCTTCAGTTCCAGCCGCATCTCGGGCGGCATGCGCTTGGCAAAGTCGGCCCAGGCCGTGTCGGCCCAGGCCGGCTGGCGTTGGCCCACGGCCAGCACCAGCAGTTTCATCAGCCGCGCAGGGGCGCCTTGCGGGCCGGCGCTTTTTTAGCCGCTGCTGCGGTTTTGGCGGCAGGGCGTTTGGCCACCGGTTTGGCCGCCGTCTTGACGGAAGGTTTGGCGGCCGGTTTGGCGCCCGGTTTGGCGGCCGAGCGCGGTGCCGGCTTCGCTGCCGACTTCGCCGCAGGCTTGCCCGGCGGCTTGACGACAATGGTCTTGCTGGCCGGTGCGCGGGTTTCGCGGCCGGCCGGTGCGGCCTTCTTGGCCACGCGCTTGAAGGCGGCGGTGCGGTTGGCGGTTTTTTGCTCGGCGTCGGCTTGGCGAGCGGCGCTGCTCTTGGCGGGCGCACGTTTTTTGGCAGGCGCTGTTTTGCTGCCCGCTGCCGCGCCGCTGGCCTTGGCCGTCGTTTTGCTGGCGGTTTTGCCAGCGCTTTTCCGCGCCGCCTTTGCTGCCGGCTCGGGCTCGGGTTCGCTGGCCTTCACCAGCCGCGTGGGGGTGTCGCCCTTGGTGATGCGCACCGGCTTGCCGCCCCAGATTTCTTCCAGGTGGTAGTACTCGCGGATGGCCGGCTGCATGATGTGGGCCACGGCGGCACCGCAGTCCACGATGATCCACTCGCCGTTGTCTTCGCCCTCGGTGGCCATGACCTGCATGCCGCGCCCCTTGACGCTGTTGCGCACGCTGGCGGCCAGGGCCTTGGTTTGCCGGTTGCTGGTGCCCGACGCGATGATGACGCGTTCAAACATCGAGCTCAGGTGTTCGGTGTTGAACACAGCAATCTGCTGCGCCTTCACATCTTCCAGGCCATCAACGATGGCCCGTTGCAGTTTTCTAATGTCCATTCAGTTCCTGGCTGGGCTGCGGTACAGCCCGTGCGTTTCAATATAGCGCGCCACCGCAGGGGGCACCAGTGGGGTGATGTCCTGCCCCGCTGCCACCCGCTGGCGCACCTGGGTGGACGAGATGTCCAGCATCGGCAAAGGCACCACGTGGTGTGCCAGCGCCAAAACATCGGCGTGCGGCTGGCGCTGGTCGCCGGGCCGGTTGGCCACCGCCAGCGTCACCAGGCGCAGCAGCTCGGGCCAATGCCGCCACGTGTGCAGGCCGCAGTACTGGTCTTGGCCGATGACAAGGAACCATTGTGTACGGGCAGCGCCTGCGCCTGGCGGCGACGCGGCCGCAGCCAGTGCGCGCACGGTGTCGAGCGTGTAGCTGGGGCCGCTGCGCTGCACCTCGATGGTGTCCAGCACAAAACGCGGCTCGCCGGCCATCGCCGCCTGCACCATGGCCACGCGGTGCTGGGCTTCGGTGATGCTGCGTGTTTTCTGCCAGGGGTTGCCGGCGGGTATCCAGCGCAGTTCGTGCAGTTGCAGCGCCTGCAAGGCCGCGTGCGCCAGCGCCACGTGGGCGTTGTGCACCGGGTCGAAGCTGCCGCCGAACAGGCCAACGCGGCGCGGGCTGCGGGTGGTGGTCAAGCGTTTGCCAGCCAGTCCCGTGGCGGCAGAAAGTGGCTGTACAAGCGCGCTTCTTCGCTGCCGGGCTCGGGCGCCCAGTCGTAGCGCCACTTCACGATGGGCGGCATGCTCATCAAGATGCTCTCGGTGCGGCCACCGCCGTGCAGCCCGAAGTGCGTGCCCCGGTCCCACACGAGGTTGAATTCGACATAACGGCCGCGGCGGTAGGCCTGGAAGTCGCGCTGGCGTTCGCCATAGGGCGTTTCGCGCCGGCGTTGCACGATGGGGCGGTAGGCGGGCACAAAGGCGTCGCCCACGGCGCGCATCAGCGCAAAGCCGGGTTCGAAGCCGCCGTCGTTGTAGTCGTCGAAAAAGATGCCGCCTACACCACGCGCTTCGTTGCGGTGTTTCAAGAAGAAGTATTCGTCGCACCAGGGCTTGAAGCGGGCATACAGCGCCGCCGTGGGCTGGGTGGCGGCCAGCGCATCGGCGCAGGTGCGGTGAAAGTGCACCGCGTCTTCTTCAAAGCCGTAGTAGGGCGTGAGGTCCATGCCGCCGCCAAACCAGGTGACCGGTGCTTCGCCGGGCCTGAACGCGGCCAGCATGCGCACGTTCATGTGCACCGTGGGCACGTAGGGGTTGCGCGGGTGCATCACCAGCGACACCCCCAGCGCCTCAAAAGGCGCGCCAGCCAATTCAGGCCGGTGTTGTGTGGCCGAAGGCGGCAACGCGCTGCCCTTCACATGGCTGAAGTTGCAGCCGCCACGTTCCAGCACGTTGCCTTCTTCGATCAACTGCGACAGCCCGTCACCTTCCAGCTTGCCCCCCACCGGCCGCTGCCAGCCGTCACGCCGAAAGGGCAGGCCGTCCTCGGCTTCGAAGCTGCTGACGATGTGGTGCTGCAGGCCCAGCAGGTAGCTGCGTACGAGTTCGGTCTCGGTCATGTGCTCAGGTCCTTACGACGGCCGGCGCAGAACAGGCAGGGGGGAGGGCGAGTGCCGCGGCTCCATGTCCGCCTGCGCGGACATGGACGGCACGAGCGCCGGCTTCGTCTCGAAGCCGGCGCCGAAGGCGCTTCGGGGGGGTCATCTGACTGCGCGGTGTCCGATGTCATTGCGCCACTGCGCGCCGGCCATTTGCACCGCTTGCACCGCTTGCAGCGCACGCTGCTGCGCCAGGCGCACGTTGTCGCCCAGGGCGGTGACGCACAGCACACGGCCCCCGTTGGCCACCAGCTGGCCGTCTTGCACCGTGGTGCCGGCGTGGAACACCTGCAGCTCGGGTGCGTCGGCCGGCAGCGCGGTGATGGCGTCGCCTTTGCGTGGGTTGCCCGGGTAGCCGTGTGCGGCCACCACCACACCCAGCGCCACGCGGCGGTCCCACTGCAGTTCCACCTCGTCCAGCGTGCCGTCGGTGGCCTTCAGCAGCACCTCCAGCAGGTCGCTCTTCAGGCGCATCAAAATCACTTCGGCCTCGGGGTCGCCCAGCCG
>JACCDR012025454.1_pt1 | contig 13270 bp, 31 predicted proteins | sample 7446431 | NCBI WGS metagenome assembly JACCDR01 (sample SAMN15323443, study PRJNA562643) | freshwater metagenome | isolation source: river surface water | place: USA:Blue River Watershed | collected 2017-08-17
CCCCTGTTTGACAGCGAATCAGGTCTACTTGAAATCAGTGAGGCTAAATACAGCGCTCCTGCTGAGTCAATCAACGAGGTTATTGTCACTTGGCGTGACCCGATCACAGGTGACGAGCGTAAAGCCAGAGCGCAAAACCTCGCAGGCATTCAAAACGCAGGAGGTGTGATCAACTCAACAACGCGTGAGTATTTGGGCATTCCTACTGCAGCACTTGCTGCCCGAGTGGCTGAACGGGAATTGCGTCTGCTCAGCATTCCTGTACGACGATTCACACTCGCATTGGACCGCAGAGGTTGGTTGGTCTATCCTGGCTCTGTCATTCGCATTCGTGATCTGAGACGCAATCTTCCTGAAATGGTTGTTCGCGTTGCCAGTGTGAAAGAAGGCGGTTTGCGCAACGGACGCATCGACATCGTTGCAGTGCAGGACGTTTTTACTCTTCCTGCAAGTGCCAGTACGGGTAACCAAGGCAACACCTGGACACCTCCAAACTCAACGCCGTGCTTGGGTCGAGCAAGGGTCATCGAGATGCCGTATTTCATGTTGGCGCAGCGCTTGTCTACTGCTGAGATGAACGCCATGGATGAGATGTCAGCACGCATGGCAGCGCTTGTTGAAGAAGGTCAAACGTTAAACACGAGCTTTGGTATTGCTGTTCGCAATAGCGCTCCAACGCCAGATGACGCTCCTGTTGACGGTAGCTACTACTGCGGGTACACACCATGAGCAATGCTGATTACAGTTTGACAGGCAACGGCTCTTTTTGCACCGTTGCAACATTGGCCGACAACATAGCACCTCTCACAAACACCTTCACTTTGACAAATCTCAAGAGCGTTGGTCCTGGTGATCGTTTCGTTGGAATGGCCGTTCTGATCGACGACGAGATCGTGAGGCTTGACGGTATTGGGACAAACACGATCAGTGTGTCGCGTGGTTGTGCTGACACTGTCCCTGCTGAGCACGCAGCAGGTGCTGACGTGTGGTTCTTTGAAACAGCAGCATCGTCAAACAATGTCGAATACGTGGCCAGCGGAGACATCGCTGTGAAGATTCTTCCGGCTACGACGAGTGCGACAATGCCGATTGAATATTCACCACCTATCGCTTTGGAATTCAACAGCCGATTTATTCGACCTTACCCTCCTGCAGACTTCAAGGTTGACGGATCACCTTGGTACACGGAAGGAATTACTCTCAACGACCTGAACACGGCTTTGAGTTTCACTTGGGTGCATCGCAATCGAGTCGTTCAACAGGACGTACTGATTGGCCACAGCGAATCCTCAGTATCACCTGAAGCAGGAACAACGTACACAGCTCGTATCTACTTAGCGTCAGACGATTCTCTGCTTCGCACTGTCACAGGAATCACAGGAACCTCGTGGAACTACACAGCAACCATGGCTGATGATGACATTGCATTGATTCCGCCGGTTCTTGAGTACCGTGTATATTCACCTCAAATCAATGCTTACAGCGATTGGTTCATTGACGGGGCCGACGCTGTTCAAGATCTGCTTGCTTCGCAACCACCGAACCCAGGTAGCTCCTGCATTCTTGACGGCAACACTGTTGCTCAACCCAACAGTACCTCTTGGACCATAGAACCTCATCCCACAAATGCAGGCTGGCTGGCTGTTTATGGCCAACGGCTTGAGCGTATTTTTGGTGCAAACGCTTGCCAACTCATGCCACGGGAAAAATACTTTGATATCTATCCGCCTGAAAGTCGACCTTTGACGGCTCCGACATCCGTCAATCTCTACATCGACTTCTGTAGTGTTCGCGATGGCTACGAATCTCTGCAGAAGTACAGAACCTTCATCACGGTCATTTGATGATCTTTGTTACACGAAGTGTCTACAATGTTGTCCACAGCTTGTTCACGCATCATTCGGAGAGACTGAATGGCCGACATTCCGCCGACCAATCCTTATTCGTTTACAGACAACTCTGCCCCATCTTCACCCCGAAAGCGGTTTGCTTTTGATCCAACCATCAACCTTGGCCACGTACTGACTGCCGCAGTAACATTGGCAGGTGCTTTTTCTGCGGGCCTTGCAGCTTGGGGATCGATCGACAAACGAATCGTGTCCTTGGAGCTTGAACAGCGCTACTCAAAGGAGCGCCAAGAGCAACGAGATCTTCATCAAGATCAACAACTCAGAGAGACGGTGATCGTCATCAAAGAGGCTATCCAGCGCATCGAGCGCAACATTGACCGAGAGACAGAGAAAGGGCGCACCAAATGATTGACAAACTGAAAGCACTCAAGGCTCGCTTCGATGCGATGCCTTTGTCTGGAAAGATCGTCACAGGCACCTTGATTGCCTTGGTCCTTTCCACCTTGGGTATCAACCTGTCATTCTTCACCTTCCTGGCGGGGCTGCTATGAGATTTCGTGACAAGTTTCTGATCGGCGGCTCGCTGATCGTTCTGATTGCCTTGTTCGCCACTGACCCGGACAAGGGTCTGAGCACGGGCATGATGTTGTTGTCCATCGCGTCAGGCATGTTGACGTTGATTCTGGCCCATTGGGCGCGCAAGGCACTTTTCGACTACGACGAAGCCGACATGGGTGATCTCTTTGCAAAGGCAAAAGAGAGTGCCACAGGTGCAGGGCTTGCGCTGCTGTCATTGGCAGTGGTCCTACACTCACTGATTAGCCTGTTCTCGAACCGAGGATGAAATACGTAATCGTCTTCTTGGTCGCGCTTGCACTGCCAGCGCATGGCCAAGATGCGCGTGCGATTCCATTCGTGCCGACGATCAAGGCTGAAGCTGCAGCCCACTGGCCCGATCTTCCGTGGCCGCACTACATCGCTGGCCTCATCGCTCATGAGAGCGGGTGTCCGGCGCTAAGAAGTTGCTGGAGTCCGACTGCCGAACTGAGGACGCCACGTGAGCAGGGGCTCGGGCTCGGGCAACTCACGCGAACATGGCGTCCAGACGGCACCGTTCGCTTTGACTCTCTGACGGACATGCGCAATCGGCACCCAGCTTTGCGTGAACTGAGCTGGAACACCTTGGCTCAACGGCCAGACCTTCAGATACGCGCCGTGGTCCTGATGTCTCGTGGCAACTGGAACGCGCTGAGCACGATCACTGACCCGGCTGAGCGTCTGGCGATGACGAACGCTGCCTACAACGGTGGGTTGGGTGGCGTTCAGAGTGACCGCAGGCTCTGCCAGGTGACGCCAAGTTGTGATCCACAAAAATGGTGGCGCAACGTTGAGACGACCTGCACAAAGAGCAAAGCGCCGCTGTACGGCAAGCGATCTGCCTGCGACATCAATAGGGATCATTCGCGCATCGTGATGCGTACAAAGTTCCCGCAATACGAAAGAATGTTCAAGTGAAAGCCAACCAATCTGTGGTCATCCACTTGGACTCCGACCCAAGCGGCTCCGTTCGAATCAGAACCATCCCTCCGCTGAGCGAGCTTGACGAACTGAGGGAGAAAAGCCTCACGAGCCTGACGATTGCTGAGCTGTACGCGATGTCAGCGCTCGTCGGGATTCGTGATCTGCAATCCAAGATCCAAGGTATCAAGGTCTGACATGGACGACAACAAGTTTGCATCCCGCAAGTTCCTCATGACTTGCGCTCTCCAGATCGCAACGCTTGTTTTGTTTTCCATGGGCAAGATCAACGAAGCCACGTGGGCAGACGTGACAATCTGGACGCTTGGTATCTATTGCAGTGCCAATGCCGCAACTTGGGCGGCTGAATACCTGAAGGGTCGTCCATGATCACAAGCCTGCTCAAACGTCCCATGGCAGCAGTAGTTGCTGTTTTGCTGTGGTCAGGTGCATGCCTGACCGCTGGTTGGTTGGCCAACGGGTGGAGACTGTCGGCTGATATCGTTGGCATGCAGTATGACCATGCCAAGGGTGTGATAAATGCACAGCGTTCAGAACGAACTGCTGTTTTAGCGCTGCTGGAAAGCGAGCGCACCACGAGAGAACGAATGGAAGGTCTTGCCCGTGATGCCAAAGACGAAACTCAAACCGTCGCCGCTGCTGCTGGCAGCATGTCTCTTGAGCTTGACAGGTTGCGGGTCGCTCTCCGTGACTCCGCCGCCAAGCAAGCCGCTGCTGTCGGAGCTGCCACCGCTGCCTGCGGGAGCGGAACACAGACCATTGCCGCAATGGTGCCTGCAGGAGTCCTCAACGACATGCTCAGAGAGAGCGCAGAAGCTATTTCAATCCTGGCAGAAGAGGTTGACCTCTCCAACATCGGAAACAAGCTCTGCTCCGGTTCCTACAACCTCACGAGAGAAGAACAGCTCAAACTGAAAGAGTTGTTGGACCAGGTTAAATGATTTGCGTCATGCTGTCGTGCCAGCGTTCCAGAGGTCTGGACCACTGTTGATCATTCTCGTCGATGTAGACGACTGTTGGCGGGTATTCGTCCGGCTTAGTCGTTGCGAGGTTTGTCACCATTGCCACTGTGTATCGCCTGCCGCTTTTGTGAAGCCAACGGCTGCCGGGTGCGGGAACTTGTTTGTTCATCGTCTTCCTTTTGCTTCGGTCGGGCCTAACACTTCGTCAATCGGACTCGCTGCGCTCGCCGCTTACTGCGGCGTTCGGCCTCACTCTTACTGGCACGGCACAAAGTCCACGCGCAGCGTCGCGCGGTCAGGCTCCGCAAGCCCGCGAGCGGTGAAACCGTCCACGATCTGCTGCCATCCCGCATCGCTGACGTACAGCGCGGGGTCGGGTTGTGCGTGCTTGTCGCACACGGGCAGCGGGAACTTGAACTCAGTTCGCGGCCCATTCGGGTTCGCCTTGGCAGCAAAGCTCACCAGCGGGTACTTCGTTGCCTTGTGGCCGCAGCCGATTCGAGAGCAGTCCATCGCATTCCTTTCGCTCCGGCCACAGGCCGAACTGGTTAATCGAGCAGGACTCAGCCTTGCGGGCTTCACCCCTCATTGCCGACGTTCGGCCACGCGAGCCCAGTACGCGCAGTGTTCCGCGTTGTCGCGCTTGCGGTTTACGGGTCCGCCAGACGGTCCGGGTCTGTTGATCCAGTAGAACGCCACCGGTAGTTCTGGCATCTTCCACGGGTATTGGCATCGCCCGTCGCCGCTCGGGTGCAACTTGCCGGATGCTGTGCGCTTCCACAGCGCGTGCTTGCAGTCTGTGCAGTTCTTCATTTCTTCTCGCTCCGGTTACAGCGGGTTAAGCCGCTTGGGGCCGTTCATCGCCAGGGCCAGCCCAGCCGTAGTACAGAGCCGCGTTTGGGTCCAGCGCTCTAATTTCTGCGCGCAGTTTGTTGACGCGGTGCAACTTGCTGAACTCGCCACGCAGGCTCGGCCACTCGGTTGGCGCGTTTAGTTTGCTCCACGTTTCGGCACATCTTCCGCCCTTGCAAACCGCCAGCAGTTCGCGCTGTAGGTCCGCCACCGTCCGCGGTGGGCGGCTCGTCTGGTTTGTATCGGTGCTCATGGTCGATCAACTCCGGAGTAACGCAATCCTGCCTCTCGCATCGCCTGCGCCAGTGGAACCTTGCGCCAAGAGACAGCGCACTCCACCCATGTTTCCCGGTCCTTCTGGCTGGGCTCGCGGGCGCTGGTGTAGAAAATTGACCCGCCCATGCACTGCGTACCGTGCCAGCCTCCAGCATGTGGCGTGCCGTGAAGCACCAAAGCGGTTTGTCCGCTGGCATACCTCACCAGATCACCTTGTCTAGGCTCCCACGGCGAGCTGCTGTCGCGGGGAGCAAACATCAGCTCCCACTCGTCCATTTGCCCAATCTTGTCGAGCGTTCTGGCATTGATCGAGCTAACGTCTAATTGCAGTGTGTTCATCGTCACTGAGCACTGCGCCATCACGTCAGCAAGTTCGTGCTCCAAGCGTAAGCGATTCACTTTGCCTGTGCCAGGGTCCACCTCGTCGATCCCTTGGATGATGCAGCGAGCAGCCACGTTGGAAAGCTCACCGAGTTCTTCGATGAGTTTGCCCATTCGGCGCAGCATCATCAGGTCGGTCGTCGGGGTCCACTTGGTCAGTTTTGGTTTGTTCATAGATTCACTTCCTAAAGATCCCGCTTACGTTGTGCGGGGTGCTTGGGCCAGCCGCAGCCGTTCAACCCATTGGATAACACGCACCGATCCAATTCATTGTTCACAAAGGTGTCATCAGTGCACGTAGTGTGGCCAACATTCGAATGCTTGCGAGGTATGCAACCAGTGCTAAGCGTTCGTCTGCCGTCAAGTTGTGCTCAGCAAAGAGTTCGTCGAAGGTCATAGATTCACCTTCTTGATCTTGCTGCAATGACGGCACTGATAGACGGACACACCGTCATACGCGATGCCCAGCAGCCGGTAGTGCGTGTGTGAACAACGCAACCGTTTCCACATGCGCTTGATCCAGGACTTCTCCTGAACCACGGGCGGCTCGACATCAGGGGCAACAATCCCACGGTCGATCATCATGGTCAACGGACCACCCTCTTCACTGCGAACGTATCTGCTGCGCTGCTTGTTGATAGCCGCTTGCATCTGTTCTTCAGACGGTAGCCACGATGGTCGTTGTTCCGACATGGTCACCTCACTGCGCTGGAATAAGAAACCCGATGATGATTCCAAACACAGCAGACCCTGTCAGTGAGACAAAAATCAGTGCTGTCCATGCTGCAATCTTCAGGAGTTTTTTCATCTGGATTTACTCTTTCTCGCAGACCACACTGCCCAACCCAAGCCGCAAGCCATCAAAAACCACGTAGCAGGCTCTGGAACCTCGGCTACCCTGTCGATGGGTTCACCGTCAGGTTCAAACGCGCCAGGGCTTGTTTTGGAAGGCCCTGTGGGTGCCAGAGGTGTTGAAGGCTCAACCGGAAACACGCCAGGCACGGGTGGTAAATCTACGTTTAGACCGGGGACGCTCGGAATAGACGCAGGGGGTCGAACAAAAGTGGGCGAAACCTCGAAGATCAGCGCAACCTGCGGCAAAGGTGGCAACAAACGCCAACCCCACAGGTCATGGAACGTTTGCGAAGCCGAGATCCACAGATAGTCGTCATCAGGTTGGCTGCGTGGCTCGGTGGAAAGTTGTGAAGCGAACGAGACAGGTGGAAGTTCCGCTTCAGCCACGATGGGGGGAATGCTTACTTCTGCAGGAGGCGGTTCGCTGATGATCGACATTGCGAAATCAGGAGTTCGCGGTTGTTCTTCGGGTGAAACGATTGACATCTCACTGGCCGGGTATCGAGGACCGATGCGTTCAATCAACGAGAGGTTTCTGCAGACGGTCCAGACGACAACGCAGTGTCCGTCTTCACAGTAAACGAGTCCGCGTTCACCAGGGTCGTCCATTGCCCATTTGCTGATGTCAACCGTGCGACAGATTCGTCCATTTGTGCCGAAGTGCATGTAGGTCGGAGCACCGTAGACATACGTGTCTGATGTGTTTCCTGTAGCAGTCAGATGGGTCATGTCGTCGTATTTTCTCGACGCCATCTTGGCTTGCAACTTTCTGCGGGTTGCAACAGGAATGCTCGTGTAGTTGTCAACCGACTCAACGAGATCTCCACCGAATCGATCCAACCCACGGTCTGCCCATGGGCAGGAGTCAATGACTTTGCCTGGTGCAACCGAAATGACTGCTGCAGCGAAAAAAGCGATCAAGCTCATGATTCAAGTCTCCATCTCTGGCAAAAAGGGATTGCAGGAAGTTTGCAGTCGTAGATTTCCACGGTTTGGTGATTTCTGAAATCGAACAATCTCTTCAACCGAAAAGCTCAAACATTCGGCTTCATCTTTTGCGATACGAACGCCGCTGCTGATGACACGTCCACTGGACTTGTCTACCACTGAGTGAATCATGATCATCTTTGTGGATTGAGTTTCAGCAGCAAAGAGATTGCTCACGAAAGTTGCTGCTGCAAAGACCACTGATGCGAGCAAGAGTCGAGACAACCGTTTCGAACGCGGCATATAGCTTTCGCGCTGCATCAAGTGCAGCTCGTCCAACATGAATGAGCGTTTGTCACTAACAGACTTCTTCATGATCGCTTCCTTGCTTTGCCATTGAAATTGGGATCGTGCTGTTTCATGATCCAACTGACCGTGTTGGTCGACAACCCGTACTTTTTGGCCGTATGGTCAAGACGCGCACCGGCCAGTACCTCTCGCACAATCAACCTGTTGCGCTTCCAAAGAGCGTCGCGTTTTATTGTCGCAGCGGCACTGTGAGTAGCATAACGAGTCATGGTTTTGTACAAACGCTCGCTCACCTCATAGCTTCTGAAGCGATGTCCGTTGTGACACTCGCGCGTGCGCTTCAAGAATGCCCCGTCGAGCCACTTGCGTGTCTCCAAGACATCTGATTGCGGAGTGCCACAGGTCGGACAGAGCATGGTTCAAACCCCTAGTTGCCCGTCACGCTGCCCTTGAAGTCGATGTTCGGCAGGATGGCCTGCGGCTTGAAGAACACGCGATAGTGGTACGTGCCGACCGGCATGGGTTCTGTTTGCTCCACGAAGAAGGTCACGTTGTCCGAAAGGCCAAGGAAGTGCTTCTTGTATGAGCCTTCACCAGTCTTGCACGTCACTGACAGCTTCCTGTTTGTGTCGTTGTTCCCGAGAGAGCACAAACCCTCGATGGTCAGCATGTAGTCGCCGGTGATGCCGTTGTAAAACACGATGCGACGCGTCACCTCGAAGTTGTCTGCAGCCTTTGACAGGTTCTTTGATGCCACGTCAGCATCGCTGCAACCGGCCAAGAGAATCACAACTGCAGCAGCGCTAAGAATCATCTTCACGGTCTGTTCCTTTTCTCATTCACCTAGATGGTTCAAACCTTCGCGTAGCTCAGCACCAAGTTGTCAAGCTCGTGCTTCGGCATCTCGTGAAAGTAAGGACCGTAAAACGCGGCAACGTTGTTGTAGGCTTTCATCTTCTTCAACTGCCAAACAGGGTTGATGACGATCAGCGGACGCGACTGAGCAGCCTGATCTTCCGTCTTCGGCCAGGTTGGTCTATGGCCAAGGGCGGGGATGCGTTTGCGCTCCTTGGCGAACTTGGGACGAGGTGGGACAGGCTTGCTGGCTTTGACAGCAGCGCGACGACGGTCAACGCGACCGGGCGGTTTGCCAGATTCACGCTGCCAGCGCTCAACGCTTGTGTTGTTGACACCTTCCTTGAGCATGGCGGCTTTGCGCTGACTCACACGACGACGTTTTTTGTAGTCGTCAAATGATTCATTCGCATGCCGTTCGGGAGCATAGAAGTTTGAAGTGTTCACGATGTCTTCCGGTTGCGTTGGTGAACGATGATCAATTAGAAGCCGCGAACGTGCTTCGGACGGATGCTGAACAGCGCACCTGTGCCAGATTCCTTGATGTTGATCCGGGTGCCAGTCGGCGTGCTATACACGGACTCGACGTGACCCTTGCGATTGACAACGGTCTTCTTGTCAACACCTGCAAAGGTATCGAACTTCACGCGGGTGCCGCTCTTGTAGTCTTCGCGGGGTGCTGCGGGTTTCTTGGTAGCCATGAGTAAATCTCCTGTTGGTGAGTGAAAAAGTAAATCAGAGTTCTTCGTCGTCCAGGGGGAGCGACTGTTGAACCGGTTCGGGGTTGACGGCTTCAACCTGATTGGCAGGAACCATCGTGGTGTACATCTCGATGATGCTGTCGAACGCGGGCTGCCATTCCAGCTCGCCACGATTTGAGACGGACTTCAGAACGAAATGAGCCTGACGAATTGATGCCAGCAGACGCTGCGCCTTGGCTTCGTTTTCAGGCGTCTTGGCCAAGAAGAATTGGCAATTCATTCCTGGCGCTTTGCTCAGGTTGATCGCACCAGCGGGGGCACCGTTGAGCACGGTTGTCGCATGAGTAATCAACTTGGTCACAGGGTCGCGACGAACGAGTGCTGTTGACACAGTAAACATACACGTTGCCATTTCGTCAGTGCCGATTGAATCAAGCAGCCTGATGAAAAGCATCTCTTCAGCGCCAGCGAGAAACAGCTTGCGTTGGTACTCGTTCATCCTGTCTTCGAACTCTTCGATCAAGTTGTTCAAAGACTCGAACGTGAGCGTAGAGTTGGTTTCAGTGGCGATGTGTTTAGGCAGCAGCGTGCTGAACACACGCGTCACCGGATCAAAGGTGACGTTCAGCGTTTGTTGAGACAAAACACCCTTCTTGTCAACGTGCGTGACACCTTCGATAGTGAGTTTGTTGGGTTTCATCAGAGTTCTTCCTCGTCGTCGATGGATCCTGCGTTCGTTGTCACAGGTGCGGTGGTAGGTTTCTTCTTGCTGGTGCGCTCACCTGTGTCAACAGGACGATCAACCAGCTTCTTGGCTGAGATGTGCTTGGCCAAGGCTTCACACATCTTCGGATACTGGTTGGCATCCCAAATCACCGCACGCTTGTCAAGTCGCACGGGTTCGAAGCCGATGTCGCGCAGCAGTTGAGCCGTGATCACGATTCCGATTCGCGCACTGACTTCGCTGGTGAGCATCTCGTCTTTGTTCATGTCTGCTCCTGGTTCATCGCCTGAATGTCTTGCTTGATACGGGCGATACGCGCATCAAGCATGCTCACCATCGCTTCCGTGTATTCGGTGTGACGCTGATAAGTGATTTTCTGCAACTCTGCTTCTTCGAGCTGTCTTGTCAACAGCATCCTGGGTGTCGGCTTGCTGAAGAGCGTTTTGATTGACGACAGGATGGTCATTTTTCAGGCAGCCTGTTGATCAACAACTTCAGCGTCGTCATTGCTGCGACGGCTTGATACTCACCCTTCATCCAGGTTTCCAGTGTTGGAAGCAAGGCGAGCATCTCTTGACGAACGCTGCTGGCCCGATTGTCAATTTTTTGCGTAGCTGAAAGAGGTAAACCATGTGAAACTTCTGAACTGCCGTACAGTTCTTGCACTGACCATTTGCACAAGCCAATGTGGGATTGCACCCAATGGCCCCATGGGCATTCCGGGCTACGTGAAAGCATCTCCAACACGGGACGGTCTGGTTCTTCAATTCGATGCAACCAAGCGACATGCACAAGGTTCTTTTGCTTTTGCATCTCGTTGATCAAACGCTTTGCATAAACAGCACCGTCGAGCAGCTCTTCGTACATGTGCTGCAACCACTGTTCCTGTGTGAGCGGGTTATCGGCCACCGATGTGCCGTACTTTGCGATGCCGTGCGCCTGGCGATTCGCAATGTCGCCGCAGACTTGAGCTTCGGTGCCCGTAGCCACGTTTAAACCATTGGTCATTGTTGTGTGCTCCTGGTTGGTTATCGAATCAACGTGATACGGACTGTAGATCGAAAAGTCGAATCACGCAAGTGATTTGTGCAATCAGTTGTGTTCTGTTGATGCAATGACCTGTTCGCGCTGTTGCTGCTGCCTGAAGCGATCCCAGAGCAGGTACTTTTGGATGATGCTCCCTTCACACTTCATCTTCTTGACAGCGCTTTTGATGTGATCATTGAGCGTGTAGACGGCAACGCCTGTAGCATTTGCTGCTCGCTTTATCGAGTAGTGTTCAACCATTGCGTCCATTGTTTCAACTTCACGTTTTGTGAGGTTCCAAGGGTTCGTGTAGATGTCGCTCACGACGTTTTCCTTTCATTCAGTTGCTTCTGCCGAAACCGATCCCACAACAGGTACTTGGTCAGATGGTCGGACGGGAACCCGATCTTCAGACCAGCCCTGGCTGTTTGATTCCTGATGGTCAGATGGCTTCGTCCTGTGGCTTTTGCTGCCAGTCTGCTGCAGCCATGCTTAATCATCGCGTCCATGGAGCGCACCTCGGACGGCGTTAAGCCCCACGGGTTTTCGTATTCATTCGTCTCCACTGGTGTTCTTTCCTTTCTGAATCAAAGCTTCTTTTTCTTTGTCTCGCTTCGGGAGTGGTGACCAACCAAGGAATCGACCGTCACCACTCCAAGGACCGTCAACACAAATGCCGTCACGCGTGAGTAGATGGACCTTGGCACCACCCGGTGGAACGGGATCACCTGCCGCTGGGTAGAGAAACGTTTGGCCACCTGCGAGGTAGCCCTTGGCTGTAGCGTTCACAACTCTTCCTCCGCTGGTGCTGGTGCTTGCACCTTCGGCTTCGAGGCTGCCTTCTTGGCCGTCGGCATCGGATTGCGAAGAGCTGCCCATGCTGCGTGGGCTATGTTGGCTTGATATGTTGCATCGTCTAAAGCGTTATGTGCTGCGCCAACACTTGCCACCAGTGACTTGTCAAAGTCTGCAAGCGTTTTTGCAGCATCTACGAGTGTGCGCAAATCACGAACATTCATGAAGTGCCACGGCTCCTTCAGACCAACAGCTCCGTGGTCGTATGCGTACTCCAGGATGCTGATGTCAAACGTGGCACCATTACCCCAAACGCGAGGCGCAAACGACTTGCTGCGCATCCAAGTTGTCAATTCGGCCAACGCAGTGGCCAAGTGCAACTTTGCTTCGCTCTTCGCAAAGACACGCTGAGCGTTTTTGTTCTTCGTCACCCACCAACTCAAGGTGTCGCCCTGCACTCGACCAGATCTGATAGCAGAGTCGATGTCGACTTCGAGGTACAGGGTTCCACCCAGTTTGCCCGTATCGATGTCGAACTGCTGCACGCCGATGCTCAGGATCGGAGCTGTGCAACGCGTGCCAAGGGTTTCAAGGTCAATGCTGAAGTCGTTCACAGTTCATCATCCTCGTCGTCACCTGGTGTCCACTGGTAAACAGCGTTAGAGCCTTCGTTGAACATCTCAAGGCGTCCGCTGCTGACACCTCTGATCCAGATCCCACCGACAACAGGGATGCCCGCGTCTTTGAGACCTTTGATCACTTTGTTGTTGATGTGGACATCATGATCAATGTCCTGCAGTGCCTTCCTGTCGAAGGTCACACGGATAGGTTTTCTGGTGGTCATAGTTCCTCGTCGTCGCTGAGTAGTTGTACGTTGCCGCGATGAATCACGGTCATTGGGTAGATGGCATTTGGGTCCAGCTCAAGTCCAGGTGCAAAGATCTTGCTCACCTGGCGAAGTAAACCTTTCGTCTTGGTGATCACGATCACCTCCACCTCGTCTTGTGTCCCTATCACTGCAGCAAAGCCTGAGTAAACAGGCTGGCCGGTGGTAACACTCTTGATCGTGTCGAACTCAAACTGGGTGGACTTGCGGACAGGGTGGTTCACAGCGCGTCCTCACCAATCGTCCACATTGGCGCTGTGTAGTACATGCTCATCTAACCGGATCGGTAGTATCGCGCGAGCTGCTAAGAGTGATCGAAGCAGTTGCCGCCC
>JACCDR010861570.1_pt1 | contig 13269 bp, 13 predicted proteins | sample 7446431 | NCBI WGS metagenome assembly JACCDR01 (sample SAMN15323443, study PRJNA562643) | freshwater metagenome | isolation source: river surface water | place: USA:Blue River Watershed | collected 2017-08-17
AGGGTAGATCAGAGTTAGCTAATAGAAACGCAGGTCTTTCAGATTCTGATCTACAGGTTGTTTTACAGCAATACGATCTTCAAAGGGAAAAACTAGCTGAGATTAAAAAATTACAAGAATCTGCCGGTAAAGCTGATCCTGCTTATCTTGAAGAACAGCGCAAGAAAATCACCGCATTGTACGATGAAAAGATTGCTTGGGTTGAAGTAGAAAGTCAGATGAAAAAGATTCAAGATCAATCTGCTCGGATGGCTGATATTTTCACTGGTGCATTCTCTGACTTGATCAAAGGTGGTAAATCTTTTAAAGAGGTATTAGGTGATCTAACCAAGAGCGTTGTTGACTTAGTATTCGAAATTATGATTCTAGAACCTTTAAAGAATTCACTGAGAGGTGCGTTCAATCAAGGTGGTGGTGTATCGGGAATGATGTCTAGTTTCTTTGGTGGATTCTTCGCAGAAGGTGGTGAACCTCCATTGAATAAAGTTTCTGTTGTAGGCGAGAACGGTCCAGAGTTGTTTGTACCAAAACAAAGCGGAACCATAATCCCTAATAACAAGGTTGCTTTAGGTGGTGGTAATTCTACTAACGTTACTCAAAACGTAGTCTTTAATATTTCTGCTCCAAATGGTTCAGTAAGTAGAGACAGTATCCAACAAATTCAAACCGCAATGGGTGCATCTACTCAACGCGCATTAAGGAGAAATTCATAATGTATGATACACCTTTTTTGGAATCTCCTAGATTTCCAGAGAATTTGAGTTATCAATCCAGAGGTGGACCGAGGTACTCCACCTCTATTGTTTCTGTTAAGTCCGGTGCTGAAGCTCGTAATCAAAACTGGACTTATCCTTTGCATATGTATGACGCTGCAAAAGACAATAGAACAATAGCGGAGATGAATGCTCTATTAAATCATTTTCATGGTTGTGCAGGTATGTACTACGGGTTTAGATTTAAAGATTGGGCAGATTATAAGTCTGTCCCTTCTACAATCGGTAGTGTTATTTCTGCAACAGATCAAGTTCTAGGTACAGCGAACGGTACAGCTACAACCTTTCAGTTACGTAAGGGATACCCTCTCGGTAATCTTACCAGATATAGAAAGATTTCAAAGCCTGTCGCTGGTACTGTTTTAGTTGCTGTAGATAGTGTCCCTACTACAACAGGTTGGACTGTAGACACAACTACAGGTATTATTACATTTACTACTGCACCAGCTAACGGTGCTGTAATCAGTGCAGGTTTTGAGTTTGATGTTCCTGTTCGTTTTGCATCTGATGAGTTTGTAACATCATGGGTTGAATACGGTCTTTTGTCTGCAAATATTCCGCTTCAAGAGATTAGACTTTAATCGTTTGGTTTAGCCATGACGATTTGTTAAGGAGAGTTCATGGCTGATCCGATTTCGATAAGTGTAGCATTAGGTGCATTAGGACAAGCTGTAGCTACAGAAATTGCATGGACAGTTGCTGCTGAATACGCAATCAGTACATTTGCATTTGACATGATTGTGTACGGTGTATCTGCTGCTGTTAGTGTAATAGGTAGTTCGCTACTTGCTCCGGGTCTTTCTGATGTAGAAGGACCGAGGGCTAACGAAAATCAACAACAATTTTCTACGTATGGTAAATTTATTCAGATACCTTACGGTAGAATTAAAACCGGAGGCAATATCTTTTGGACAAGTGGTTTAAGAGAAGTTGCTACTTCACAGGAAGTTGGTGGTAAAGGTGGAGGTGGTGGACAAACAGTTACTACCTATACTTATTATTCTTCGTGGGCTTTGGGGTTGTGCGAAGGTAAGGTTCAGAAGATTCATAAAATTTGGTTTGATTCTGATTTAGTTTACAACGATACAGCGATCATTACTTTAACTTATAATGTAAGTTTACTTAGTTCAGGTACAGTAACAACGTCTACTCAGGTAGCTAGTTTCAGTTCGGATAGACCTGTAGATATTACAGCTACTATTATCAATGACACTAACGGTTATTATGTACTAGGTACTGGTGCTGACTCAAATAAGATATTCTTTACTCAAGCTGGAGCAGATAGGTTCAATGTTCTTTCTGAAGGATTAGACCCTATGCAGGAGTTCTATGCGGACTTCTTTGGTATTACAATGCCTAATCTTAGTGTTAGATTTCAATACGACGGTAATGATAAGGTTCTGACTGTTGGTATTTCGTTTTCTGCTGTACTTTCAACATCTGCACCAAGAACAGCAAGTACAGCCGTTAGTCCTATTGCTGGTTTTACTAACAAGGTTACTTTCTATTACGGTACAGAGGATCAAACTGCCGATCCTACGATGGAAGCTGTAAAGGGTACAGGTAATGTTCCTGCCTATAGAGGAATTTGTTATATATTGTTCAATGATTTTGAACTAGGTGATTGGGGTAATAGAATCCCTAACATTAGTGTAGAATTAAGTAGATTCCCTGATGTTGGTGAGACTTCTAATATTTATCCGATTGATATTGCTGAAGACGGATTGACTTCAGACACTTACTTTATATCTGGAATTCTTACTGTAATTAAGTTTCCTGTTGATAGTATGTTTGCTGATATTTCTGTGCGGTCTGGATGATTGAGAGAACCTTATGTAACGTAAATAGTTCCTCAAGAAAATATGACTTCTGATTTATCAGTTCAATCTGGAGAATTGAGAACACTACTTAAATCTTATATAGTTCCTCAAGAAAATATGACTTCTGATTTATCAGTTCAATCTGGAGAATTGAAACAGTTATTAATTACTACAACAATGACACCTGAAGGTATGTCTTCAGATATTACTATTATCGGAGGTAGTTTACAATGATTTTAAATGATACAATTAATGCTCAAATGTCTGGTCACTATAGGTTGGAGATTCGAAAAGCTATTAGCGGTGACTTAGTAAGAGAACTTGAATTCGATAATTTAATTCTTAACTCAGGTTTAAATCGGTTATGTGAACCTTGGTTGGCTTATAACACAGTATCTAATCGTGCGATCTGTAATACTTGCGTAATTGGTACAGGTACAGCATCACCGTCTGCTGAACAGACCTCACTCGGGTCGTTGTCGTCTTCTACTACAACTATTCAGGGTTCTTATTTAACAGGTATACAATCTAGTGTACTTCCGTACTATGGTTGGGCAAGAAGAACTTGGAGATTCGCAGCAGGTCAACTGAATGGTAATTATACGGAAGTTGGTACAGGATGGGGAACTAGTTCAGGTCAATTGTTTTCAAGAGCTTTAATTTTGGACGGGAGTAACAATCCTATTGCAATAACAGTTCTTTCTGATGAATTTTTAGATGTTACTTATGAAACTAGATTGTATGTACCACAGGATCAGGATGTTGTACAAAACGCAACAATCACAGGTGTTGGTGCTGTAACTTTTACAAGAAGACCAGCTATATTAAATGATTCTAGTACTACGCTTCATGGTATAACTTCGTATTCAGCGGGTAATTACGGATGGCAACCAGCTTTGGGTTTTATGCAAGTTACAGGGGTCGTGGCGCACATAGCAGCGACAACCCGTACTACTATGGCACCTCTTACGACCACAAGCTTCACTTTATTAGGTTCTGCGAGTTCAATAAGTACTGGTTCTTTTTCAACATATGTTGCTGATACTTTTGTAAAAGACACTACTATCACAATTCCTTTAAATAATCATAACGGTACTTGGCAGCATTTCATTGTTGGTACTCAATATGCAGGAGCTTGGCAGTATTTGATAAATCCTACGTTTACTAAAACTTCAGCTCAGACTTTAACTTTAACTGTACGCGCGAGTCTGAGTCGTTACACCCCTTGATTTCAAATACAACCCATGTTATAATAGTTAATTAACAGAAAGGATTGATCAATGTCATTTGCACTACCATTAGCTGCTGGCGCTGTTGGTCAATCCCTTGCCACAGATTTAGCATGGACCGTAGCATCTAATTATTCAATATCTACAGCTACCTTCGACGCTATTATCGGTGCAGGTTTTATCGCTGGTGCTGCATTAGCTGGTGCATTCTTAGCACCCGGATTACCGGGTACAGAAGGTCCGAGAGTTATGGACGGCATGGGTCAGGTATCTACTTACGGTAAATTCCTACCTGTTCTGTACGGACGTAATCGAATTGCAGGAAACGTTATCTGGTCTAAAGGTATTAGAGAAGTTGCAACCACAACTGAATCCGGTGGTAAAGGTGGTGGAGGTGGAAGCAGTAGTACAAGTTATACGTATTATTGCTCGTGGGCTGTAGGATTATGCGAAGGTAAAGTTAGAGACATTCATAAGATTTGGTTTGATTTTGATTTGGTGTATGAACAAAACGGCTCAGTAAACGGGGCTATAAACGATAAGACAACCTTCTATTACGGTACAGATGATCAAACCGCTGATCCTTTGATGCAAGCTGCTCAAGGTGCAACAGACACTCCTGCTTACAGGGGTGTTTCTTACATTGTATTTAACGATATTCTATTATCGGATTGGAATAATAGAATACCTAACATTACTGTAGAGTTAAGTAGATTCCCTGATGTTGGTGAGACTTCTAATATTTATCCTGTTGAGATGGATATTGATGGGTATACAGGTGCTACCAACTATACGAGTGGTTCTATAGTTGTTAAGAATTTCTATCAGGTTTATGATAATTATTCGCCAGAATATTCTTCTTTAGATATTTCATTGTTAACTGGACTTTTGAGAACTCTTCTTTTAACATATAATAACTATCAGCCTGAGAATGTTTCGTTAGGTGTTGCCCTTAATACTGGACTTTTGAGAACTCTTCTTTTAACATATAATAACTATCAGCCTGAGAATGTTTCGTTAGGGTTGAGTAATATTGGAGGATCACTAACATGACGACATTAGACGCATCTTTTGGATTATCAGGGCATTTTTCTCTTTCTGTTTATAAGTTGAAAGATAACTCTTTAGTTAGAAAAATTGAATTTGACAATTTAATTTTAAATTCTGGATTAAATAGGTTGGCACTCGATAATTCTACTGCTGTTATTCCTACGGCAATGATAGGTACTGGTACAACGACTCCTGCTGTAACAGATACAGGTCTTGCTTCTTTTTCGGCAGCTACTTCGACTTATCAGACTTATTCTAGACCTAAAAACACAACAACAGTACCTCATTATTTCGCTCATAAATTAACTTATAGATTTAACGCTGGTCAATTGAATGGTAATTACTCGGAAGTAGGTGTAGGGTGGTCAACCTCTTCAGGTGGTTTATTTAGTAGAGCCTTAATTGTGGACGGCACAGGTAATCCGACAACGATAACAGTTCTTTCTGATGAATTTTTAGATGTAACATACGAACTGCGTTTTATCATACCCGACACCGTAACAACGTCATCTGTTTCCATTACAGGTTTACCTTCCGTCACTTCCTGTCAGATTCAGCCTTATAATGCTGTTGTTACAGTATCAACTGGTAATTTAACTGGTGATAAAAATTATCCCGGTTATGCTATAGGTTGGCAAACTACAGCGTGGACAGGGGTCACGCATTTCAACGCCATACTGACTTCTTATCCTTCTACTGGTATAGTTGGTTACTTTTTAAATCGAGATACTCTTTTTAATTATTTAACTGATTACGGTGGTAACACCTCCGGTTGGAACAGTTCTTCTTCCACTTCAAAATCAACATATATTACTGATACTTATTATCGTGATTATACAGTAACTTTCGGTTTAAATAATGGTAACGGTAGCTTCAGAACTATGATGTTGCTTTTTGAGATGTTTTGTTTTCAGATTTTATTTGACGCTCCCATCGTTAAAAATAACACTCAAACCCTTGTTATAAATTTTAGATTATCATGGGGTCGTTACACCCCCTAACCAATAAGGAATAACAATGACAACATGGACAACTTGTGTTAAGATCAAACGAACAGATAACGTCACAATCGGTCTGACAGAGTTGGACCGTGACTTACTAATTGGTGGTGTAAATTACGTATCAGCCGCTGGTTATAGCCCGAGTACTTATCAATCAAACTCTAGCATGTCTGTTAATTACGCAGACCTTGAAGGTCTATTGGGATTTGCTGGTATCACTAGAGAACAACTTCGTGCCGGTTTATACGATTTTGCTGAAATTGAATTGTTCATATATGATTACGAATCTAACGTAATTGTAAAAGTTCTAGCTACAGGTAACTGGGGTGAATCTCAGTTACTTGATGGATCATACAAAGCTGAATTCAGAAGTCTTTCGCAAAGGATGCAGCAATCTGTAGGTAAACTATACACAGCGCATTGCACAGCAGAATTAGGTGATGAGAAATGCAAAGTAAACATAGTTCCTTTATTAAGAACTGGAACGTTAACATCTGTAAATAGTAGATTGACGTTGATTGATACGTCAAGAACTGAAGCCGATAATTACTGGAGAGGTGGAATGATTACATTCCTATCCGGTGACAATCAATACAGATCATTCGAAGTTAGTGCAAGCAATTCATCTGGTGTTATTACTTTATTTTTACCTTTATCTTTTCCGGGTCAAGTTGGAGATACTTATTCAATTCGTCCGGGTTGTGATAAAAGTTTAAACACTTGTAAGACACTATATAACAATGTACTTAACTTCAGAGGTTTTCCTCATGTTCCCGGTACTATGGAAATTCTAAGAATTGGTAAAGAAGGTTATGTATGATAACACCAGAACAAGTAGTTGAAGCTTCTAGAAAAAGAATAGGTATTCCATTCAGGCATCAAGGTAGGACTGAATATGGTTTGGACTGCGTTGGTCTTATTGTAAAGTCAGCAGAGGAAGCAGGTATTGATACCAGTGCAGATGTTACTAACTACAGCAGATTACCGCACGGTGTATTATTACCAATTCTAGAAACAGCGATGGTTAAGTTACCTGATAATGCAGAATGGAAACCCGCTGATGTACTCGTAATGAAGTTTATTAATGAACCAACTCATGTTGCATTATGGACAGGTGATACTGTAGTTCATAGTTATTCTGTTTTGGGTAAAGTTGTTGAACATCGACTTGATAATAAATGGAAGAATCGAGTAGTAGCAGTTTATAGGTTTAAGGAGTTCGTGTAATGGCTGTTGCTGTCCCACTGGTTACGGGAGCAGTAGGACAGGCTTTAGCTACAAATCTTGCGTGGTCGGTTGCTGCTAACTACGCAATATCAACTGCAACGTTCGGAGCTATTGTTGCTGTAGGTGGTATGCTAGGTGCTGCTCTAGGTGCTGCTCTTGTTGCTCCGGGTCTTCCTGATGTGGAAGGTCCACAAGCCCTAGAAGGTATGGGGCAAGTATCTACTTATGGTAAATTTATTCCAGTAGTATACGGTAGGTCTAGATTGGCTGGAAATATTATCTGGTCTAAAGGTATTCGTGAAGTAAAATCAACTCAGGAAGTTGGCGGTAAAGGTGGAGGTGGTGGTCAGACTGTTACCACTTATACTTACTATTGCTCATGGGCTTTAGCAATAGGTGAAGGTAAAGTAAGAGATATACACAATATATGGTTTGATGCTGATCTTGTATATGTGCAAGGTGGTGCGGTTAATGGAGCATTGAGTAATAAACTAACGTTTTATTATGGTGATGAAGAGCAGTTAGCTGATCCTTTGATTGAAGCTGCTGAAGGTTCAGGAAATGCACCATCATATAGAGGTATATGCTATATTGTGTTCGATGATGTGCTTCTGACCGATTGGGGTAATAGAATACCTAACATTACTGTAGAGATTAGTAGGTTCCCTGAAGTCGGTGAGACTTCTAATGTATATCCTATTGAAATGGATGTTGATGGTTACAATATAGCTACTAGTTATAGTTCAGGGTTGATTCGTACAATTATTATTACTACTGTAATTCCAGATGAAGCTTTGGATGTAAGTAGTACAATGACAGGTGGTTCTTTGAGATTACCGTTGATTGATTATGTAATTCCAGATGAAGCTTTGGATGTAAGTAGTACAATGCTTACAAGTAATCTGAGAACTATTCTACTTGCAAATATAATTCCAGATGAAGCTTTGGATGTAAGTAGTACAATGCTTACAAGTAATCTGAGAACTATTCTACTTGCAAATATAATTCCAGACGAAGCGTTAGATGTAAGCAGTACAATGACAGGAGGTTCCTTAGTATGAAAGAAATGAATTTAGAAATAGAAAACCCCGCAGCTAGATTGAGTGGGCATTTTAAACTTGAGGTAATTAATCCAAGTACAGGCGCTGTAAAAAGAAGTTTAGAGTTTGATAACTTAATTTTAAATAACGGGTTGAATAGGTTTACTGCTACTTCTATTACAACGACAAGTGCAATGAACAGAATTTGTATTGGTACTGGTACAATTGCTCCTGATGTAAACCAGACAGCTTTGCAATCTTTTTCAGCTAGTACCATTGCAACATCAGCAAACGTATATCAGTCTAGTACAAATTCTTTAAATGGTACATTGTATTCCGTCACTAGTACGCGATTGCGATTCTTAGTAGGAACACTGAATGGTAATTACTCCGAAATTGGAGCAGGATGGTCTGACACTCAATTGTTCAGTAGAGCATTAATTTTAGATGTAAACGGAAACCCTACTACTATTACGGTTCTGAGTGACGAAGCACTTGACGTTACTTATACGTTGAGAATGTATATTCCTCAGACTGATTTTAACACATCGGTTACGATTACTGGGGTTGGAACTGACATTCCATTGACAATTAGACCCGCTATAGTTAGAGTTGGTCATAGCACTTCTGCATCTACTACTAACATTGGCAATACTCCTTGGCAAACAGGTGCCTCTGGGTGGACACTTGCAGATGGCACCCAAGGCGTTATGCAGAGCGCTGCTGGTACTAGTTCACTTAATACGAGTGCTGGTGCGGTAACAGGCTCAGGTGCTAATATTGCTTTTTCACCAACAACTTCTACTACGTTACAAAGTATGACATATACATCATACACACGAGCGGGAACAGTTAACGCCGCAACAGATGTGGTTGGGTCAGCTTCCACATATGTAACTAACAACTTTTATAAAGATGTAACATTATTTACAAACTTAAATTCCTATAACGCCACATATCGACACTTTGTATTAGCGTTTAATTCATTCGGAACATACCAATACCTCCTAGACACACCAATTACAAAAACAAACACTCAAGTACTCACCTTAAACTTCCGTTGCTCTTGGGCTAGAAAAACCATATAACTAACCATCCAAACAATAAAGGATTCTGTATGCAAAATCAAATAAAAGTTGCCGGATGGTATAGAGTACAAGTATTCAGCAAAGAAGGTAAACTCCGTAAAGAACTTGAATTCGAAAATCTAGTTACAAACATTGGTCTAAATAGAATTGCTACAGGTTCAGCTTTCAATGGTTGTGCTATCGGCTCAGGAACAGTAGTACCTTCTACAACAGATACTCAACTGCAATCATTAGGTGCATACACAACTAATATTACATCAGCTACGAATGGTATGCAGATTTCTTTTTCACCTTTTTACGGATGGAGCAGAAAGAAGTTTAGATTCGTAGCTGGTACTCTAAATGGTAATTATTCAGAGATTGGTGTAGGTTGGGCTAATAACCAAATGTTCTCTAGGTCATTAATTCGTGACGGTAACGACAACCCTACTACCATTACAGTTCTATCTGACGAATATCTCGATGTTACATACGAAGTTCGTCTTTACATTCCTACAACGGACGTTGTAACTGTAGCAGGATTAACAGGTCTTAGTGACACAATTACTGTAACTCGTAGACCAATCTTCATTACTCAAGTAGGGTCAAATACGAACGCAGGTTACAAAGGTTGGACACCTCTGGATGATTCCAATACTTTAGGTGGAAGTTGTGCAGCATTGCGAGATAACTCAGCATTCTATCCAACATCATATACTCAGTTGCTACCAATGACTACACCTAGTTCATCTGTAAGCACAATCTCAGGTGGACCAGTTGCTTTATCTACAGCAGCTTACGTAAATAATTCTCTACAACGTAGTTTTACAATGTCATTCTCTACAACAACATATGTTGGTACATATCAGCATTTTGTTCTGGAATTCGGAATGTGCGGATGCTTTCAATATTTATTTAGCACACCAATCGTAAAAACAAGTGATCAAATTCTAACAATGAACTTCACAAGTTCTTGGGGAAGGTATTAATATGGCTTTACCGTCAACTACTCTATCATCAACCTCTGTTCCTTCGGCATGGATTAATCCGTACCAACGCACCCGTACTAACCCGTTGATTGATTACGATATTGGCGGTGTAGATTTACAAGACCCAAGTCAAGGTCAAAGAGTTAAGGTTTGGAAAAGTTATTGGGAAGCTGGTACAATCTATGTAACTCCTGATGATGGTGGTGCTATTACTCCTGTGATCAACGTTATTGACTGCAAAGAAGTTAGTTTTACATTCGATCAAAACATGAGATACACTTGTTGTTACATGGACAATGGTGGTCTTAAGTTGTATTGGTATGACTCTACTATTCCGGGTATGACAACCACTACTTTCCCAAACGCAATCAGCGGGATGATCAGACTCGATGATAAAAGAACATCTCAAGGTGGTACATCCGATATTCTTTTAGTTTATATTGAAGGTGGTCAACTTAAGCTTCGTCAGCAGCGTGATCGTTTCCTAATAGAATACGTCATTAAAACCACAGATGCAAAAAGTGTAGTTCAACTCGGAATGAATACCAAATGGAGAATTCAGATTCAGCTTGCTGGTGAACTTCCAGAATGCGTAGCAATTAACGACAGAGTATCTGTAGCTTGTGTCATTGCTGATATGGCAACAAGAGCTAAGGTGCCTTATGACGCTACTGATCTACTAGACACAACAATGATTGGTTATAGAGTAGATAGTCAACAGAGTGCAAGATCATGGATTGAACCCTTGATGACTGCTTACTATTTTGATGTGTTTGAAGAAAGCGGTACAATCAAGTTTAGAACTAGACACCGCGATATTGTGGCTACTTTTACAGACGACGATGTTGCAGCCAACGTAATTCAAACCGGAAATGAAATGAGTCCTGATAAGACCAGTATCGCTCGTACTCAGGAAAGTGAATTACCTCGTGTAGTTAATATTGGTTATAGAGATATTGACGCTGAACATGAGCCGGGTATTCAGACTGCTACTAGGCTAGCAAGTGGTGCAGTGAGTGAAGCTACTATTAACTTACCAATTGTAATGAATAAGGATGAAGCTAAACAGAAAGCCGAAGAGATTCTTCGTAAGATGTGGCTAAATAGAGAAACTATTTCCTTTAGTATTCCTTATAGTGAAATCACAATCAAACCAACCGACAAAGTTATTCTGGATGTTGATGGTGTTCAAAACTTAGTCAGAATTAACAGTGTAAGTTATCAGCTATCTGGTATCCTTAAATGCGAAGGAGTGGTTGAGAGTCTAGAAGGATTGAGTGAATACTCAAGCTATACAGATTGGAGAAGTGACAGTGAAGGTGTTTCAGGTGGATGGACTACTTCGGAGTCACCAGCTATTCCAACTCCCGTAACTGGTTATTGGATGGATATTCCTTTGTTAAGAGATACTCACGAAGAAGGTGGTGTATATGTAGCCACAGGTACAACAGGTGCTTTCCGTGGAGGTTTCATTTATACGTCAGTAGATGATGGTGTAACTTGGCAGTTTGCTGCAAGAGCAGAAAGAGCAATCACTGGTGTAACTAATACTGTATTGGGTGCGCCAGTTCGTCCTAGTATAGTTGATTGGGGTAAAACAGTAAGAGTTACTTTGACAAATCCTTCAGATGAACTATATAGTATTTCCAATGCTACAGCAGTACAAAGAACAAATAATGCAGCATTGATTGGTGATGAAATTGTAATCTTTGAACAAGCTACATTAGTATCTCCCGGTGTGTATGATCTTACAGGATTGCATAGAGGTCTAAGAGGTACAAACGTTAATATGTCAACTCATGCTAATGGTGAAAGATTTGTTCTGCTGGATAATTCAGTCGTAAGACTACCACTACCAAATGGTAGAATTGGAACCAGTTTGAAGATCAGGTATTTAGCGTATGGTCAAGCACTTGAAGATGTAACTCCGCAGATTGTAACATACACAGGAAGATCATTAGAGACTTATTCCGTTGCTCATCTAAAAGCTACAAATGCTGGTGGTGGTAATTATTCAATCAATTGGATTCGTAGAACTCGTATTGATGGTGAATGGAGAGATTACTTCGATGCTGCTTTAAGCGAAGCTACCGAAGAATACACTGTAGAAGTATGGAGAAGTGCAGCTATGATTTCTACAACTAACGTAACAACTAACTCAGCTACCGTTGCTGCAATCGCTGGTGATACTGTAAAAGTATATCAACGTTCTGCTGTTGTCGGTACAGGTTTTGCAAATGAGGTAATTCTAACATGACAAGTCCTAGACTTTTAATCCCTGAAATCACAGAGAACCAAGCTTCTAAGTATCTTACTCATAATGAAGCAATTAGGGTAGTAGATGCCTTGGTTCAATTAACTGTTCAAGCTCAACAAAATACACCTCCTGTTTCTCCATCAGAGGGACAGTGCTGGATTGTTGGAACTTCCCCAACTGGTATATGGGTTGGTAAATCAAACCAGATTGCTCAGTATTACAATGCTGCGTGGTATTATCATGTACCGTCTACAGGGTGGAGGGCGCACAACGTTGCAACTTCTCTTGAGTTGTTTTACACAGGTTCTGCTTGGGCTGGTTCTACGGAAACGCAGTGCATTCCAATTGCTTGTTCTGATGAAACCACAGCTTTAACTGCCGGTACAAATAAGGTTACATTCAGAATGCCTTATGCTTTTGTACTTACTGATATTCGTGCTAGTCTAACTACTGCTCAAACTTCAGGTAATATCTTTACTGTAGATGTGAATGAAGCTGGTGTTTCTATTCTTAGTACTAAACTGACAATTGATAACACAGAGAAAACCAGCGTAACCGCAGCTACAGCTAGAGTCATTAGTGACACCAGTTTAGCCAATGACGCAGAAATCACAATTGATATTGATCAGATTGGTAACGGTTCAGCTACTGGTCTTAAAGTTTATTTAATTGGTTATAGAGCTTAATCCTTATCCTAAAACTAACCCTTGAATAAATCTTAAATAAATGATATAATAGTTAAATCATTCTCTTCATTGTTTTCATTATAATCATAAGGATAAGTTATGACTGATCAAAAAAATAACTCCGATAGAC
>JACCDR012421960.1_pt1 | contig 13261 bp, 14 predicted proteins | sample 7446431 | NCBI WGS metagenome assembly JACCDR01 (sample SAMN15323443, study PRJNA562643) | freshwater metagenome | isolation source: river surface water | place: USA:Blue River Watershed | collected 2017-08-17
ACAATCTGACCCAAAACCTCGGTCGAACCTAGCCTAAGGGAGCGTATGGACGAAGAAATCCAAGTCAGCGAGGTCAGCTACGGCCGGACCATCAATGTCGGCAACTTCGAGAACGTGCGCATCGACTACCGCGCCAAGGTCAAACCCGGTCAAACGCATGATCAGGTCATGGCGGCGCTCAAGCGCATCTGCCGGGACGAGGAGAATCGCGTGCTTCGCCAGTACAACCTGACGGCGCGGATCACCTGAAGAAATCGGCGTCAGCTCCCCACTCGATGTACGGACCAGAGCGCCCTGTCTCGGCGGATGACGGTGAATTGGTCGGTCCTGCGCCCAGGACAGCCGGAGGCGTGAAGGTTGTGCCCTCGGGTAACGGTGCGCCCACTTCACGCGGACCGAAGGCCCCTGGAGCAAACGTGATGGGCTCGTTGACCGCTTCCACACGCTCTGCGGGCGTGGCGTCGGTCTGCAACTGAAGCGTGTTCGAGGCGTTTTGGTTTGCCGGGTCCGGAAGGTCTTCGATGCCCTGGTAGCTGGAGACACCCGTCACAAGGTCGCGGGTGTTGTAGAACTTGTCGCGCACAGTGTGCGCGAAGGCATGGTATTGCAGTCCGCCTTCTGCGCCAAAAGACGTGAGGGTATTGGAGTAGCCCGGTACATGGACGAATGTAAACGAATACTCTGCGGCTGTCGGCAGATTGTAGATGTTCCCAGGCCCACGCAGGTATGGCCCAATGAATTTCACTGCCACGTCTTTCAGGTAGCCGCGACACAGGATGCCGGGACGCTGCTCGCCTGTGTTCATCAGTTCCAACTGGCACACGGTCGGCTTGGCCATGGATCGGCTCACGATGGAGGTGTATTTGGCTGCGCCTTCCTGCGCCTTCCGCTCCACGTCAGATTCGCTGTTACGCATGCCGTAGCCTGCGCTGATCTGGCCGACGTAGGCGTTGTAGTCCTTGTCGTTGGTGGTGTTGAGCCGGATAGGCAGCAACATGGCGTGCAGGCGCGCTGCGATGTCTAGAAGCGTATACGGGCCGCGACTACAGTAGGTCCTGTCTGCGTGGTGTAAACGGAACGAGAAGTCCAAATGTAGCGGGTTGACCCCGGTGTAGACGTGGATGCCGTCAGGAATCCAGACATGGGCCACCTCCTCGTAAAGAGCGGTACGCTTGACGTTGATTTCGTCAGGCATCGCCGGGAACTCGATGGCTACGGACTTTCGAAGCTGGTTGGTCGCCGTGGGCCTGTTGGGGTTGTACCCACTGGACAAATTGTCATCAGCCGCGATGGAGATTAGCCGTCCGCAGGCGGCACCGTCGGTTCGAAAATAGCTTTCCATACTCTATTGCTGCGGGATCGCCTTGAAGATGGGGTACGGCATGATTCCGTAAGGCATATTGTTGATGCCGCTGGAACGCACCGCGTTGTTCAAGATGGCCTTGTTGGTCTGGGCTTCGAGAGCCTGCAATGTTTTCTGGTGGTTTGCAGCACTGGCTTTGCTCTGCTCTTCGACGGCTTCCCTCAGTTTGCCCGACATGTCGCCGAGGCGTTTTTCAAGAGCCGCCGATTTCGGCGTGCCCTCGGTGTCTGAGTAGCTGGTCAAGCTGGCGGTTGTCGAGCGCAGCTGCTTCACAGTGGGCCGAATCTCTTCGGCCAGAATTCGGCCGTACGCTTCAGAGAGACTCAGGTTGTGGGCTGCTTGGAGGTTTTGGATGAGCCCGCCAGTTCGTAGACCGTTCTGGTCCTTGGCACCCAGTAGGGTTTGGATCAGTGCTTCGCTGTCGCCGCGAATCAACGCCTGTCGAAGCTCCAGGCGTTGCATAGCGACGAGGGCATTGCGCTCGTCCACCATGCGCTGCGCGGCGAGTCTGGCTTTTTCCTCGTCGTCTCTCTTTACATTCCAGTGGTACAAAGCGTAAACACCTGCTGCGATGACTGAGAGGATCGCCACAATGGCGAGGACAGGAGCAATGGCGACGCCACCGGCTGCCGCAGTGCCGCCAGCCGCCACTGCGCCACCTGCACCGAAAGTCGCCAATCCTGCAACTGCTCTGGCTATGATGCTTGGAATAAGGCTGCGCAGGGCGCTGCCGATGAGTGTGGCAATACTCCCTGCTTTGAGAATCCCAAGAAGTTTTGCAGCAGCAGAGCCCAATACCGTCAGGGCTCCGGCTGCTGACAGAATGGTGGTTGCATAGACCGTGATCTGTCGAAGAGCTGGGCTTTCGTTGATGATTGTCAGCATTTTATCCAAGACACTAAAAAGCTCATTGAGTGTTCGGACAATCGGAAGAAGGGCTTCACGTCCCAACTGCCAGAGTTTTTGGCGGAGCCGCTCAAATGAACCATTGGTCTCTTCCATCTGCCTGCGGAATAGATCGTCTACAGTGATCGCGTCTTTGGATGCAACCGCGTGCTTCGTGAGCCCGTCTGTGAGCCGGATCAGCATGTCCTCCGTCGTGTTCGAAGCCCTGGCTAGGACTTGAACCGATGCGCCCATGTCGCCAGCTTTTTGTGCTTGCCGGACCATGGCGGCGATGGCGGCTGCGGTTCGATGGACAGCTTGTGCTCCCGACAGTGCCTCAGGCCCGGCTGCGACGCCGAACACGCCGCCGATCTTCCAACCTTCCATGCGCGACAAGCGCACCATGAAGTCGGTGAATTCACCTGTGGCACCGCCCGCTCGGGTGATGATGTCCTCGTAGGAAGCGATGGCAGAGGTTGCTTCTCGGAATCCAGGCGTGGATTCGCTGCCAAAGAGGGACAGTGCGCGCCCGACCTTGTCCGCCACCTGCATGGCCTGATTAACGGACAAGGTCGTGGTGTTGACGATGCGGGCGATGTCATCGGCCACGGCTTTGAAGCTGACCCTGAGACTCGTTTCGACCAGCGCCGCCAGCTTGGCTGCCTGTTCGACGGAAGCTCCCAGGGCTTCTGAAAGCTGCGTGACGACCTTCAGGTTTTCCGACCAGCTCTTCTGGTTGTCCAGGCCGTAGGAGACCAGGGCCTTGGCGGCAGCGCCGGTCTTTTCGTAGCTGATACCCGTCTGAGCGGTGACGTTCAGGATTTGATTTTCAAGGTCCTTTCGATGCGTCGTAGCGATGTTGGCTTCGGCGAGATTCGTCTGGATCGTACGATGAACCCCAGCGATGTCGGCTGCGTATTTGAACATCAACGTCATCAACGCGACGTTCCCAATACGGGTGCTGTCTACAAGATCAGCCCACTCTCCACGCACGCGGGTTGTGAATTTGAGGTATTCAATCCGCCGCACCTGTTCTAAGCGTTCATGCGGGGTAATACCTGCCTGCGTCTTCATCTGGTTCGCCAAGCGATCCAGTGCAAGCATGTGGGCCTGCATGCCCATCAATGGATGGATCGCTTTGGCAGCGTCATCTCCGAGGTCTTTGACGTACTCGCTGAAATGCTGCAATCCGATACGACCGTCGTGCGCGCTCTTAGACACACGCTCCAACCACTCAACAAGGGTGCCAATATGGGTGTCAGCCATAGATCAGGGCGTTTACGATTTCCTGAGCTTCCTTGAGCTTTTTGCCGTCCGTGGTCTCCCCAGCGTCAGCGTTGCCGAAGCCCTTCTTGCGGTCCTTCTGGTTGGTGACGGCCGCGACCATGTCGATGTAGTTCTGCGGCTTGGCCTTCAGGAACTTCATCCCCTTGCCCCTGGCGTAGCTCTTCGCCTCCGGTGGAAGTGGCAGTTTGTCGATGTCGTCGCGCATCTCCGTAAATACTGCGTCCAGATTGACACTTTTGATGTTGACTTAATCGTCATATCGTTTACAGTGGCCACCGATGAAGGCACTCAACCTTATGCTCCACTGCGGCGGTCGCACCGCCGACCTCGACACCGTCTCCAACGTCGCCACCCCCAACCCCGAAGGCATCTGGCATCCGATTCCTCATATCGAAGTGCACAACGCCGTCACCCGTAGCGTCAATCGCCTCGGTTTGACCGTCGCCAATCAAGTCCACGCTCTCGGCCGGGGCGGGAACCACTACTTCGGCCTCTACCAGCTCGTCACCGACGAGAATCCTGAGATGGGTCTCGTCCTCGGTACCCGTAACAGCCACAACAAAGAGTTCCTGGCCGGTATCGCGGCCGGTGAAGGCGTCTTCGCCTGTGACAACCTTGCGTTCTGGGCGGAGGTCGTCCTGGGCCGGAAGCACACCACCCACATCATGCGCGATCTGCCCGGCCTCTGCGACAAGGCTGTCGGTATGCTGGCGGAGCGCTGGACGACGGCTGCCAAGCGCGTCGATGCCTACAAGGCCCACACGCTCGCCGACACTGAAGTCCACGATTTCGCGGTGCGCGCCATCGACGCCGACGTGATCCCGGTTCGCTCGCTGCCGACCGTGTTGAAGGAGTGGCGTGAGCCGAGTCACGTCGAGTTCACCCAGAACGGTCGGTCCGCGTGGCGGCTCTACAATGCGTTCACTGAGGCGTTCAAGGACATCGGCAACCCGTCCACGCTGATGCGCCGATCCCAGGTCCTCAACGCGATGATGAACACCGCGTGCGGCGTCCTGAAGGCCGAGAACAACTGACCTAGCCCGTGGCGAGCTGCTGGCCAATCGCCAGCAGCTCCTCGGTCTCCAGACCGATGCTTGGAGGTGGGACTGTCTGAATGTAGTGCCGCAGCGACGCCTCGAAGCTCCAATCATGCGCCTCCTGGGATTCCTCGGAGGCGCTTTCGCTTTTGACGGTGTAGTTGTAAACAGCTTCGGCGCGCACCGAGTACGGCAGGGCGAAAAAGGCTTCGGTCTCCGCGTAGCTGTTGAGCGCCACCTTCCATCGGTCTTCGGTTGCCGGGTTGTAATCGGCAAACTGCTCCAGACTGCCCTGGATGTAGCGGGGATACCCGGTGAGGGGTATCCACTGGAAGAGCAACGTATCCGTGTCGAGGATGCCCACGCGCTTGTCTTGGTACGCCTCACCCCAGTTCTGCTGGAAGGGGGAGCCCACGTAGTGGATGCGCGTGCCCAGGCTCTGGGGAAGGTGGATGTGCCCGAGGAACGAAACGCTGAACCGTTCTACGACATCCCTGGGCACGCCGAGCAGGGTCTCGCCGCTGTTGAGCATGGCACCGACGACTTGGAAATGGCCCAGGAGCACGGTGGCCTTGTCCTTGTACTTCCGCCCCATGCTGTCGAGCCACGTGGCGAGTTTCGTGTGGTCGTCCGGATAGCTCGCAAAAATGTAAACAACGTCTTTGTGCTCCCAGACAGCTTTCTGGTTCACGACGCGAAAGACGTGGGCATACATGCGGCCACTGTCCACGGAGGTGTCCCGCAGAAATTGCTCGTGGTTGCCGATCAGCTTGAAATTGAACTCGCCCCCGGCGTAAGGTTCCAGGCCCTCCATGACGGTGTTGATCACGGGCACTGGGATTGCACTACGGTCGTCGGTCGTGTCTCCGAGGTCGATCAACCCGTGGCATTCGTGCTCGTCGTAGATGCGCTTGAGGTCCGCGTAGAACTTGCGAACGCGATGAATCTGTAAGCTGACCGTCGGCTGGTTGTAACAGCGCTCGTCGCCATCGTGGGCCTGTAGGTCAGCGTAAACGAGAAGTCGCATGCCACTCAGAACCGTTTCGGCATTTGATTTTCAAGCGTCTCAGATACGTTTCCCGGTTTTCCAATTTTTCCGTTCTACTGCAAGTGCAGGTAAGCGCATGACCAAGCTGTACGCATTGAGTGTCAATGAGCAGCCTGTGGTCGAAGTGTACGTGGAATCGCCCCAGTGGATTCCCGTCCGACCACGGGTTCCCCGTCGTTGGCTGCGTGATCTGGTGGCTCTGGTTCTCCCAGAGCGCCTTGAGGGCCGTAGTTATGCCGATGACGGAAGCTGCCTTTGCACGTGTGCTGATTGAGCAGGGTGGTAACGCTCGGATTGATCCCAAAATCCGGGTGGTGCTCAACCGTCTCATGATGCAGATCGGGATGACGCCTTCACTTCAGGCGTACACCGTGGATGCCGGGATCGTCCCCAAAGAGGACGGCTCAGCCGCCATCCAGTTTGAATTTCTTCGATTGCCGGAAGAGGTGATCCCCCAGGTGGAAAAGCTGCTGAGCACTTCGGCCTTCGCCGCGTTCAAATGGACGCGCTTCATCAAGAATGGTCAGGCGCGCATGGGCCTGGAGCTGACGGTGCGCTCGGAAGACCTGCCGGGCAACGCTTACGACTACGCCTACTAAAACGTAAACGGAGACGCATCCTCGGATACGCCTCCGTTTACGTGTTCGAGTTTCGAGGAGGTGCTGGATCAGTCGGCGGCGACAGCGCGCTTGGAGCGCTTGGCCTTGGCTTTGGCACGGGGCTTGGGAGCGGCGTCCGCCACCAGTGTCGTGGTGGTGTCCCGTTCGCGATCAGCAGCCGTTTTGTAGACCATTCGACCTTCGGCTGCGTCGATGACAAACTTGCGTGCGAGCCTCTGCGCTGACCTTACTCCACGGCAGGGGACGCGTTTGAATTCAGCTTCCAGGGCATCGTACTGTTCGTCGGTGAGCCGGAAACTGATGACTTTGGTGCGAGGAATCTTTTTCGCCATACGTCTGTAGAACGGGTTTTTTGGGGGTTACGGTTCTGGGTAGTTAAGCGCGACACCTTCGGGTGGCGCAAAATCTGAAGCCATGCCAATCAACACAGCCACCACCCAGCTTTACAAGTACCTTGGGCTGACGGGCTCGTCCGGTATACGAACGGGTTCGTTGGTGCCTCGGGCGAATACACCGGACGCCGAACAGCGGTTGTGGCGCGATTTCCAAGACGCGGGGCAGGTTGCCGATCCCGACATCTGGACAAAGTACAACACGGCCATGAAGCGGCCGACCACGCTGGAAGCGATGCTCCAGCTGTGGGATGAGATGTCGCAGTGGGATTTGGTGGCTGCCGCGCTGGTTGAGATCACCGACGAAGCGACGCAAACGGATGCGAATTCGCCGGGAACCCTGTGGTTCCAGTGCAACGATCAGGACTTCGAGGAGGAGTTGAACGATCTGGTTGAGCGCCTGGACGTGGAATCGCTGATCCAGTCGCAGGTTTGGCACGTTGCCGCGATGGGCAACAGTTTCGAGAAGCTTGAATACGCGCCGGTCGAGGGCATTCAGGGGATGTCGTTCGTGCACCCCATGGACATCAGGCGCTACTGGCTGGAGCGCAATCGTAAGTGCGTCGGCTTCCGTTGGAACGGACACACTCCCGACAAGGAGGACGTGTTCGTCATGCCGGACAATGAAACCCCGGTGGAGCGCGTTGCCCTGGCAGCCAATCAGAACGTCGAGGACCTCTGGTATCCCTGGGACTTCCTGCACTTCCGTCGCATGTTTCGTATGCGAATTTCTGAGCACGGCGAGCCCGTGTTTGCGGAAGCGGACGGCATCTACAAGAAGATCAGGCTGGCCCTGGACCAGATGGTGGTGCACCGCGCTCAGATTCAGCCGGACCGCTACCACATTAACATCGACGTGCAGGAGCAGCCGCCCATCGAGCAGATGAAGACGGTTCAGCGCTGGCGGCAAGCCTTGCGCGCCAAGCTGTCCTTCGGGCAGAGCGGCCAACCCAACGCCCTGGGTGACGTGGCGGACTTTCAGAGCTTCTACAACGCCTGGGCGCTCGATACCGTCATCTACCTTGCCCAGCCCAAGGGCTTCACCAACAGCATCGGGAAGTTGCAGGGCACGCAGCAGGTGCCTGATGTTTACGACATCGAGCTGCTGACCGACCTCTTCTACTCGATCATCGGCATGCCCCGTGCGTGGTTCGGCGGGCAGCGAGAAGGCGGCAGCGAAGCTCCTTCCGGCCGTGCGCTCCTGGCCCAGGACATCCGCTTCCTGCGCAAGATCAAGTCCATCCGCAGGCCCATCATCAACGGCTACACGTGGCTGGGGTACTTCCACGCTATCCTCAAGGGCATCAACGTCGAGAACCTCGACATCCGCGCCATGATGCCGCCTATCGGTGGCCTGGAAGAGCAGATGAAGATGGAGCTTCTGGAGAAGCAGGCGGGGGTCCTCTCGGTGCTGGGCGACGTGATGGAGCAATACCAACTGCCGAAGGAGGCTTGGATCGAGACGATCTTCAAGCGCTACATGCACCTGCCTGACGACGTGGTTCATGTGTTTTTGACGGCGTTGCCGAGTCCGGTGGGAGCCGAAGACCAGAACGAGAGCCAGCGCACGAAGACACAAGCGCCGTATACATTCAAGATTCTTCGGCGTATTGAGGAAAAAATCGACAAGACCCCCGGAGCACGTGAGCTGATGACGCAGCTCAAGGAGGTTGTTTACGGTGACGAGGTCCGTGCGCGCAAGCGCTCAAAGCGGCGTTCGGTCAACGAAGTGCTCGCCCGTCCGGCGCTGAAATCCAATGACGTGATCATTTCGAGCTATGGCAGGCACCCGTTCGAGTTGAACGGTACGCCCGGCCAAGTGAGCGATGCCCTGGTGCAGAAACCTGTCGGCAGCCCCATAACTGAAGCCTTGAACGGCAAAAAGGGATGGGACACCTACCGACGTTGGATGCCGATCTGATGGTCAAGATTCTCACGCCTGAAGGAGCTGATCTGGTGGCTACGCCGCCAACGGATCAGGTTTACAGCTCCGTCAATAACCAAACCGTTTACAGTCTGCAAGTGCAGATTGTCGAATCCAACCCGCTGCTTCCGGTTCAAAACCTTACCGGGACCATCTACTGGAACGACGGCGGGCTGCCGACGGTTGTAAACGGCACAGGCACCATTCAGGTGGATGAGACGAGGACCCTGTACCCTGGGACTTATCTCATCGGGGTGGCGGCGCACAACTACGAGGTGGGCACGCCGTCAACGGCACAGGTCAACTTCGCGGTGCGCGTTCTGCCAGCGGTCAACGTCAACCCTGGACGGCCGGTCATCTACGGACCTGTCCTGCCGAGGGACCAGGGTTACCCAGGGCCGAAGGACTGGAGCCTCAACACGGCGACGAACCTTTTCGTGCTGGAGTCGTCGGCCAAGATGCTCCTGAACACGGCCAAGGGCGAGCGCGTGATGGAGCCGAATTACGGCACCAACATTCGCCGGTTGATTTTCGAGACCAGCACGACCGCGCTCGACACGTCGATCCAGCAGGAGATTTCTGAGGCTCTGGCACTTTGGGAGCCACGCCTGGAGTTGCAGTTCTTGAGAGTGGATCGTCCGGACAACACCCGCAACGCAGTTGTCAACTGTACACTGGTGTCCAGGGTGACAGGTGAGGGTTTTGGCCTGACGCTATACTTCCAGTCTTGATGTCGGATATTACGCAGACAGTCACACGTCGTGAGTTCGTAGCGCGGTTCATGCGGGATGTCGGTGTCTCCTATTCGCAGGCATGCCGCATCTACGAGTGCATGTGCGGCATAGTCGAGGACGGCATCGTCAGTGGCTCCAAAATCCGCATCGGACGCGTGGGGGCGCTGACCCCTGTGTGGCGTCGTCCGCGTGAGGTGAAAATGCACTTCGCGATGAAGAAGGGAAAGCGTGTGGTCCCTGCGCACAAAACGTACGTCATGGATGGGCGATACGTTTACAAATTCAAACTGTATCGGGAGTTCGTGGACACCCACACCCTGCGCTGGTTTGCGGATGCCCCGGTGGCTGAAAACGTGTAGATAGAGTATGGCGATCAAGCCCGTCGATATTCCGAGTGCAGCTGGCCTTGACTATGGGAAGGGCGACGTTCGCCATTTCTCACAAGGAGACGACCAGAGCGTCCCAGGTCTTTCCAATCCCACGCGCCATCTGGCGGAGCGCGACAATCGTCTGGCTGAAAAGCTCAACGAAGTCATCAGCACTGTAAACAATCAGGAGCAGTTTGTCCCCCTGGTTGTTCCGCGCACGGCCATTCCACCCAACGATCAAGTCGTGGTGATCAACCAGCGCATTCCCGCTGGTTTCGAAGCGCGGGTGCTCTCGGCAGCGGTAGCATCGAGCCCGGTCTCCACGGATGTGGAGTTGAATGTCTACTACAACGAGGGCTTTGGCGGCACCACCGGCACCAGTGTCGTTTCCACGTCTACGGAATTCTCTGGCGGTATCCAGTTTTACGGGACAGGCGAGTTCATCGTCACCCTGGTCAACAAGGGAGCCCAGACCCTGGAAGTTTCTGGGTCGGTCCTCCTGACCGTCCGCCCTTTGGGTGCCGAGGGGACCTTGCTGGTTGGCAGCGTCATCCAGGGTCCCAAGGGCGACCCAGGTGTGGCGGGAGTGCCCGGCCCGGCCGGTCCTCCTGGCACGGGCGGCACGGGCTCTCCAGGCTTGGTCTGGCAGGGTGCCTGGAGCAACGCTACGGCTTACAATCCCAACGACGCTGTTTCGCGCACGTCGGGCGGGATCACCTCGTCGTACATTGCCCTGGTTGGCAACACGAACGTCGATCCAGTTGGCAACCCGGCGACCTGGGACCCGTTGGCGGTGGGTTCGACAGGTCCTACGGGTCCTTCGGGTGGTGGAAGTTCGGAAGGTGCCGTGTTCTCGTCAACGTCTGTAAACGGAACGCTGGTGACAGGCAGCGATGTGTCTTCGGATGCGATCACCGGATACCAAAACGTGTCGCCCAGCACCACCTACTACTTCCCGATCATTGAGCAGTTCATCGGGACCACGGCGGCGACGGAAGGCTGTGCGATGCTCTTCGGCGTGCTGCGCGCCAACGTCACTGGCTCTGGTACGATCATCCTGCCCAAGAACGCCTACGGGGCCAAGATCGACTACAACGCTGGGTCGATCAACGTCACCGCCTGCGCCAACGGCACCATCCCGGTGGTTGCGAACGAAGCGGCTGAGGTGACTTGCATTCAGACGGGGGCGGATCGCTACACGCTCAAGGTGCTCAACTCAGTACCAATCCGCGTTGCCGTCTCAATCTTTGGAGCGGAGCTGGTGCCATAGCCATCCGAGGCCGTTCGAAACAACGTAGCCTATTCCGTAAACAACTTTGCCAAGGCCGGTGCTCTTCTTCAGGAGCCCGGCCTTGTGTGCTGAATGGACAGCCCAGGCCCGAATGAAGGGGGCCAGGGCGCGCAGCAAGACGGGATGACTGGAGAGGAACCGGCTGGTCGGTTTGGCCCAGAGGCGGTAACCGTCGCGCACGGTGCCGGGCAGCGTGCGAGCGTGGGCATAATCGGCAGCTAGGACATTTTTGTCCACGTAGCCGCGCTCAGCAGCCAGGGTGCAGAGGAATTTGTCCGCGCTGTCGCGCATGTCCACGAGGACGGAGGCCGACGTAGCGCTACCTCCGGCATTGCTGAAAATGCAACGAATGTACCACGTGTTTCCGTCATCACCTCCGGCTGATTGAATGGCGAAGTTGGCGGTATGGGAGCCGGAGGGTAGCACAGTGCCGCCGTTGGCGGTGGTCAGCGTCAAAGCTCCGTTGCCAGAGCCTTGGCCAGGAACAGGAGTGCCGGTGATGAAATCAGACCACGTGCTGTTGTCGAAGGAATACTGCCACGTGTAGTTGGCAGGTTTCGTTCCTGTGATCTGGTACGTGATGTCTACGGAATTTGGCCACGCTTCCCCGGCCTCCACGTGCATGTAGATCGTGGAGCCTTGAATGGAGAAGTTCCCGTTGATCTGGCCGAGAAACTGGACCGTCGGATACTTGGGATTGATCTTCGGAGTTTTGGGAGGCCCACCAAGGGCCGTGTCGCACGGAATCTCGTACTTGATGCCTGCGACCTGAAAGACCATGCGATAGCGGCCGACGCGGTGCCCCTGGTGGTCGAAGGTGTCCAGGGGGTAGGCCAAGGGGATGGCGTGAGCTTCCCAGTGCCCCATGAGCGTGTGCGGCAGCAGAATGCCATCACGCACGGCGTTGATTTCGTCTACAAGTCCTTCCGTGAAGATGGTGACCCAGGCCGATTTCTCGACCTTCGAAAGGAGCGCATCCACATCGGCCTGGGTGAGCGATCCGGTGGTGTCCTGTCCTGTCAGCGAGGTGGTCTTGGCCGGGGCATAATAGACCGTGTTGCCGACGGTGAAGCGCAGCTGGTATCGCCCGACGATGTCACCGTTGGAATCCCGGTAGTATTGCACGTCGTTTCCAGCGCCGTCGTAAACAGGAACGCCGAAATTGAGCGCGGTGATCCCGTGGGCCTTGGCCAGGGATGCGTTGACGTGGTAATCGAGATTGGACGCCAGTTCGTTCAGGGCGAGGCGCACGTCCCGAAGCGTGGTTTGCGTGGCAATACTGGTATCGGCCATATCAGCTGACTTTGAGGACTACGGGGTTGGTGAACGTGCTTCCGTAGACGTTTTCAATTTTGCACCGATAGGTTCCAGCGTCGTCCAAGGCCACAGGCGAGAAGAGGAGGTTGGACGCGTTGCCTCCAGTGACCGCGTCGCCGGACAGGTTGGACCATTCGTAGCTTGGCGGTGTGGCGCTGATGACCGTCACGGCGAACTGCACCGTTTGCCCAACCTGGGTGACGATGTTCTGCGGTGCGACGATGATGAAGGGCGCGACACCTTCGGCTCCGGCGATGCTGCCGGAAAGGATGATGGGAACGGCTAGCGTCACGTCCGCTGCGCCGACGCTGCTGGTGAGGCGCAGGGTCTGTTGGCTGACCACGCCATTGGCCTCATCGTAGTAGGTGCCCGTGGACCCAGTGTGGACACGAACCCCTCCGTGCGCTGACCAGTCACCGCCGACGTGCGCGGCGACGCCGTTCAGGTAGCCGGAGATGTCCAGAGAGGTTACCTCCCTGGCGGTTTCCGTGATGATGGCGGCGTTCGTGCTCACTCTCGGGGAGGTTCGGGAAGGAGGGCTTCAGCGTCCTGCTCGTCTTCGACGCCGATGTCGCCGAATGGGTCGGGTTTGGCCGCTGCTGGCCCGCCGCTCTCGTCACCCATGGGCAACTCAGGCAGGCCGTCGTCATCGCCGCCCTCCTCAGGAACTGCGGTTTCGCTGCCAGGAGGCATGGGCACCGGGAAGTCGTCGCCTCCGGCGTCGGCCTGCTCCGTACCGGTGACGGCTGCCTTGCGCGCTTCCAGATCGTCCTCTTCCTCGCCGGGGCCGGGCAGCTCGTGCATGTAGTAGTTGAACATCGCAAGCAGCTCGTCTGCGATGGAGTCATCGTGCTTGGCCTGGAGCGCTTGCACGATGCACTCCATCTGGCCGTAGGACAGCTCCAACTTGTACGTGTTGTAGGTGCCCTTCGACTTCGCGATCTTGATGTCACCGACCGGAGGGAAGTTGTTCATGGCCTTTTCCGTGGTAACTA
>JACCDR012654116.1_pt1 | contig 13259 bp, 24 predicted proteins | sample 7446431 | NCBI WGS metagenome assembly JACCDR01 (sample SAMN15323443, study PRJNA562643) | freshwater metagenome | isolation source: river surface water | place: USA:Blue River Watershed | collected 2017-08-17
CCCGAAACCGCCGCAACGGGGGCCACAACCGTCGGTTGCATACCGTCCGCGACCCCCAAGCCTACCCCTCCCAGCAGCTGGTTCAGCTGATCCCCTGTTGCCCGATCAATCCCCCTCCGAACCTTGTTGTAGGCTTCATGGATGGAGCTTGCGGTCGCAACCGTGCTGTTACCCTTCGAGAGTTCCTCCGCGACGAGGAGGTGCTTTCGGAAAAGGGTCACTTCCATCCCGATGTGTTCAGCGGTCTTGACGCCGGGATGCTCAGCATCCTTGCCGAGGAAAAGCTCATGCACGGCCTTGATGGCCAGGCATGTTTCCTGCCAAGAAAGCTCATGCCGCTTGAGATTTTCTTCCAGCTCGACGACCTGGGCTTCCGTCACGTCGAGGGAGTCGAAATACCGAAACGGAACGAAGCGCCAGGGAGACTCGCCCTGGCCGGGATTTTCCTTCGTCCATTCCGCATCGAGGTGCTTGAACGCGGTCAAGCGGCGCTCGCCGGCGATGATCTCGTCGTTTTCGCGACGAAGAATGATGGGGTGGAGAAGCCCGCGGGCCTTGATGGAGTTTGCCAGGTTGGCAATATCCCCCAGGTCCTTCCGCTGTCGGTTCTCAGCGTCGATATAGACGCTATGCACGTCGATTTTCTGCGAAAAATCCTCTACCGGCACGATAACCTCCTGGGCCAAATAGTTATCGAGCGACTCCCGTAAAGGAATCACTCGATAATTATTCGAAGATGGGGAGGGGCATTACCCCCTCCCCGGTTGGGAGAATCACTCGGCGCGGGCGGCGCCGTTGATCTCCATGCGGATTTCCTGCTTGTCCGTCAGCTTGTGGCTGATCGTCACCATGATGGAGACGCCGACGATCTCGGGCAGGGCTTCCGCGAAGGAGCGCCCCGTCATGTCGATCGAGCACGGGCCTTCCAGGAACTCCTTGAGGCGGTAGGTCGCGTCGTCGGTGAGGTAGAAGTTCATGGACAGCTTGCGCTTGGCCACGGCCTCGAGCCCGCCGGCGGCGGAGAGTTCCTCCTCGTCCACGTCCGGACCCGGAGCGACGAGGTTGACGGAAACCTTGATGCCCGGCGTCTTCTGGACGCTGGACTCGAAGGTCTCCCACTTCGTGATGTTGGCCAGATACTGGCCCTGGGGGAGGGGTTCAGGCTTCTTCACGTCGTCAGCGAGGGTGCCGAGGAGCTTGCGGAAATCGGTCATGGTGTGGGTTGCCTTTGGCTGGTTGCTGGTTGGATGGTGCCGGATGAGGGATTTGAACCCCCGACCTTCGGTTTACAAAACCGCTGCACTACCGCTGTGCTAATCCGGCGTGATGACCGGCGAGCCGGTCGGGAAGGAGGAGCCTGGACACGATCGACCAGGGGAGGCAGCGCCGCATCCAGGCTCCCCACGGGCTACCCAGCCTTTGCTGGCGCAGCCGCGCGCGTTGCTCCGGGGCCTTCACCCCGGACGATCTTGAAGAAATCTGCGAGGCCGGTCTCGAGAGAAAGCTCTCGCGGCATGGCCAGGGGCGCGGGGTTCTTGACCCCCACGACGCCATCGGGCTGGGTGAGGAGGAGACGGCGGGTCGATGCCCCTTGGCCCTTCGTCACGGCGAGCACGATGGAATTGAAATACCTCCCGACTTTCGGCGGGAGCTTCTGGCCGAGGGTGTTGGGGTAGCCCTTGGCGCCCACGCCCTGGTCATCACCACCGATATAGGTGATGTGGGAGATGACGATGACGTTGCAGCGGATGGCGGAGGAATAGAGCAGGGCGAGGATATTCTCGATCAATTCCATCGCCTGCCCCCAATCTTGCTGCTGGGGCTGCTGGTTGAGGCGGTTGTTGAGGCTCAGCGCATACCGCATTGCGGCGTTCGAGAGCATCGTGAGGGAGTCGATGACGAGAACCTCGTCCGGACCCCAGGTGTCCACCTTGCCGAGGTCGTAGGCCGGGAACACTTGATCCCCGATGACGGTCTCCGGCATTTTCCAGTGGGTCATGAGGTCGAGGGCGCGGGCGAGCTGCTTGGGCAGGCCGTCCACGATGGGCTTCCCGGCAGCGGTTTTCATCTTCTCGGTGATGGTCTCGTAGATGATCCGCTCGGCGGTTGCCGGGGGCCGGCTGCGAGCCAGGGACGCGAGGATATCGGCCCCGTTGTCGAGGTCGATGATACGGAGCTTATACCCCGCGTCCGCAAGGGACATGAGGGCGCCGGTCTTTCCCGTCCCGGAGTCTCCGATCAGGAGCATCTTGGTCGTTTTGCCGGACTGGTGTTGGGCGATGGAGGGCATGAAAGGCTTTCTTGGTTAGGGGTTGCGGGAGGTGGAAACGCAGAAGGCGATGATGCGGCCAATGGACGAACGCTGAGCGCCAATGAAGGCAATCTCGCTTTCGATCTTGATTCTCGAAGCCGTGTCTCGGCACGCAACTCCGTCTTGAAACGGAAACATCTGCAGAACGGGGGATGACCCGTTTGCGGCTCCAATCACGACGAGAAGAAATGCGGCTTGGATCATTGCTTTCTCAATTCTTCGGTGCAGGGACGAGGCCGATGATCTCGCCGTCCTCGTCAAGAACGTGCTGGTCAAGATAGTGCTCGCCCACCGAGCAGCGAACAAACAGCCCGCCCATGAAATCCGCCTCTACCGTCACAATCTCGCCGGCCTTGATGCAGACAGACCCATCGGCCGCATCCTTGTGATCACCCTCTGAAACAAGGCGATCTCCAGGCGAGAGGTCGGTGAGTTTCACGGGCGGGAGTCCTTTCGGGCGCGCGGTTTCGTATGGCACATTCAAATTGTATGTGTATTGACACAACCGCGCAAGGGGACTCGCGCGTTAATCGACCGCAGAATCATCGCCCGAAACTAGTCTTTCAATGTTTCCGCTAACCACTCCGGCCTCGTTGAAGACGACGGTCGCGACCGCTGACGATTCGGCCCAAGAGGGCGCGAGTTCACCGCACCAGAACACAGCCTTGACGCCGGCCTGGACGAGAAGCGAGGCGCATTGCGCGCAGGGCGGGTGGGTGACGAAAGCGGTCGTGTTGCGAAGGGAGACCCCGTGCTTGGCCGCTTGCGCTACGGCGTTCGCCTCGGCGTGGACGGTGAACAAGTGCTTCACTCCACGATCCTCGAGTCTCAGGCTCGTGTCCTTGACCCCGTGTGCGAAGCCGTTAAAGCCCGTTGCGACCTTCCGCTTGTCGTCATCTACGATGACGCAGCCGACCTTGGTCGAGGGGTCCTTGGACGCAAGGGCTTCGAAGCGGGCGCCCGCCACGAAACGCTTGAGCCACTTGCGGGAGAAAAAGTCAACGGCCCGTTCTGGCATCGGAAATCCTCTTGAGGGTTGTAAGCTCAGCCCATTGGGCGGGGGTTGAAAATGTTACGCAGGCGTGGTCAACGACCACCTCGGAGAAATCTTTCCCCTTGGAATCCCGGAGGGTCTCCAACGAGACGATGATTAAGTCGTCTCGCTGGAGATGGCGTGCGAGGCTTTTTGCATACCAAAGGAATTGCCGAAAAAGCCAGACGTAGAGAGCGTTTCTTGGCGCTCCCAACATCTGGAAAGTTGTCTGGAACGCCGCCATTGGCGTCAGAACTTCTTGCCGCCTGCGGCGCGCCGGTTTTCCAGCTTGTGGTCCGGGCGCGTGGCGTTGTAGAGGAACTTTTCCAGGGTCGCCAGCGGAATGTCCACGCGGGCGAAGGCTCCCATACGGAGAACCCAGACGGTGAGTTCTGCAAACTCCTTGTCGAACGGCCTGCCCTTTCGAGCGTGCTCCATCGCGCGGGAGACGTAGTTCACCCCCTGCATGAAATTCCGATTCTCCGCCGGAAAATTGTCCGTGCAGCGTGTGGCCCTCACGATCTCGGCACCATAAACCGGGCAATGCCGGCCTGCCACGTCAAACAGCCGAATCAGCACGTCAGCCATCTCGACGGCGAAGCCGGACAAATGCCGCAGCTTGTCGTCCGCGACGCCGGCGACGTGGGCCTCGTGGGCCTCGCTCAGCTCACTCACCATGAGCATGAGCATTTCGCCGATGTTGCGCTCGATGAACTCACCGGTCTCGGGGTTCGACCACCAGCCTTTCTCCACGTTGAAGTCGTGGATTTGAGTGGTGAGGGTGGTGGCGGAAAATTCGAGGGCCTTGAGGTAGTCCTCGCTCTCGTAATCCGTCTTGGAATTACGAAAGATTTCTCGCGCCTGCTCCACACCGACGAGGTAGGGGAGAAAAGGCCTGACCGCGGCGCCGGCCAGGACCATGATTTCTCCGCCGAGTTTTTGGACAGCCATGTTATTCTCCCCTTGCAACAAGCGGATTCCATTCTTTCCGCTCAAAATTGGTGGCAATGATGCTCGGACGCACCGCGGGATCACGGGAACAGACGTCTTGAAAAACGCAGCCCCCATACATTCCGCAGGCCTTGTCGTTGTGCGGCCAGTAGCGGGTTTCCGCATATCGGCGCGCGGCCTCGATGAAATAGCCCAGGTCGTGGACCCACTCGGCCAGTTGGTGTTCCGTCCGATGGACGAAGCCGCGCTGGAAGCGCGTAAAGCCGACTGCGAGCTGCACCCCGCTGATGATGACTCCGCGCGCCGGAATGTGGAGGACAGTCCGCGCGGCGAGGGTGTAGAGAGTCATCTGGTTGTCCGGCGAATATCGCTTGAAATAGTCGCTGGAAATCTGCGAGGTCGTGGTCTTGTGGTCCGTGACGAAAATCCCGCCGAGATTGAATTGCACCACCCTATCCATGTGGCCGCAAAGCAAAATCGGATCGCCGTCTGGCGACTTGAGATTCGAGTGGGGGAGTTCCATGCGGAACGAGAGTTCCACGGCTGGGCGCCCGTTGGACAGACGCACAGTGGTTAGGGCGTCGTTTTCCCCAAACTGGTCCAGATACCAGACGACGGCTCGGATGCAGGTGAACCAGTTCCGCTTGGTGTCGTCGGATTGCCAGGGGGTCCACTCGCCCGTCTCGGGGTCCCTGGTCCCCATTTCCTTTGCGAGGAAACGGGTTGTCGCGCGCAGCGCGGCTTCGTGTTCCACACCCTCGCACTTTTGGCGCTCGTAAAACTCCAGCGCCGCGTGGTAGTGGATTCCGAAGGTCAGAGGCGTTGCCTCGCGCCGGCTGCGGAGAGCCAGGACGTTGGAATAGTAATATTTCCGCGGGCATGTCTTGAGATCACCGAGGGAGGTCGAGTCCCACGCGATCTGCAGCCCCGGAACCACTTTGGAAAAGTGGGCGCGCTTGTCGGTTGTCTCGATCAGCGCGACTTCCGAAACCCGGTCGTCTTGAGTTTCCATCACTCACCCACCTTCGTGATGGTGATGCCGAGGGCGTCGAGGGAAAGCTGCGGGGGCGGAGCCTTCTTGGCAGGCCGGGGCGCGGCAACGGCCTTCGGAGCACCGGGGGCGCGGGGCTCCTTGGTCGCAGCCACCGCTTCCGCTTCCGCGAAGTGTTTTCGCTTGGCCCGGAGGTCCGAGACGATCCGCTCGATATCCTCATCCGTCCACTTGTTCGGGTCGCGGGAGTAAAGTTCCTCCAGCACGCTTTGTGCCGTGACTTCGCTCATTCGGATTCTCCGGGATTTTGCTGCACCTTCTCCATCACCTCCTCGAAAGAGGGGATTTCCACCGGCGCGGCCAAGGGCGTTTGCCCACCGAGGCGCTCCGCGAGCTTTTGCTCGTTGAGCTGGATATGCTTATCCACGAGCAGGCGGATCACCCGGTTGTAGGTGAGGGAAGGGTAGAATTGCTGGAGCTTCTCGATCGCCCCATCGGAAAGTCGAAGCGTGACTTTCGAGAGACCTTCTTTTCGCCGGGCCACAAAAGCCTCCGTTTGGGTTGTGCCTGGACCAAAATCCCTGGTCGGGACTCGGGGCCTTCTAGCGCGAAAGGGGTCGGCTGTGAACCGACCCCTCCCACTTGCCGAGGAAACCGAGGATTACTCCGCGGCAGGGGCCTCGGCGGAGGCCGGCGCGGGCGCCACTTCGCCGAAATTGAAGCTGTCGAGGGACAGCTTGCCGACGGCGCGGCGGCTCTCGACGACCTGCTTGGCCTGCTCGCGGAAGGCCGGGTTCTTCTCCAGCAGCTGCTTGGCCAGCTCCATGATCTTCTCCTCGCCGACGGCCTTGAGGCTGTAGCCCTGCTGCTTGATCGCCGCGGCGATCGTGCTGCGCGCCATCGAGAGCGCCTCGCGCTCCACCGGGTCCATCGTCGCCTTGACGGAGGTGGTCGAGTTGCGGGTGCCGAACTGGTAGTTCTGGAAGTATTCCTGGATCTTCGGCTCCCAGGCGGCGAGGTCGAAGGTGGTGCCGGCCTGCAGCTCCTCCTTGGCCTTGGTCATCTGCGCGGCCATCGAGTTGCGGACGTTCTCGATATAGACCTGGTTCAGCGCAGCGGCCTCGCCTTCGGTCAGCACATGGCCGGGGGTGTAGGGCAGCGGCGCCTGGACGCGCAGGCCGGCGATGGTGACTTCCTTGCGGGGAACGCTGGCAGCATCGAAATCGGGCATCTTCGGGACTCTCTTGGATTGGGCCAGTGGCCCGGTTGAACCGGCGGGTTATCCGGCGGCATGGGTGGAGTTTGGGGGAAAACGGGGGCGCCGTCAATACAAAACCGGGCGGGGGTTTGTGAATAATTTTTCCCGATATATACGGATTTTGTATTGACTGCGGTTCTCACGCCCCGGTCGGCGCGGTGCCGGCAGCAAGGAGGCTTTGCGGCGCTCCACCCGCGGGGACAGCGGCCCGGTTGAAAGTCATCTCGGCTTCGATCTCGGCAAGAGCTGAGGCGAGGCGCTCGGTGGCGCGAGAAAGGCCGGCGGAACACCCAGCGATTGTCTGGATTTTGGTGTTCGTCGGCGGGGAGAGGATTGCGAAAAGCAAATCTTTGTTCAGCTCGTTGATCTCGGCGGCGGCGAGGATGAGCTTGGCTTCGGTCTTGGTCATTGGGAAATCCTTCTTGTTACGGGGTCAACCCCTGGCGGATAAGGTAGAGGGCGTTGGGGGCGCTGGCTTTCAGCCCCTCAAACGCTGTCAAAATGGCCTCGATTTCCTTGATCGAGGTCCGAGGGCGTTCGCCCGGCAGTCCGTTGACGAGCCGATCGAAGTGAGAAAGCCAGCGGACATGGGCGTGGCCGCTCCACGGGTCCGAGCGCCCATCTTCCTCATACCCCCACGAGCACCCGTCGGTGTGGTTGTAGGGGCAAAGGCAGTCGTGGGCTCGCTTGGCGATGGCCTTGAGGGGTTCGCGTTGAGCCGCGCGGGCCTTGATCCGCGCGGCCTCGAGTTTTTCCTCGGCGCTTCGGGCCAGGGCTCGCGCGTTGCGAGCTTCTTCCTCCAGCTGCTTGAAATCAAATTCCATCTGTCAAGTCTCCGGAAGGTGTTGGATTTGGGCCAGGAGATGATCCACGATCAGCCTCAAAGCTTCCTTGGTCAGGAAACCACCCACAGAAATGTGGACTGTCCCTGTTCGAGGAATCTGCCCAGGCTTTTGCGGCGCCTCGAAACAGAAGGAAAACTCTGAAGTGAGTTTTCCGTGGATTGCGTCTTGCGGCACTGTTTCTCGACGCAAAGTCTGCGTGGGCAACTTTTCACTCTCCATAACGTCGAACCTCCTCTGATTGCTGGGAAAAGTATTCGATGATCTGTTCCTCGATCTTTTCGGTCTCCTTTGAGGTGAGTTTGGCTTCCAGCCACGGTGCCGGGCGCCCGCGCCGATCGAGGAGGTCGAATTCGACCTCTGTATACCCGTGGTAGTCCATGTCGGAGGGCGCGGTGAGGGCGCTGCCTTTCCAAGGCGGGACTACCTTGTAGGTCGTGACGCGGGCGAGACATGGGATGCCGGCGCACCGGACTTTCACATCTTCGATGTGTTTTTTGGTCATGTTGAGGGTCTCCAGAGTAAGGGCCAGCGGGGGCGGAAGGTTTTGCTATCCACCCACCAACCTCCGCCGCCGTCGGTCCAGTGCATGGGATACTCGCCGTTGGCGTCCCAGCCTGTGTAAAGGCCGGGAGTTGGCGGGGCACCTGGGTTCCAATCAAGTTGATCTGTCATGAGGGGCCTCTGATCGGTTGGCGAGGGCACAACGGGCCTCGGCAGGTTGCCTCGGAGCCCGGAGGGCAAATACAGCCCATGAGCTTCGGGCCAGATTGCACACCCGACCCTGTGTTTGGGGGAGGGCCTTTTGGGCCTTGCTGCGCCGAAAGCAAGCCGAGCCGGTAAGCTCTCACCCAGGCGCTGTCGGGCGTGCCGAAATCGTGCAGGCAACCCAGGCAACGCTGGTTGTCAGAAGTTGCCCCGCAACCACCGCATTGAATTGCCTTGGTCATTCCTGTTGAGCCTCCACTGTGATCGCTTCGATCTGCATCACATCGAGCGTCCGCGTGAGCAGTCGCTCAAACCCGCGCTCGGCAAATTGCTCCAAAACCAAAGAGCGCTTGAAAGAGTTGTCGATGTATTCCCAAGACAGCACGCGGGGAAGCGTGACGACGTTTCCGCTCTTCATGTAAATTCGGAGCGTGTGGAATTTGGGTTTTTCTTCGCTCACTTTGCTGTTTCCCCATCTTCCGCCGCCGACCATCGGCGCCAAAGCTCGTTGATCTCCCTCACCGCGCGCTCGGACTGGCCGTGCTCGACCCACCAGCGAATGTCAGTCGTCGACTTCATCCACTCGTTGAGCCAGTATTCTGCGTTGCTTCGCGGAAGGTCTTTCTTGACCTAGGCCGGCGGCAGGGTAAAAATCGGCATCCAGTGGGTGATTTGCCGAAGCTCGTCCGCACACCAGCCGGCCTCCGGGTGCCAAGCGGCAATGGAAACAAAGCCGGGAAGCCCGTGAGCTGGAGAGACGTAGACAAAGACCTGCTGGTCTTTCGGGGCCGTGGCGATCGGCTGCCAAGCGTCAGTTGGCATTGTTGCGACCCTCCACTTTTGTGTCTCCGTCCGCGACGGACAGATACAGTGCGGAATAGCCCATGAGAAATCCCGTCAGACTTCCGATGGCTAGAATGGCAAATTGCCAAAACAGCCCATGGGAAAGCAAAGCTGCCGTGGCGGCAACAAGCGCGATGATGCCCCACAGACAAATGTGCTGGCAGTTCTTATAAACTTTGCTTGGGTTTTGCATATCGGGAGAACCTCTGCATTTCTTCGAGGCTGATGAGCCTCGGGGGTTGAAGGGGATCGGATGAACGGGATTGAAGCTCAGTCACGCCTTTCCAGACGTTCAGCGCGTTTTCCCTCGCCGTCGCCCATCGGAGGTTGGCGCGCCGGTTGTCGAGGGAGTGGCCGTTGAGGTGGTCAACGTAGATGTGGGCTGGGGTTGGAGGTAACCCAAGGCCATGCTTCGCCACGGCTCGGTGGAGATACAGCGGAGTTCGACCTGGGAGAAGTCTGCGTGCATAAGACCGCCCTCGTTGGTCTCGGTGGTGGGTCCACCAAGTTTGGCAAATCCATGGGAAATCTTCTTCATCGACCCAGCTCCACACGGTCAGGCTGTTGTTCAGAAAGACCCGACAAGCCATTCTTGCCCTGTCCGTCTAAACAGGTCTGCGCCAACGGCCCCAGCAATGCCATTTGATATGGGCGCTGATTGAGGAGATTTTCTCCCACCACTTCGCGGCCCGGATGAGGTGGGGTGGGACGCTGAGGAGGCGGAAGCCTTCGGCCTCGGGGGCGTGCGTGGCAAGATTGGCGAGGGCCACATTGCAAATGTCTAGGTTGACCCGGACTTGCCCGGAGGCCCCAACAAAAACATAAGCTGAAGAAACCCCCTCGACAAGGACAAATTTTGTCCCAGTCCAAATCTCGATTACCGGCTGGCCGTTCGGCAGGGTCCAGAACAAAAGCTGCCCAGGTGAAAGCGGGGGATTGAACGGGATTTTCATTTAAACCTCCTTTTTCACCAAGGCTTTTCCCGCCGCGGCGGCGAGCTTCTGCGTTAGCACCGCTTTCATATCCTCTCGAAGGATATCCAGCGTGGCCTCGGCAATATCCGGCGCAAGCTCGATCCCCATGAGGTCGGCCAGCTTGGCCATGCGGGTGTAGCCCGTGGTGGCGATGACCTCCTCCATCCGCTTGTTCAAGCGCTCTTGGATGTATTGCTGCGGGCTCTTGCCTCCAGGCCCGACGGAGGTCGCCCAGGCGCGGATAGCGTCCTGCGCCACGGCTTCGAGCCGGGAATCCGAGAACTCCCCTTCTCGAAGAAAGAGGAGTTGGTTCACGCGCGCGGTGATCTGGTCGTGATACTGCGCGATGATGCGGGACGTAACTTCGCTGAGAAGTTCATCAGCGAAAGTCGTCTCGTAGCCGTCTCCGAAGGAGACCTCAATCTGGAATTTCATCATTTCCGGAGCCTTTCAGGAATGATCTTCTTCGAGCTTGGCCAGGGCAAAGAGCAGCTTTCCTGCGTTTTCGACACAGAAATTGATCAGCTCTTTTGCCGTCTCAGTCTGCTTCTGGAGCAGTTCCGGTTCCACGCCGTCGAAGCCGTCAACGGCATCTGCTGCGTCGGTGGCCTCGGTCATTTTGTGGAAGAAGGTGGCGAGGAGGGGTTCATGGGTCATAGGAAAGCCGCCACTACCCAGCCGAGGGCGAATCCCCACAGAATAGCCCAGCAGAATTGCTCGATAGGGCTCATGCCAAAGGCTCCTTTACCCTGGTCTGCCGAATGAGCCGGAAGATCTCCGAGGGCGTCTCGGTAACAGAGAGAATCACCTTTCCCTCGTTACCGAGTCCGACGGCGGTGAAAGGCTCGTGGCCGAGAGCAACGGTAGCAATCTTTGGCACATGGACAAAGACTTTGCTACCGTTGCTTGCGCGCGTGAGAGCGATGAAGCCCTCCTGCGACGCGCGGTGCCTTTGCCAAAGCTCTTCACCCATTTTTCAATCCTCCAACAGGTCGGAGTTGGCGTGGATGAGCGTGCGCTTCGGGCGCGTCTCGATGACGTATTTCAGGTTGTCCTCCTGGAGCTTCGCACGCGGCGTCTGCGCGAACCTCGACGGGACGAGGTGGGGGTTGAGGTGGATCACGGAATCCGCTTCAAGCCCCTTGGACTTGTGGCCGGACATGAGCGTGATCTGACCGTCCTTGTTGTTGAGGATGGTCTCGAGGGACTTAAGAATCTCCCCCGCGGTGTTGCCAGGGAGGGCGCGGCACATTGCCGCCTTGTCGGCGATGCGCTCGATCTTGCTCGGGCTTGCTCGATCGTTCGCGGCCCGGATTTCATCTGCCTCCCACTTGTCCAGGCGGCTGTAGAACAGCCCGGCGGACATGGACAGGTCTCCGTTGGAGATTTTCCGGATGAAATTGGTGAGCTGGCGCCCGGTGTCGCCGCCCTGGAAGGCGATCGAAATGCCGCGCGCGAGCATCTTGAAACCGAGGGAGATCAGCGGCGCGTTGTTCCGGCAGATGATAAAGGCGCGCGGAGGGATTTGGGAAAGGTTCCACTCTTTCCAGGTCAAAACCTCGCCTTCCGGCGCCCAATCTGCGGCCTTCATGGCCGGGGCGCGCCAGTGGACGTTCTCGACGATCTTCTTCGCGCAGCGGAAAGTGGTCGTGAGAGCGAAAGTTTCCGTGGCGAATTTCGCGCGGAGCTTGGGGATCGAATCGCTGTCGGCGCCCCGGAAAGCGTAGATGCTCTGGCGCTCATCGCCCACGACCATGAGCGTGCCGGCGACGCACTTGTTCAGCTGGATGTGGTTGAGCGGGGAAAGGTCCTGGGCCTCATCCACCAGCACGCGATCGTATCGCGGGAACGCGCCGGAGAAGCACGTCGGCATGTAGATCTGGTCCGCGAAGTCGATCTTGCCGCCGAAGGCTAGGTTGCAGGACTCGATCAGCGCCTCGCGCCCGTAGCGCATCCACATGTCGAGGTTGCTGGCCGAAATGTCCAGGTCGGCAATGTCGGCCAAATCCATCCAGCCCTCTGGAGTGTCGGGGATCAGGCCGCGACCCTTGACGGGGAAATTGCCAGTGGGAACGAGACCGTGGGCTCGGGCGGCGGAAAGGATGGATTGGAGTTCCTCGCGGGCGACTTTGAGGCTCTCACCATCGTAGCCCTCGTTCGTGAGAATCCGGGAGCAAATCCGGTAGGACTTGTCCTTCTCGAGTTGGAGCTTCGTTCCACCGAGGAACTTCTGCCACGCGCGATGGCCGAGGCCGTTCATGGTGAGAACGTCGAAGTTTGACGGGAGGGACTGCGCGAGGCTTTCCTTGATCCCGACGTTGAAGGCAAGGGCGAGGTTGCGGCCGCTCGTGATGTGCTGCGCTGCGACTTTGAGGGTCGTGGACTTGGCAGCGCCGGCGAGCGCGTCAACGTCGATTGACGAGGCGTTCTTGCGAACGGCGTCAACGATCGTCTCTTGCTCTTGGGTGAGTTTGAAGGACATGGGTTCAGGACTTTCTCTTGAAAAGCATTTCGAGGGTGAGGCGGGAGGGGGCGACTTGCACCGGCTCGGGAGTCGGTGGTGGGACAGGGGGCGGGGCGGCTGGGACTTCCTTTCGGATGATCTTGCCGCCACGAGCGAGGTATTGCTCGACCGTCTCGTAGGTCGGGGGAGCCTTTGGCTCGGGGGCCGGGGAGCTTTCGCGCGATTTGCAGGAAAGCACTGCGACTAGCTCGCGGGTGGATCGAACCAAGATGAGGTCGTCGCCTGAGCGAATTTGCCAGTGGTCGCCGAAAAATCCGACTTGGAATGTCGCCCGCGCGGTGTTCATTTCTGGAAGGCTCCTTGCGGGAGCTTCGTCACGTCGATCGTGCCCTTGGTCGGGGCGCGGAAGAATTTTCCGCTGATCGGATCGTGGAAAAGTCCGTGGGCCTTGAACGTCTCCCAGGCGGCGCGGAGGCGGATCGCCTCTTGCTCGGGCAGCCGGCTCGCGCGGAGGGTCTTGATCGCCTCAAAATACCTCCCTTTCCGCATGAGCTTTTCGATTTCGGATTTCTGGATCGAGACCTCGAAGGAGTCCCATTTCGGTTCTGCGCGCATCGCGGCAAGCCCTTGTTTGTGAAGCGGACAATCCAGCCTCAACGGGCCATTGTCCTACGGGGCGCGGGACGTGTCAATACAAAATCGGAAAGAAAAGTAAACAGATTTCACCTTTGATATACCTCGGGGCGGGGGTCTCGGGGGGCGTGAGCGGGTTTTGTCAATACAAATGCAATTTGAATTGTATGGACAAAAACTCAGTCCCTGCCCGTCTAAACAGTCTCTGTTCCTGCTTCAATTTGCAAAAGCCGATTTGCAAAAGCCAGGCG
>JACCDR010389834.1_pt1 | contig 13258 bp, 17 predicted proteins | sample 7446431 | NCBI WGS metagenome assembly JACCDR01 (sample SAMN15323443, study PRJNA562643) | freshwater metagenome | isolation source: river surface water | place: USA:Blue River Watershed | collected 2017-08-17
ATTCGGCTGCAAAAATGACCCATCCGAAGCGGAGATTGATGCACAGGACGTACTTGCCGGAACTGATGTTCCCGAAAAAGTTGTACGCCGTGATATTTGTGCCACTGTCAGCCACAGCACCGGCAGTTGCACCAGTCCAGACGCTGATCGTACCGCTTGCCGCCTTGTTGTGGGCCGCGTCCGTCTTCCCCAACACCACCTGTGGAGCGTAGACATCGGCACCACGACGCCGACGCCCGCGATCGGCAGGCCGCATCGTCTCGACCGCCCGCACCGCGTCAGCCACGCGGGTTATGTCTTCGAGTGTCGCGAACCCGAACATTATGGGGCCGTGTTCTCTTCGAGTTCGACCCACGCAAATGGGCCTTGGGCACCGGTAGACGTGCTAACCGCCATCGCGATTGAAATCACGTCGTCCGCCGCGAACGTCGTAACGGACAGCGTGCCTGTCTGCACCGCCTTGTCAGCCGTCGCATTCGTGATCGTCACGACAGATGACAGCATCGTCGTCCCGTTTTTCTTGAGGTCGAACGTGATCGATGTACTGGTTCCGGTGTCATTCAACAGGCAGTTAAACGCCCGAATCGTTCCGGCCTGAGATGCGACGAATACGATCTCTTCCCGCGTCGTAGGCGTGCCGCCGATGACAAAGCCGAATCCAGTCCCCGGCTTGTAGCAATGCTGCATTTTGTCCGCATCAATCGCCGCAGACGTGGCTACCGTGTCATTCGTGACCGATCCAGATTCCAGAGTCAGAACGCCGCCAGTCCACCTAGGCATAAATCACCTCAGATCAAAGGGAGAACGCCGTTGAATGGCAGTTCGCGGAATACGTTGAACGGCAGAAATTGCGCGTTAGTTGTTGTCGGGTTGGCGAGCGTGTTTCCCGATCCGTCCAGCAGTCGCGGAGTAGTCACGGGCCGCTCTACTGACCCGTCTTCGTAGATCGGAATCCGCTTGGTCGAGTCGTTCGGATCTTTCCGACGGAAGCCCTGATCCAACACCTTGAGCGTGTACAGTTCGTACCGGAATTCAATCCGCAGCGTGACGGTGCGGTAGCGGTACTCAACGCCAGTGGCAATCTTGTCGGTCTTCCACTCGCTGATTCCCAGCCCCGTGATACGTGACGCCTTTGCTGGAACCGGAAGTCCATCGATGACGTACGAATCAGAGTTCACCGCACCGGCATACTGGAGCAGCCACGCGGGGACCGTCAGCATGTTTTTCGACACGCTGGCCACCCATCGGTATTGCTCAATCTCGATTGGCGGGTCGAACGGATCGCCGGCAGAGTTCAGGATTGCTTTGCCGTCTTTATCCTGTTCGATTGCCTTTTGGTATCCGCTGGCACTCCACGAGATTTGAGCCTCGCGACTGACTGGCGTGTTAGCCTGCTGGACTTGGACATCCAGATCCGAAACCGGCCGTGTCGAGTAGGTGGCAGTTGCCATCCACTTGAGCGGCGATTCATCGTCCTGTTCAATCCGCAACTTCTTGCAGATGAATGACGGCATCGACGGATGCTCGGACAGATACGGAGTAGGCAACAGCGGCTGTCCGTCCGACCCGAGCGTACTTTGCCCGTAGTTGCGGATGGACAATTCATCGTCGCCAATCTTCGACGAGACGACGATCACCCAGCGACGTTCCGTTGTGCTGTCGTTGATCAGGCCGTATTCGCCCGATCGTCCTGGTGCTGGCTTGATGGATACAACGCTCATGGGCTGATCACCACCGGCACCCAGTCCGTTAAAGCCTTTTCGACGGCACTCAACAGCCGCGTCTGTTCCTTCGCCTCATCCAGTGCCTTTTGAGCCATCCGGCGAGTCTCTTCGTATTGCTTCTGCCGTTCCCGATCGGCGTTGATCGCTGAGATTGCCGCACCGGAACCTTGCATCAGTGCAGCCGCTCCCGTGTGCCGCTGGCTGAGTCCCTCTGCGGCCTTGTTGGCACCCCTCATGAAGAGGTCGTCATCAATCGTGCCGGACATCCGCAACAGCTTGAGTTCCTCGATCCGGTTGCGGTATCGCTCCATCGGGCCGCGAGTGTCGTCCCACAGCTTCTGCCGCTTCTGCATCCCTTCCTCGAAGAGACGCATTTCCTGTTGGAACGCCTCGCCAGCAACCTTGAGAGCGTCTTTCTGCCGTGCCTCTGGCTGGACGCCTTCAAGCTTCTTTTGCTGATCAGCAAGCTCTTTTTCCCGTTGCTGCAGTTCAAGCAACTGGTCCCGCATTGCCCGAAACCGCTCTGTCTGTTTTGGATCGTCGAATTCCTTCAACAGGCCACCCTGCAGACGGCCTTGCTTGTCAAACAGACCGCCCGGGCCTTGCTCATTCAGCATTCGCCCGAAGCGTTCACGAGCCTTGCGGGCATTGTCGCCGGCCATTGGATCGCCACCGAACCCCAGTTCACGCGACACAGCCCCCTTGACGTTCTTGAATGCGTCCCCAGTGATCCCCGCCGCGTCGAGATTCTCTTGCATCAACGCTTGCTGCAGTTGCTTCCGCATCTCATCGCCACGGATCTTGATTTCCTTCTGCAACGTCTCCAGATCGTTTTTGTTGCCCTTCGCGGCCGCTTTAACCTGCTGTTCCGTCCCCTTCTCAATCAACTGGTTCAAATCCGCTTGCATCTTGGCCTGCCGCTCCATCGCAGACACAAGCCGTTCTGTAGCCTCCTGCGCCTGTTTCTGAGCCTTGGCAAACGTCGCCGTCGAGTCGCTACCCTCCAGCATCTTGGGAATGATCATTCCCGCCAGTGCAGCACCGACAGACGAGACGACCATTCCCCACGGGCCAAACGCCGCCCCCAACATGGCGACATTGTTCGTCACGCTGCCGATTGCACGCCCCAGACCGCCACCGCCTTGCATCACGGACGAAAAGTCCTGCAACGCGAAACCCATCTGAGTGATTGACTGGGCAAACTTTGTAGATCCGCCCATCCCTCCAGCGGTTGCACCTTTTGCGGAAACCGCGTCCAGCTCGTAACCCAGCGCCTTCGCGATGGCTGCGGACTGCCGCATCGCCGCGTTAAACTTCGCGGTATCAGCATCAAGATGGGCAACTAGATCGCCTACGCTGGCCACTAGACAGTCTCCCTATCGATCTGGACGCCCGGCATGTTCTTGATGTCGCTTGTCTCTACGCCGTGTGCTGTCATGTACAGCGTCAACAGCTTGGCCATCTGCGCCACCAGACCGGACAATCCGAGCGGTTCCGCAGCGTCATACGCCGCCCACCCGTCAATCTGTTCCGGTGACATTGATGCAGCCATCTGTTGCACGTCCACGATTCCAAGCTGGGCAGCCAAGCGATACAGAAACAGTTCGCGCGGCCGCCTGATCAGTTTTTTGCGTCTGACACCACATCCTGCCGAGCAAATCCAATGTGCTCCCAGCAGGCATCCCAGAGCGTTGACGTATCTGCGGAATCAAGTTCCAACACGTCCTGTTCATCACCGGGGAGCATCATTGGCGAGCCGTCCTCATTCACCAGACACAGGCAAATCAGGCGTGCCTTGCTGTCTCGAATGCGTCCGGGAATCCGCTCGCCGTTCTTGTCGAAAATCGACCGCTCGTATTCGGTTTTCTCCAGTTCACTGAGAGACTGGATGCGGACAGTGACGCCGGCCGCTGGCAATTGCACGTCGCGGTATCGCCTCTGCGGTTTGCGCAGGAAGATTTCACGGGTCGCGAGACTCACGTTAATTCCTTTTGTTCAATGACTCTTCGAACTTTTTGCGTAGCTCAGCCTGTTCGGCTTCGTACTTCTTGGCAAACTCTGGATCTCTTGCACAACGCTCACGAATCGCGGCAAGTTTGGCCTTCATCTTCTCGGCAAGTTCATTCTGTTCCGCGTCGTACTGCCGAGAGAATTCAGCGTCATCAACCAGACCGTAGGCAATGGCCATCCGCTTGAGATGCCGGCCAAGTGCGGTGTCCGGATCAGCAGCCATGTACTGCCGATTAAGTTCCTCAATCCGTGCCGGACGATCCGCCATGTCGGCCGCTGCGAATGCTTTGGCCTCGTCATCAACTGCCTGTGCCACCGGGGGAGAATTTGCAACCCCGTAGCAGCAGAGAATCCCGGCCTGCGGATGCTCAATCAGAGTCCCAACAGGCCAGACGATAATCTCTGGCATGTCGAGAGTCGGAACAGATCCATCAGGCAGCGTGACTTTTGCTGGACTGGGATTGTTGTCGTACGCCGGATTCTGCCCGGCAACTTCGCGAATGATGCGACAGATCATGTGGGATAGGTCGTAGCGCCAGTGATGCGGAATCCAGCGTTAAATTTCAGGGCTTGCTCAGCCGCCGCAGATCCGCCAACAGACTTGACGAATGCCGTGAACGTCCACGAGGAAGCCCCTGTGTCAGACCACGCAATAGACGCCGCCCGAGACGTTCCAGCGTTCATGTCGGTAGTCAGTGCCTTGAACGTGGCCGCAGCCGGGTCGAGAAACCCGCTGATTTTCGGCTCGCCGTAATTGATGTATCCGCCGAAGATGTATTCATCACCCACGGAACCATCAAGCGAATTGACTTTGACCAGATTGACATCCGTCTCCGGGCCGGTGATGTCTGTCACGCTGGCGATCGTTGTGAGAGTGGCCGAAATGGTCCACTTGAATGCTGTGCCTTTGGCGGCTGTCTTGGCCATTTACGGAGTCTCCGTGTAGGTGATCTGATAGACGCAATCGACATAATAGATGCCTTCGTCACCGGCATCGTTGAACGGTGTGAATCCAGGTTCCCGCCGCAATTGGTATCCCGCGTTAATGTCAACGCTTGAGACGGTCCCGTTAAACCCAGCAAGCCCGCTCCCAGCGGTCCCACGCAACGCATCGGCCATTGATCTGGCCTGTGCGATCGTGTCCGCCATGCAACGGAATCGAAACGTAGCGTCTACCAATCCGCTGGTGGCTGTTAGGTCGTTGTTTTCCTCTTCTCCGTCGCACAGGATCGCAATTGCCGGGAAGTCGTCTGTCTGGTGAAGTCGATACGGGCGAACCGTCGTTGTAATCGCAGCCAGATCCGTGATTGCCTGCAGCTTGGTTACGAGTGCAGCCTCAATTGCCATCGGCCAGCCCCTCAGCCGCACCGACAACGCCACGCTGGGCAGCAATCGCGAGATTCTTCTCTACGCTCGACCGCATCTTCTCCAGAATGGCCGATTTTCCAGCCATCATGCCGCGTTGAACGAATCCGCCAAACTTGGCCTTATCGATCTTGCCGGTAAACTTGACCATCTTCCCGTTTGATCGCCTCGCACCAACGGCTTTTGCCATCTTGGTACGGATTCGCGTGCTCCCAGTGAACCGATCAGCGGTTCCCATCGCGAACCAGTGCAAGTTACGGGCGGAAATGCCGACGCCGCGTCGTTTTCCACGCTGCAGACTGTTCGCAGCCGCTCTTTTCTGTGTTCCGCCGACGCCGACGCCTACTTTTCCGCTGGTTCCGTTGGTGGACTTCTTCTTTTGCGTACTTCCGATCCCCTTGTCCTTATTCACGATGCCATTTCGCACAGTCGCGGGGATTTGGTCGCGGATGTACTTCTCCGCAACACGCAATCCAGCCCGGGCAGCCATGCCGACAATGCGATTTGCACCGCCCGTCGTCATGAATCGCATCTTTGAATCGAGTTCCGCGAATCCCGTGGACTTCAGTTTGGCCTTGATCACGGCAGAACCTCCGTCGCGAAGATCCGCAGCGACCTGGCGTTGCCGTCCGGGTCGAAAATTGATTCGATGTTCAGTGTCCGGCTGCCGATTTTCGCTCGCCACGTCGCCGGCACGATGTCTTCCGCTGTCTGGTCCCAGTCGATGTGCAAAACGTGATCGACTTCCGCTCGCATCTGCTCAAACAGCCACCGCTCTGAGCCGCCACGCGGGATGACGGTCGCCCAGCGGAAGAACTTGTGCGCCCACGATTCGACTGACTGGCCGCTGCCGTCGGTTGTCGGCGTGTTTTGCTCGAATGACACCCGGACGTTACGTCGTCCAGACGCTGCCATGTCACGCATACGCCCCCCACTGCAATCGGGAGCACAATGCGTCGTAACTCAGCCGCACGTCATGGGTGATATTGTCCGCAACAGCCTCACCAGTGCGGTACCAATGCCCGGCAAGCATTTTAATCGCCTGCTTGGCTTCCTCTGGCACTTCTGATGCTGCCGTGTAGCCGCACACAAACACCACGGAAACGGCATTCAGCCTGTCGTACACCACTGGCCACGTCGAGCCGAAAGACGGGCGAATCAGTGCCGGTTCCGCGTACAGATCCGACTCATAGAGCGACGTAGACAGCGTTTGCAGCGTGTTGTTTCCGTCGTAATAGGTGATGGACGTGATCGACTGGACCGGCGCGACATCCAGAACGATGTGCGACGGCATCCAGTCAAGCCGCATCGTCCATGTCTGCGGCATCAACAGTCGCCGCGTGTCAGCTTCCAGCATCCCACGGGCAGCCGTCAGATAGCTGGCGATCTTGTCGTCTTCGTGGTTGTGGTCGATTCGTGCATGGGATTTGAACTCGGCAACGCTGACAGGCTCAGAGACTGGACCAGTCGTGAGTACAGACTTGTGCCGTACTCGCGTCATCGCGTCCAGTGCTCTGGGAGTCGTCCAGTCCATTGCCTATCGCCCTTTGTTCCGCTGCCGGAAACCGACCGCACGTTCAGACCCGCCGCCCACCGTGGCCGTTTCGACCACGGGGACAGCGAAGCCGCGTTTTATCAGCAGATTGGCTACACCATCGGCAGGCGTGATCACCGCGCCGAGTTTGTAGCCTTTCCACCGCTTCACAATCTTCAATCGCATTGATCAGACCCGCAGGATGTCTGCGGCTCCCCGCTCGGTGGCAGTGTTGGGGAAGTCCTTCGCACGCCACAGCTGGGCGATCACCGCGCACTCCGTCACAGTGCCGGCACCGTTGCCTGCCGTGATCGTCATGTCCAGGTATCGCTTGCGTCCCCGCAGATCGATCTCGAAGATCACAAGATCCCCGTCACCGGCCGCAGCAGTCGGAAGAGTCGAAGTCGTTCCGTCCGTGTTGGTGGACGTTCCGACGATCAGCCCGGTCACGTCCGCATGACCAGAACCAGCGGTATCGGATTCAGTCACCTTGAGAGCCGACGTGTTAGCCGGCACGTTGCCGAACGCGACAATCAGGGTGCAGTAACTGAAACCGGCCGTGTCGAGTTCCGACACCGCAAACGACCCGTTGTCGACGGTCATGTCGGCAACGAGATTCACATACTTGCAGCTTTGGGAAAAAATCATGTGCTCGGCTCCTTACGATCCGGGGGTCAGCAGTTGAATCACGGGGCCAGCAACCGACGCCGTTCCCTTTTCATGTACGTTGATGTCGAAACGCTCGGTCCCGCGAATCGCAAGCTGATCGCTCTCGAAGTACCGCGACCCGTCCACCGCGATCGTCACGCCACGCCGCGAACCCATCGAGACGGCAAGGTCGAGATTCCCGAGGTACGCCAGCCCCTCAGTCGAAGTCTGGGCACCAGTCGTCGAGTTCATCACCTGCACGATTTCCACCGGAAACCCGAGGAACTGCAGGGGGGCACCCGCCGCGACGTTGTTGACCGTGTTGCCGCCAGCCGCCTCGGCCAGCCGCAGCATCGAGTACGCCCAGCCGACGCGGCTGATGTACCATTTGGCACCCGCAACCGCGTACTGCGGCAGCTTGCCAACCATCGCCTCGAAGTCGTCCAGGTCCAGCGTGCCGAATCCGGTGTTGCCGGTCGCCGCAGTGACCTCAGATCCAGCCGCGAGCGAGTTTTTCAGGCCGACAATCCCGCCATAGGTGGACGTTCCATCGCCGTTGAAGAGACATTCGTCTTCTTTGTCGGCGAATGCGTACGCGATTTCCATCGCCAGATCGTCCGCGATGCTGATCACGCTGTCTTCGCTGATCTCGCTGCTGTACTTGCACAGGACAGCCAGCTTGCGAGCGGTCAGCGACACCGCGTCCCAGCCCTTATCGCTGGCAGTGATGTCGCTGGTTTCGTTGACGAAATACGCCGTCACACCCGACGCCCGGCGAGGGATAATGAGGTTGTCGCTGGTCATCGTCCGAATCCGGACGTTACGTCGGGCGACGCCGCGATCTTCTCGCAGGTCGATAATCGCCCGTTCCATCTGGTCCGGAACCGTGTAGCCGCCCTGGGAGTTAATGTTGGTCTGGGCCGACCGCGTTTCGATACCATTGGACCGGCACCACTCAGCCGCCCGGGCATCACCGCCAAGAGTGGCGAGCACCCACTGACCGGCCGTGTAGGCGTCCCGCTCGGCGTCGGCGCCACGGAAAGACCGCAGCTTGCCATTCCGATGAAGAACCCGGATCTGCGAGCGGTTTTCCGTCCCCTGCTCCCGGCCCGGAGTCTCCGGAGCGGTGCGACGCTGGGGCACGTCCGCCGCAGCCTTTTCGGCAATCAGCTTTTCGAACCGTGCCGCGTCAGCACCAGCCGCCCGGGCCAGTTCCAGTTCGGCATCAAACGACTTTCGCTCTTCGTCGTTCAGGTCTCGCGGCTTGCCTTCAGTGTCCTTGGCATTGGCAAGGATCGCCTCCGAACGCCCGAGACTCGCAGCCCGCCGCTCTTGGGCCTGCTGCAGCAACTTCTCCAGATCCATAATCGTCGCCTCCGTTGTGCCGGGCGACGTGCCGAAATGAAATTGCGGGCGCGAGTCGCCGGCAAGTGAAAGAAATCACCTGCTGACGATTCGCGCCCGCAACGGCGGCCTACGAATCTGTCTCACGCTCCCTGATCGATAGCAACGGCTTCAAATCAGTTCGCGGCAGTTATCAGTTGGTCCGATATTACATCGCACCTAAAACTTGTCAAGTGGCCTTTGCGAGTCGCAGCCAATATTCTGCAACAGCACGTGGGAACATTTGCGACTGACGGGCCTTGTCCAACGACCGCAACGCCATCTCCGTGGCTTTGTAAGCCGGATAGGTGACGGGCGAAACGTCGAACAAGTCCACCTGATGCAACTCCCGAATCTGTTGGTCGCCTTCCTGTCGCCATGCGTCCTTCCGCGTCACGAACCCAAAGCTCATCTGGTTCATGTCGCCCCGTCGGATCTTAGGGGCCAGCCGCTGAACGTCCGGGTCGGTCGCGTCCAGCTTGGCGCTGATCCGCAGTCCCCGGGAATCTTCCGCAAGCTGCAGCGTACCGCTCGCCGTCCGTGCCAGCGGCATCCCGTCGTGATTGATCAGGAGGCGAACGTCAGCACCGCCCGCAATGGTGTCGCGGAAAGCGCCGGGCCGGATGATTTCGCGGAATCCGCCGAGGTCTTCGGACATCGAGTTGAAGACCGCCGCGTAGCCGCTCAAGGTCAGCCCGTCGCCTTCGGCCCGAAGTTCGATCTCGGCGCACTGTCGATATTCCCTGTCCATTATGCGATCACCTCCCGGGCAAATTCGGTCGCCCTCCGATTGTCCCATCGAGAGACAAGATCCTCCACAACCGTCGGCAACGTCGCCGCAGTGGCATTCCCCGAGGCGTCCAGCAGGGCCGCACGGCTCGCCTCGATGTGTCGCGTGACCAAATCACCGGCCGACAATTCCGCCCCCGTAGCGATGACGTACGCTCGCACCGTGGGACCGATCGCGTCAAGAATCGTTGATCTGTGCGACTCGTAGAATGTTTCCAGCCAGTCAAGAAACTCGCCGGGCTTGTTCGCTGCTCGCTTGGCCGCGTTCGCCTCCTTCGTCAACAATCTCCCGATCTCCCCGGCCAGAATGTCCCCGAAGGCGTGCCGGATCTGGGCCTTCCGCACCGCATCAGACTCGGCTATTGAGTCGCTGGACACGTCGCCCGTATCGGAAGGCGTCATCGGGTCGGGGGTCGCACTGGTGGAGACAGCCGTTCCCGCAGTGGCAGCCGGGATCATGTTTCCATTGACGAGGTACACCGTCCCGGCTTCGCCTTCGATTGGATTCAATCCTTCCTCGTCGCGGATCTCATTGGCATTCATCCATCCGTTCTGGCGAGCGATCGCGTACGACTCGTAACGCGACTTGATGTCGGCCGCGTCCAGGTCGTCCAGATCCATCTCCAGACAGAAAGTCAGCTTCTCCGCGTCAGTCAACAGCTTGCGATGGGCTTCCTGTTGCATCGCGTGAGTCAACGGGGCGATGGTAAACGTCCGGTATTCAATCCCCTGATGTTCAATGTTCCCGAACGTCGCCCGCGACAGATCCCGCAGCAAATGGGGCGGAATCGAAAACCAGCGGGCCACCTCCCCAAGCTGGAACGTCCGCGACTCAATCAATTGGGCATCCACCGACGACATTTGCATCGCCGTAAAGTCCATGCCCTCCTGTAGCACGGCAATCCGGCCTGCCTTGTCGGCGCCCTTGTGGATGGAGTCCCATTCTTCGCGGATGTTCCTCCGGGCGTCAGGCGTCAGCTTGCCGGGATGCCGCAGAAGACCACCAGGACGGGCACCGTTGCGGAAACTAGACCCGCTGTATTCTTCGATTCCCAGCGTCAGGCCGACGGAATCTTTCGCCCGCTGGACGAATCCCTTCCCGACAATACCGTCACCAGCCAGCAGTGGGACATGGAACACGTCTCTTGGCTCAAGAGGTCGCGGACTCAACCCGTTTTCGTCGCGGACCTCGTAGAACAACTGGCCATTTGCGCGCCGCTTTGGGCTGACTCGCGACCAGTGAATCGGCCACAACTGACGCGGAACGCCTGCCACACGGACGATTTCCGCGAACATATTGCCGTGGAGGTAGTAACTCGTCAGCATCGCGTGCCGCCAAGTGGTCGCCGTCATCTCGGGATTCGGTTCCCGGTCCAGCAGGTAGTACAGCGGATGATCTTTCCGCTCGATGCTGACATCATCGACTTCCTCGTACACCTCCCATTCCAGTTGGCCAACTGTCTCCGCGATCACCCGCAACGCCGCGAAGACCGCCGACGCTGTAAGAATCGTGTTTTCGTTGACCGGCACGCCAGAGGAAGACCGCGACGCAAGCACGTCCGCCACCTGCTGCGGCATGTAACGATGGTCCGGGGCGATCCAGTTTGCGACTGTTCGGCGGATGTCACTGAACATGCTCATACTCCCAAGTTCCCCGAAGACTCGTATACGCTGGTCTGATGCGGGTTATGGATCGCTCCCGCAAGCGCCATGATAGCAGCCACAACGCTATCAATTGTGCGATAGTCGCCGTGTGACTGCTTGACTGGCCTGTAGTTCTGGTTGTTGTCTGATTTTACCCGCGTATTTCCGACCTGCCATGTCAATACGCTGTTCCCGTTGTGCCTGAGCTTGCCGTCAATAATCAGCCGCTCGAATGCCGCAGTCGGTGATGCGAAGTTCATGAGCGTTTGGGCAAATGGGTGACGATCGCACCCAATTCCCGGATCTTTCCCGTTGCCTTCGACGAGATCCTGAGTCAGTTCGTTCGCGTACTTGTCGTCATAGATTATCGCCTGAATCTGGAACCGCTGGGAAAGTTCCCGAATGTCCGCCTCAATCGCCCGGTAGTCTGTCGTTGCGTCTGGAGTCATGCGGATCAGCCCGCGTTTTACCCAGTCTTTCACCTGCGGAACCTTGGCGGACAGATTCTCGACCTGCTTTTCCGGCAGCCAGAAATACGGCAGAAGCCAGTACGTTCCGTCAACTTCCGGAAAGACCAGCGAGACAGCCGACGTGTCGGTAGTTCGGGCCAAGTCCAGCCCCAAATAACACGATCGCCCGTGCAAGTGGGATTCCTCGAATTCCTCCCGGCACGCTGCCCAGTGGTGAGCACGAATCCACGGCTCAGACGCCGATGCCCAGATGTTAAAGCGGTACATCTTGGCACGCTGCCAGTCCACCGCAGACCTGTGGGCACGCTTGAGGCTTTCGGCCATCTCTTCCGCGTTGATCGTGATCCCCCACGACGGATTGGCACGTTGCCACATCTCAGGATTCATCAACTCTTCGTCTGTCGCGTCGTGTGGGGCTTCGTACGTCTGGAAAAAAAACCCGTCATCTTCCACGAACCCATCGCGAACCGACTGACCGTATTCGTACTGACGCCGACCGTAGCCGAGTGGGTTATCACCAGCCGTCGAGACTTCAAACTGTAGCGGCTCGTCGCGACTGATCCCCATTCCTTCCAGCCGACCCGCGAGACGGTCATCAACAACATGCACCTCGTCGATAATCACCGACCCGTTCAGACCCTCTTGCCCTTCGATGTTGTCACCGCTCAGGAGAGCGTATGTGCTGTCAGTCGGTTCGTGCGAAATGACGTTTGTCGAATTGTTGATGCGACACTCCACCGACAAGTATGGCGAACTCCGCACCATCTTCTTCGCGTGAGTGTGGACGATCAGAGCCTGCTTTCCGTCGCGGGCCGCAGTAAACACCTTTTGTCCCGGCTCGCCGTCGGCGCAGAACAGGTACAGTCCGACGCCGGCAGCCGTTGGCGACTTCCCGTTTTTCTTCGGAACCCAGATCGACGCCTTCCGGAATCTTCGGACCCACCGCTTGCAGAAGTCGCTGTACTTCTCCCAGCCGAACACTCGACCCAGAATCTCGACCTGCCACGGCATCAAGTTGAAAGGCTTCCCGGCCATTCGCCCTTCGTACAGCGTCAGCATGTCGGGAAAGAAGTCGCATACATGCTGGGCACGGTCGCGACTGAACCGCATACCGCGAGCTAGACACCGCTTGTCCGACTCGTCCCGCACAGGATCAGCCGCGAGAGAATCCAGGATGTCATCGTACCAACGACGATCGACCTTGCTATCCCGCATTCCTGTCCCTCGCGAATGCAGACACGCCAACCAACACCGGCTTTCCCTCAGACAGTTTGGCCCGCTCAGTCGGCAGCAGCCCGATACGTCCCGCCGCCTTGTCCCAAGCGGAATGGTACGCCACAACCGCAGACCGCAGTTCCTTATCGACCGGGTTGTCAGCAGCCGCCTCGATGGACCGGCACAGCAGCGACCACAGCCGGCAGCATGTCGCCGCCGCATGCTGGTCTGCCGCTTTCAGAATGCGTGCCGAGACAAGCTGCGGTACAACATCGTCCCACAGTTCCGACGCGATGTCGTCCAGTCCATCAGGCTTCGCCGGCAAGCCGTCCAATTGCGGCTCAGTCGTACGCGCAGCGTGTACCGATGGCCTGAATGTGCCATTCATGACCAGCGACGTTAGCGGCTTCCTGGGGCGTCCACGGCTCATGTTAATCTGGGCAGTCTTGCCAATTTCGGACGAAAATACGCAAGTG
>JACCDR010461873.1_pt1 | contig 13256 bp, 17 predicted proteins | sample 7446431 | NCBI WGS metagenome assembly JACCDR01 (sample SAMN15323443, study PRJNA562643) | freshwater metagenome | isolation source: river surface water | place: USA:Blue River Watershed | collected 2017-08-17
CGACACCCAGCGATTCGGTGATCTGAGTCAGCGCGCCATCAAGCTGCACAAGTGCATTGGCCAGCTGATTCGCTGCGCCCTGATCGCCGCGGCGTTCGTAGGGGGCAATGCGAAGACCAGACGCAGCAACCTGCCCGCCTGTGACCGTTGGGCCAACGATGGCACCGGTGTTGCTGCGCTTCTTCCCGTCACCACCGAGGCTACATCCGCCAGCGCGCCGATAGCCGCACCAATCGCGGCGCCCCAAGGGCCGAACGTCGAGCCGTACTGCGCGCCGATGTAGGCACCTGCAATACCACCTGCTGTGGATCCGATGTTGCTCTCGGCCTTCTTGTCGAAGATGCCCTCACCAAGGATGTTGCCGACGTAACCACCGGCCATGCCGGCGCCGGCAGTGACGGCACCACCGACCAACGCACCACCACCCTGAAATCCCAGCGCCTGACCGACGTTGTTACCCAGGATCGCCGTGTTCGCATACGCAGTGCCGAACGAATTGGCTGCAGTGCTGTAGCCGAGCTGGTTAAGGGTTTGTCCGACGTAGGTGGCGCCGCCATTCAGCAGCGAATTCGCACCACGCAGGAACAAGCCAGCACCGGTGCCAGTGCCACCGCCACCGCTGCCAAGCAGTCCAGAATACTGACTCAGGCTGGCCAGCCCACCACCCGCAGCGCCGCCACCCGTCGCACCCGTGGAAGCCGCAGCACCACCGGCAAAGCCGGCACCACCAAAGCCGGCGAATAACCGCCCGATGGTCGCATCGAATAGCCAGCGACGGGCCGCTTCTTTCAGCGCTTCTTCGGCGCGTTTGAGGAAATCGTTGAGATTTCCCTCTGCCTGAATGAACGTGTCACGGAAGGCTTCTTGTACGTTCCGACCGAAATCACGCCACGCGGACGAAGCCTGCGAAGCCGCAGCTTCGTTGGCTTTGATCAGGTCCGCATACGCAGCTTCAGTTGCTCGCGCGAAAGTTTCTGGAGAGATCGCCTTTTCATCGAGCAGTTTCTGAAGTTTCTCAAGCTCGGCTGCATACTCTTCGGTCGGCGTTCGCATCTGCTCGGTGACGCGCTTCCCCTCTTCAAGCCTCTGATTCTTGAGCTCCTCTGCCTCGGCGTATTCCTTCGCAGCATCAGTGGTCTGTGCGTACGCTTCCGCCGCCTGACGAGTGGCGTTGTTGATTGCGTCCTGGGTGACCTTCCCGCTCTCCTGAAGCTTCTTGATCTCATCGATCTGGGCAATGAATTTGGCCGCCGGATCATTCGCCAAGTTGAACGCCGCGGCGGATTCTTCGAGCTTCTTCTTCGCTTCTTCCTGTTCGCTTCGGAGCGCTTCGAGAGACTTCTCGCGCGCCAAGTCTGCCTCAACCGCTCTGATGACAGATTCGCTGAACGTGTCGAGGCTTTTCGTTGCGGCATCTGTGCTGCCCGTCATGCCGGTCATCGCTGCCGCCCGCTTGTCAGCTGCAGCAGTGATCTCCGCCATCGAGGCTTTGAGCTGCTCTTCGGCCTTGCCGTAGTTCTTCACGGTCTCGGCAGCTGCAGCCCAAGCCTGATCGCGCTTCTGAGCCTCGTCGGTCGCTTCCTCGGCGAAGGATTCGGATAGGGCAAGCATTTCCTTCCCCAACGAGGTGCCAAGCCCCGTCAGAGCCGCAGTTCCTACGAGCGCGGTCTGTATCAACGTTGCAGCAATCACGTTCACAGAACGCATGATCGCTTCCACTGTGTAGAAGCCAGCGGAAACAAACTCCCAGGCGGTGACGATCTTCCCGGCACCTTCCACAAGGAAGGTGAACACCGACTGAGCTACGTTGCCCATGCCACCTATGTTCTCGGCAACAGAGAACAATCGATCACCGATCTCAAGCAGAACCGGTGCCACCTTCACAGCGAGTTGCGCCGCGAAACCAGCCATGAGCGTGCCGAGCAACTCAATCGAATCGTTCGCCATCTCAACTTTGGCGATCATCTCGCGGGACAATGCAGTACCGGCAATCTCGGTCTTTCGTGCGAAGTCAGCCAACCCTTCCGAACCAAGGTTGATGAAGTTGATGAGCTCAGCGCCAGATTTGCCGAATACCTTCATGGCCAGGGCAGATTTCAGGATCGGGTCTTCGATCTCCGCGATCCTGTCAGCGATTCGTTCGAACGCCTGGTCAGGGGACAGCTTCAGCAAGGCCTCAGACTCAAGATTGAGTGCGGCCAGCGCCTTGGTGGCCGTGTCGCTTCCTGTGGCCGCATCAACGAGCGTCTTGCCCATTCGTTGTACAGCCGCGAAGACCCGCTCTTGCGCAACGCCCGTATCCTGAGCAGCCAGCGAATATGCAGCGATCTTTTCGGTGGCTATGCCGAGCTTGTCGGCCTGCTTTCCGAGCGCGTCAGCGGATTCAAGTCCGTCCTTGGTCAGCTTGACCAGGGCGGCGGCGGCAGCGGTGCCTAGTGCAGCGGCGGCTGTGCCGGCAAACTTCGCAACGGAAAGCAGCTCTGAGCCGTAGCGGCGCAGCGCAACTCCCGCAGCATCGAACCCGGACGCAGTTTTGCTTTGCGTATCGTTGAGCTTTTCGAGCTGCTCTTTGGTGAGATTGACTGCACGTACTGCACCCTCGGCATCGCCGGTGATGATCACGCCAGTCTTGTAGTTCCTACTCGCCAAACAGAGTCTCCAGAGGGATTTTGTTCATCTGTGCCACCGCGCCTTGCTGAATGAGGATGACTTGCCTGAGAAGGCGTTTGGGTTTGCTCGGCTTGTAAAGCGCGATCAGCGCGCTCACCGCGGTGAGATCGAGTGCAGTTCTGACAACAGACCCTGTTGCCGTAACAAGCGTTCGCCATTGGCTCTGGCAATCAATGAAGAGTTCCCACGCCTGCCAGTTGCCATGCTCGATGCAGAACGATTCTTCGGGCCTGTTTCGGAGTTCGGCGGGATCCAGACCGAACGCAGTGGCATCCTCGTCCAGCTCCGCATCGGCCATCCGATCACGTGTGCATCGACCGGATGCCCAGACGTATCCCGCCTCAATCAGTTTTTTGCGAGCACCGCCTTCTTCCCAAGAATTGTCTGGAGGAAGCCGTCGACGAGTGCTTTCCTGTACGGCCTGATTTCCATCACTTCTGAGACTTCCTGCTCGCTGAATGGAACAAGCTGATTGTCTTCATCAGTCAGATCCCAGCCTTGCAGGTACCGCTTCATCAGTTCTTCATCGCCGAGTTCGCCTGCCTGGACAGACTCCATGACGGCGCGCGCTTCGGATGTTTTCAATGATCGGTAAGTAGCGTGGAATGGGACTTTGAGCTCGCGACTGTCCGCGGTTTCTTCGAACACAGCAGTCACTTTCAGGCGAATGGAATCCTTCGCCCCTTTCAAGATCGGCATGGTTTCTCTCACAAGTTGGTCTCTCACTGAAGGGATAGGCGGCAGGAGCGTCCGGTGAGAGACGAACGCCCTGCCGTATCACCGGCTTACGTGTAAGCGATGGTGATCTCGTCGTTGATTGCGTTCGGGGTGAAGCGTGCGGCGAACTTGAATCCGGTGCGCATGTTCACGTCGACGTACTCGATGTCGGACAGCTGAACTTTCGGTCCGTTGATCGTGACAATGTTGCCCGCAGCGGTGCCATGAACGAGGTTCAACACCACCTTGCTCAAGGTCGCATCGCTGCGAACTTTCGCGATCCAGTCTTTGGTACCGATGTCGTTCCCGAGAATCTGAATTTCACCAACCATGTTTCGGTCGGATACAAAAACAGCGTCACGTCCAGGCGCGTTCTCATGCACCACGTTGTTCCCGCCGTTGACCACGAGGTTCTGCAGCACACCACTGACCGCATCGAGCGTGAACGTTGGCGTGTTCACCTTCGTGACTGGAATCGCAACGCCGGCGTTCGTGAACACCGGCGTGACCATCGCGCCAGCAATTGGGGCTGCGAACAGACCGATGAAGCGGAACGAGTATCGAGGGTATCCGCCTGCTGGGAAGTTCAGCGACCAGTCACCACGACAGCCGACGATCTTGTGGATCTGCCCATCGAGGTAGAACCAGATCGTGCAACTCTCCGTCGACTGAGGATCGACCGGTTTGTAGGTCACCGAGGTACTGGCGACGATCGTCGCGTCCATACCGCATGCCTGCAGTGCTGCATCAATGTTCGGCGCCGTGCCCGCGGCACCAGATCCCACCAGCTCAGCGTCGAAGGTGATCTCGACCTCCGGTGCCGTGTTCACCTCATCCTGCGCACCAACACCCTGTCGATCGATGTCTCGCGTGATCCTTGGACCACCATAGGGGCGGATGCGAAGGTTGCTGGTCTGAATCGCTTGAGCAGCAGCGGGCGTGGGATCGGTTCCGTAAGTCGATTCTGCCTTGAGCGTAATCAGTTTCTTCCGGAAGAAAATGTCGGCCATGGTTATTCCTCGTCCTGGTCAGGCGAATCCGACGGGTTGTCCGCTGCAGCCTGGGGTTGATGTTCGGCGACGTAGGCATCGAATTCTTCCTTCGATACGTCCGGGCCGTCCGGGGTCAATTTGTAGTGCGTCGCCATCATTGCTCCTGTATCGCAATCCAGTCGGTGTAGACCTCTCGCCACAATTTCAGCCCACCGACGCCACCGAGATTCGCGCCGGAGACGTACTCCATCGCTTGATGGTTTGCGGTCTGCTGAAATCCGAGCAACGAACCTCGGATGAGATTGAGAAGTGCATTCATGTCGCCTGTGGTCATCGCGACCACGGCATAGAGGTTGTCGACCCTTTGGGTCACATAGTTGTCGCCATCGCTTTCGCGTGCAGAACGACTGATCGGGTAGACGATCACCAACGGAAGCTCCGAGGAGAACGCGCCAGATGGGCCACCACCCGATGTCACGGGGTAGGTGAACTCAATCTCGATCTCCGCGTTGAATTCCTTCGTGTCTTCGTCGAACGCGGTCAGCATGTCGACGGGTTGAATGCTGTACGCGGATGTCCGCAACGTCGTGATTGTGTCGTTGATCAGCGTTCTGAGCGTCGCGTAACTCGCTGCTCGCAACTCGAGCACGTAGCGATCGGTCTGTGTGATCTTGAATCCGTCGATCTCGCGCGAGTCCACACCGACGAGGGTGTACACGATGGACGGCGTACCGCGCCGGTCTTTCATCGTGACCGGATAGACACGGTTGGATACCAGCGAATCCAGCAATCCGAAGAGTTCTGCGCCGGTGTCTACCGGAACTTCAAATCCGCCGGGCGCTGCGGTGATCGCGTTCGCAATACCCACCACCGCATCGAGGCGGGTTACAAGGGCGGAAACGTCCATCGATCAGCTCAACCTGTCCAGGCGCTTCGACATACCCTCGAAGAACCGTTCCTCGATTTGTGAACCGGCCTGCTCCAGAGCGCGCTCCATGTATCGCGTCGCCTTGATCCCTGGATGCAGAACGGAGCGCGCGAACAGACCGCCACGCAGTTTAAGAATGCCTCTGGCACTGCGTGGCTTGATGCGGTGAGGTTTCGTTCCGTGCTCGAGAAGATTCGCCAACGAAGCCCGTCGTCTGCCGCCTACCCTTCGGTTAGGCCCGATCAAGACGGCAAGCGCGCCTGATTCTTCGAGGTCTTCGGTATCGAACAGATCAAGTCGGTCTGAGGCTCTGGCACTGACACGGTTCTGTCCGATGGCATCACGCAGCCTGCCGGTTTTGCCGACTGGAGACAGAAGGCGCATCGCTTCCTTCACAGGTTTCGCAGCAGCAGTCAGCCCGGATCCAACCACCTTCTTCTGCAACGTCCCCGACAGTTCACCCAGGCGGTCAATGGTTCGCTGATGTTCTGGCAACAAGCCAACGCGGATCACGAAGTCACCCGCTGAATCAGCATTTCCATGTCGCGATCGCGTCCGCTGAGATTTCGGGGATCGCCGATGATTTCGTACGCAGCCCCTCGATAGAGCACGCGATGCTGACTGGTGACAGGCAGATACCGGAGCTTCACTCGATGGCTGATGTCTGACGAGAGTGACTGCGCCTTGTACCGTTCCCCTGAGGTCAGGGGCTCAACTGAACACGGCACGTTGGCGTAGACATCAGACCAGGCGTTCGTTTCTTCTCCGTGCGCCGTCCGGACGGGCGTGTTCAACTGGATTGTCACGAAGTCGCGATAGTTCGGCATCAGATTCGATACGGCCGCAGTAGAGCCAGAGCACCCATTGGTACTACCGATGCGGAGCCTTGCAGTACAAGCCCAGGGTTTTCGTAGAGGTGCTCGACGATGTGGAGCACCGCCTCTTTGAGATCAGCGGGTACGTCTTCAACTGCTTGGCCGACCTCGCACTCGATCCGGACTGCGCCAGCCTTGAGCATCGTCGCAGGCCATGAATTCTTGACTTCCACCCCGGGCGGCAACCGTTTCATGTGCGTCCAATACCCAGAGCCGGACAACGTTTGCTCGACATCGGACGGGTCGTCGTACTTGATGACCAGAGAATTTATTGGGTAGACATGGAGGCAGAGGAAGTTGTCACGCGGAAACGCATCGAGCAGCTCGGTGATGCTCTGCGTCACCAGACGTCGACAGGTCCACTGCTGAACCCATGACGTGGCCGCCTTGATGAGTCTCTCTATCCGGGCGTCTTCGCTCGTCACTGACGAATGGATACGCAGGTGCGTACGCGCATCAGCCACACTGACGGGGAGGCTCACAGCAGCAGCCCTGACAAACGTGCTCCAGTTCAATGCTTGCGCCGACCTCGAGAAGTCGCAACCTCGGGTGCTTCCTCGACTGCGATCTGCTCAGGCGCGTCAGTCGCAACCTCAGGTGCTTCCTCGACTGCGATCTTTTCCACTCGACCGATCAGCGTCAGCGATCGCGCCACGTCATCACTCAGATTCAGCTCTTGTCCGACCTCAACAGCGCCGTAACCTTGAATGACCGTACCTTTCAACACTCGATACATTCTCACCTCCAGTAAGTTCAGGCAGCCCGAAGGCTGCCCTCACATGGCCGATCAAACGATCGGGTGACCAGACAGGAACGCCAATGCACTCGTCGGCATGCCGCTCGACTGCGTGCCTGTACGGTTATCCACCAGACGCACGTATCGCTTCGATCCGACGTAACGCACGGCATAGGCTTGTTCGTCCTCCGCGGCGTCATCGATCACGGCAAAGGTGCCGACGTTGGTACCGGTCACGTGGCCTGCCGCACCGGTATCGGCATTCTGCAGGCTCGCGTTTGGCACGTCCGTCCAAGCTGAGTTGTCATCGCTTTCTTCCAGCTCAACCTCGGCTTTGACAGACCCGCTGAGGGTGTCGCCGCTGAGGCCTGCGTAGAAAACGAAGATCACCGACGAGAAGCCCTGAGTATCGATGCTGATGCCGTTGGCATCGCCCGTACGAAGGGCTGGGAGCAGAGCGCTGCGGACCACCAGCTCGTTGTTGTACCAGTTCTTTTTCATCACGTTCTCCATTGAACAGTCGGGCGGGTATCGCTACCCGCCGATTCGATCACTCAAATCAGGTGTTGTAGCCGAAGGCGGTGGGATGACGGGGCGCAACGTCGCAGAACTGATGCAGGGTCAGTCGGACGATGCCACTCGTATCACCGGTGTACGGGTTCACGATCAAGTCCGGATCACCCCAGGTGCCCATCAGGATCTGCGACCAGTCGCCGAACCAGAGATCACCATCGGTGACCTGATTCGATACCGTCACCGGCCAGAGACCGATGCGCGGCTGCTGTCCTTCGAACTGAAGGACGAACTGACCAGAACCGGCGTCTTTGCTCACACCCATCAGCGCCGCCGCCATGTTGCCGCGGCAGATGAAGCGCTGACCGGAGAGCTCGCGACCATCCTCGGTACCACCGAAATCGCTGACGGTGCCGTCGTCTGCCACTGAAGCGACCAACGCGAGCGTTTCTGCCCAAGTCGGATTCGCGCTAGCGAAGGCAGTGGGCTTGTTCACCCCGGAGATGTTCTTCAAGCCCAGCGGCTGACCACCGACGCCGGACCCGTTGAACGCGGCGAGGTCCATGCCGAGTGCCGCGATTCGGGTGAGGTCGTTGCGGATGAAGTTTTCGATGCTGATCGAGCTTTGCAGCAAGGTCTGCTTCGAGTACCGCGTGTGCGCTGCACCATGACGGGGTTGCAATCGCACCTGCGAGATCGACTGCTGCGATTCGGTGACATCTGCATCTTCTGCGCCCAGCCAGTAGAACTGCGCCGCACCGGACTGCTTCGGAATGAGCACGTCACCAGAGAGACCACCCAACAGCATCGCACCGGAACCGGCGAGTGCTGACCGGTTCCGAACCATGCCGATGAACAGGTCATCTCGCAGATCGTCCCGCACGAGGAACCCGCCGGCGTCACCGGTGGATACGTTCAGCGCACGTTTCTCCGCGTCATTGCTCCACACCTCGCGAGGGATGTAGATGCCCTGCGCTTCCCGCTGCGTGGATTTCGCAATGGCACGCGAACATTCCAGTTCGAAGCCGATGTCGTTCATCGCCTTCGGACTTTCGAGTCGCATGGCCATGGCGCGCACCACTTTCTGGAAGGAGTAGCGGCGTTTCTCGTTGTTCGAAAGACCCAGCTCGTTCGCTGCATTCGGGCTGTGCGGCCCGACCTTCAGCGCGCGTTCGATCCGGTCGATCTGCTCGTCACAGTTTGCAACGACGGATTCGTGCTCCTTGTACGACGAACGTTGTTCATCGCTCAGGGAGTCCATCGCAGCCAGCTTCATCATCGCCTCGGCTGCATCGTTGCGCTTTTCACGTGCCCTGGTGAGGGCAGTATTGAGATCACTCATTGATAGCTCCTATGGCTTGTTGAGTGTTTGGAAATTCCCCGGATGTCCGAGGCGTTGGGGAACACGTTCAGCCCTTGGCACCGAGATAGGTTCGGAGGGCATTCAGGCGGCGGTCGGTTCGTTCGACGTACTCGGCGAACGCTTTGCGGGTTTCATCAAGTTCCACGAGTCGAGCGTTGATTTGCTCGATGACATTGGGTTGCTCAGGTTTCAGTGCGCCAATCAGGTCACGCACGGCGTGGACGAGCTTGTCCATTTCCGTCAGCTCATGTCCCTCCGACTTTCCGCGGGCCTGCTTCCATGCATCGAGACTGCGAAGCGCGACCTCCGTGTCGGCATAGGCAGGGAAGGCCACAGGGGAAACGTCGTAGAGGCGAGAGATCTTCTTGATCGTGCGTATCTCGCGGCCTTCAGTGTCGTAGCCCCACTCATCGCCACCACGGGCGATGGAGAACCCGAACGACGATTCGCGGATGTTGCCGATCGACATGTTCGTCATCAGGTCGCGGCCCACGGTCGTGTCCGGAACACCGGCTTCGTACCAGAGTCCCCTGTTGTCGACTCCGAAGCGCATGTTCCCGGCGCTCGACCTTGCGAGGATGTTGCCGCTCTCGTGATCGACGAGACAGCGCACGTCGTTCGTGAGAACGTCATCGAACGCCCCAGGAGCAATCTCCTCAAAGAACATTCCGTAGATCAGTTCGGAGCGCGTGTTGAACAGCGCGGCGTAGCCGTAGATGTCGGCGATGTACTTCTCGCCTCGCGTTGACGCGCGCAGCTCTACCTCTCCGAGGGTGGTTCGGTGTTCTTTCGTCATGATGTCTCCTTGGGGTGCCCGATCGGGCGCTACGGCGAGACGTCCTCGCCTTCTTCGGAATCGTCGAGCGGGTCGACCGGATCTTCGGTCGGGTCATCTGTCTCGACTGAGGACGCTGGCACCATGTTCAGTGGCACAAACGGTTCATCGAGACCGGGGATCGTGTTGAATTCTTCGAGCGCACGGATTTCGTTTGGTGCGAGTACACCTTGCAGCATGGCCTTGTAGTACTCAGTCCTCGCCTTCGTATCGCCGCGCATGATCGCGTTGAGGTTGATCTTCCAGTACATACCGGACATGCGCTGTCGCTCGGTCAGGAGTTTGCGATTCAACTCCTGCTCCCATCGAACAACCCAGCTGCTCAAGGTGTACTTGGCGACGAAGATGTCCATCGCCTCAGCATTCGACCACGTGGCGCGGTCATACACACCGATCATCTGGGGTGGGATCCGCATTGCGCCTGCGATCTCGACGCGGTTGTCCTTGCGCGACTCGATGAACTGGGACTGCTCGGCGTTGAAGGACAGCGTCTCGACCTTCATGCCCTCTTCGAGAACGGCTGCACGCATCGCGTTCTTCAGGCCGCCGTACATGTCGTTGAGCTGTCTCGACAAACGCTCGGCCCCTTCAGGGCCAAGGTCGCCAGGATGCGTCACGATGAAGCGTGGGTTGGCTCCATCCCCGAAGAACGCACTACCGAACTGCTGCGCAGCAAGACCGAGTCCGATGGCTTCCTTCATGTACTTGAGGAAACTCAGCCCGCGAAAGCCATCGAGGGAAAATCCGGGGATGTGAATCACATCAGCGGACATTGCGTTGAAGGTTCGACCGTTCAGGGTAGCCTGATAGATCAGAGTTCCATCAACGAGCTTTGGCTCAACCTGCCTCGACGGCAAAGGCCACAATGCGACCGGCTTTCCGGATGGTCGCTCTCTCTCGATCCAGATGTACCCGTTGCCATGAAACACAGCGCTGGCTTGTGTCATCTGCCGGAGAACGAAGGAACTCTGTCTCGGGTTCGGTGATGCGCTCACCATCCTCGACAACGGACCGTACAGTCGATGTGAGTTCTCGATCTCACCCGGACCGTTGCTCACCCGACGTAGCTGCAGTGGAAGCTGCGCCATCGTCGATGATATGAAGTCGATGCCGGCCCACACGGCCGAGTGGTTCAGCGCAGTGAAATCGTCAACCGGAACTCCGGCGCGTGACAAGTTGAAACGCCCGCTCAACATCTTCAGGTAGGCGCTCGTATCTCCTACGATGGTTTCACGCCTCTCGTAGAGGTGGCTAAGCATTCGGCTTCTCCACCACGGATCTACTCAGTCGCCACGCATCCGTCATGCAGAACACGCCGGCGAACAGCCATGCTGCCGGAGGGAAAAGCATCCAAAGACCGGTCACTACGAGCGACGCACCGACCAGACCGTACGCAACCGCGAATGCCTTCATCCGACTGACGCCAACCCAGCACCCTGGGCGTACTTGCTCTTCTTCGGCAGCGGTCTGGAGATCCACATTGCTGAGGCCATGATCATCGCAACCGCTCCGTCAATGTTGTTCTCCTCACGTTCTTTGTTCGGGAAAATGTTTTCGTTGCGATCCGGTCGGACGACTACGTTTGAGATCATCCAGCTCAGCGGGTCGTCTCCGAGTTCGCTGCCGGAATGCTCGAACTGCGGGATGTGATTGCCCTGCCCGTCTTCGAGCACCACCATCCGCTCGATTTCCTTCATGGGCTCTGAGTAGTTCTGCGCGTTCTGCCGAAACTCAATCATCGGGATCTTTCGTTCGGACATCCGCGTCGCGAACTGAGTGGCCTGCCACGGGTCATAGGGCACTCCGAGAATGTCGAACATCTCCGACCACTTGATCAGATCCTGCTCGATCATTTCAAAATCGATAGTCGTGCCAGGCGTTGGGATCAGCCAGCCCTTCTGCGCCCAGCCGTAGTACTGATCGTTGTCTCTGACCTTGGCCTCAGGGACGTAGAATTTCCAGATTGCCTGGTGCTTCCCTTCTGGTGTTCTGAACACTGCCACCATCGCTGCAATGTTGACCTTCGTCGCGAGGTCGACGCCGACATAGCACTGGCGCCCGCGTAGTGATTCTTCTGTCAGCAACGGGTTCGCACACGGCTTCCACTTCTCGCCGCGTAGCCAGCCATGCTCGCCCTCAGTCCACACACCGAGTTGGTACCTCATGAACGAAGACCGTGCGGATGGCATCAGCTTTGCTTTGCGTGCCAGCCGCTCCACTGCCTCAACCGAGGTTGAATAACCAAGACTCGGCTGAGCCTTCGCCCAGACATGCGGCTTGTCCCAGTCCTTTTCGTCCTCGGGGTCGATCGTGTAGATCACGCCGAAATACGAGTCGTCCCGATACCCCTCCAGAACGCGGATAAGGTATGACCGCTGCTCGTAGCAGATCGACGACTTGTCCGATCCCGTGTTGGTGATGGCAATCATCAACGGCTGCATGCGCGCCCCGCGCGACTCGTCAAGAATGTCCCAGACTTCGCGCGTCTGATGTCGATGAAGCTCATCCACCAACGCCATGCTGGGGTTCTTACCCTCAAGGGATTTGCCTTCCCTCGACAGCGCCTGATACGTAGACCCAGACGGAGCATGGGAGATCGCGTTCGCACCGCACTCAATACCGAAGCGTTTGATGAAGGCCGGTGTTCGAAGTGCCATTTGCTTGGCGATGTTCCACATGACTCGCGCCTGACCGCGGTCGACGGCGGCGCAGTAGACCTCAGCACCTTCTTCGTCATCCATGCAAAGCCCGTAAAGACCGAGCGGTGCGATGTATGTCGTTTTGCCCTGCTTCTTCGGCATCTCGATGTAGGCCGTGCGGAATCTCCGGACACCGGCTTCATCCACCCAACCGAACAGATTCACCAGGACAAAAACCTGCCACCCAAGAAGTTCAAGCCTCCCTCGGGAGCCCTTCACATGGGGGAACATCTCAACGAATCGACACACGTGGAACGCCCGTTCGGGGGCCAGAAGATAGGACCACTCCCCTCTATCCGTGCGCTTCAGATCTTCAAGATAGCGTTGGCACGAGAGCCGTGTCAGTTGGGAAGCAGGCTGGTATCCGAGAACTACGTCACTCGCGTATCGAGTCGCTATCTCGACGTAGTCTTTTCGCTCACCGGTCAAGCTCCCCCCACTCGTCTTCTTCCGCGCCCTTCGGCGGAGACACCTGGACGCGTGTTCGTGAACTGGGCGTCATGCCGAACTCAATCAGCAACTGCCTCATCCGATCAGCTTGCTTGTTCATGATCGAGATATATGGCGAGGCTGTTGGGTACGCTTGCTCGCCGACGAAGTCGACCAGGTCCTCAGCGTCGACATGCTCCTTGGCTTTGAGATAGAGCTCGTGAGCCTCGCAGTAAAGCGTCAACGCAGTCCGGTCGATTTTCGTCAGCAACCCGGCGTCTCTCAGAACCGGTGCGATGCGTTTCCATTCCTTGCGCGCCTCCCCGCTCAACCGCGTCGGGCACTTTGCATCTACATCGATCGGCGCCTTCGGCTCATTCTTTGGTAGGGCTCGCTTGCCCGGATTACCTGCGACGACTTTCAGCACCGTCGGTTTCGGCTTGCGACCCCTCACGGGCGCGACCCCCTCGCCTCAATTTCGCGGGTGTGAAAATTCGAC
>JACCDR012182982.1_pt1 | contig 13256 bp, 7 predicted proteins | sample 7446431 | NCBI WGS metagenome assembly JACCDR01 (sample SAMN15323443, study PRJNA562643) | freshwater metagenome | isolation source: river surface water | place: USA:Blue River Watershed | collected 2017-08-17
CCACCCGCTACCTCCGCTTCTGTGCGGACAAGACTATCCTTGGTCCGTCAGAGGGCGACATTGATGAGTCGAATGAGAACAACAACTGTGGTCCGTGGACGGCGATTACGGTGGGGACGGTACAGGCTCCCGCCCCCACCTGCACCCTCAAAGCCATCCCGCCTTCAACCCTCACCTTGAGTGCGATCGATTATGACAACAACGGCATCATAAATGACCTAGACGCAGAGTTCCTGCTCCAGGTTGCGGTTGGTACTCGTACCTGCCCAGCCGGCAAGATCTGTGACTTGGATGGCGACAAGAGTGTTATCGCAAGCGATGCGCAGATGCTCCTCGTATACGCCAACAACCCCAACCGCTTTGGCGAGCTCACCCTCCAGTGGGGCACTACGAACGCTACCGGTTTCTCGTTGAATCAAGGTATTGGCGCCAAGACGCCGATTGCGATTGGTACAACAGGTCTTGCCAAGCCAACCCAAACCACCGCGTACACCGGTACGGCCACGGGTCCTGGCGGCTCCGCTACCTGCAGCGCCACAGTGACAATTGATACGCCTCCAGTGCACAAACCCGACCTCACTGCCGGCACCGTCTCTCCGACGACCGCAACGGCAGGTGTTGCCAAGACCTTCTCGGCAACCATCTCAAACATCGGTGGTGCTGCCACCGGCGCCCCCTTCTATACGCTCGTGCAGCGCACCAACGCAATCGATGCGCAGGGCAACGCTACGAGTCCCGTGATCATGATCGATACCCTCGGTACCGATCCGATGAATGCCAACACCACGCTCACCAAGAGTGTCTCGTACACCTTCCCGACCACCGACAACGGCACCACCCGCTACCTCCGCTTCTGTGCGGACAAGACTATCCTTGGTCCGTCAGAGGGCGACATTGATGAGTCGAATGAGAACAACAACTGTGGTCCGTGGACGGCGATTACGGTGGGGAGTACGCCTGTTGCTGGCTGTACCTATACACAAGGGTACTGGAAGACCCACAACGAATCATTTGAGGGTGGCGCACAAGCGGATCCTACCTGGAACAAGGTCGGCACTCTTAAAGAGCGTACGCCGTTCTATTTGAGTGGGGATACCTGGTTTGGAGTGTTCTGGACCGAAGTCTCGGGCAACTCATACTACGCGCTCGCACATCAGTACATGGCAGCCAAGCTTAACGTGCTCCATGGCGCCTCGATGCCGAGCAACGTAAATACCGCGTTCACTACTGCAGGCTCACTCTTGGCTACCACCGCACCAAACGGCAGCAAATCAGATGCGCAGTGGGGGCAGCTTGCGAGCCTCTTGGGGAGCTACAACGAAGGAAAGCAGGGCGTCCCACATTGTGGTACACCACCTCCGCCACCTCCACCAAGTGCACCGATCTGTACGCTAAGTGCCTCCCCGACCACTGTAGATTCTGGTACCACAGCGAATCTTACGTGGACCACGACGAACGGTTCGAGCTTCAGTATTAATCAAGGTATTGGCGGTCTCTCGCCGGTAGCGGGTGGTTCAACCACAACGCAAGCAATTACCACCAATACGACCTTTACGGGTACGGTTACGGGCACCGGCGGTACCGCTACGTGTTCGGTGACGGTGGCAGTTCGTGTGGTAGAACCGCAGCCAGTCTGTACGCTCACTGCATCGCCTACGGCGGTTGACGAAGGTGGCACCTCAACGCTTACCTGGACGACCACGCATGGCACCAGCTTCAGCATTAATAATGGTATCGGCGGTCTTACGCCTGTCGCAGGCGGCTCGACTACCACGCCGGCACTCGCAGACGACACGACCTTCACAGGTACGGTTACGGGCCCAGGCGGTACCGCGATCTGTTCAGCCGCTGTGTCGGTAAATGACGGCGGTGGCGGTGGCGGCGGGGGAGGTGTAGACGAACCCGTATGTACCCTTACCGCTAACCCAACGAGCGTCGACTCAGGCGGCACCTCGACCTTGTCGTGGACCTCGTCTCGCGCTATCTCATTTGTGATTGATCAGGGTATTGGGGCTGTGGCGACCTCTTCAGGTTCGCGAGCTACGTCAGCGCTCTCAAACAACACCACGTTTACCGGTACGGTAACCAACGCCGATGGCGAGACGGCAATCTGCTCTTCGGCAGTAACGATCAACACGAGTGGCGGCGGAGGCGGTGGTAGCAGTGGCGGCGGCGGAGGTGGTGGCTCACGCCGCCCGCGCGTGCTCCTCTCAGGAACACCCAACATTAGCGGAGAAGTTGCCGGTGCCTACGTATACCTCTCAGAGACTCCCTACACCGGTCTTGAGCTTGGGCCTGCAGGCACGATGATGTACTGGCTCGCGCTCGGTATCTGGTCGCTCGCACTTGCGTACCTGGTACTCTTTGGTGCGCTCCCGTATACGCGCCGCTTTGCACACCTCTTCGCAGAGCGTGTGTCAGAAGTGGTGAACGCACCGCAGGGGCCACAACTCGCGGTCGCTCATGTGGCAGCGCCGATGGCAGCCTCGATGATGCGTCCAGAGCGTGAGTCTGAGTTTGCTGATGCGCCACGGGGATACTCGGCGTACCAAGGATTTAAGTCCTTTGCAGAGAAGGAGGCGCTCACGATCGAAGACATTGTGAAAGGTCTTACCCGTGCGCATAAGATCCCGACGCCAGAGCCGGTAGCACCAGCGAACGTCGAACCAGTCTACGAGCGCGTGGAGGCGATCGAGTCTGCGCCAAGCATGACTGCACACGTGGCAGAGACCACCGGGGTACCGACTGACGTCCGTGGCTTCACGAGTGCGCTCCTTGCCGCTGACCGTGAGGGCGTCTTCGCCGGGCTGCGCCAGCACGTACGTGGTGGCGGCAAGCCAGAGAAGCTACTCTCACAGGTCGCCTTCCTTCTTGACGATGCGTACCGCGCCCGCGTTGAGGGAGTAGCCTGTGATGCAGACATTGCGCGCCAGGCCGCACGCCTCTCGACCGGACAGCTCGAGAAGCTCGTGACCTCGCTCACAACCGCGATCGACTCGAGCTACTCAGTCGACATGGCGGGCGCAAAACTCGCGCTCACCCGCGCGCTCACCACGCTCGGCGCTTAAATAAAATAACAAAACGCCCGGCTCTAGAGTCGGGCGTTTTGTTATTTCTTTTTCTTCTTCAACACTGCTGTATAGCACGACTGACAGAGATGGTATTTCTTCACAGAGGATTGCTTATCTGGAGGGGAGAAGAGTAGACCGCCAAATGCAGTGAGTTCTTTCTTACAAAAGTCGCAAACCGGCTTGATCGCCATACTATGCGCGGGTGCGGATCTCTTCGCTAACACGAGCGACAAACTCAGTCACTGGCACGGCATCCTGCTTGCCCTGGTCACGACTCTCGACCGAGACCGTGTTCGAGTCGGCCTCTTTGTCACCAACGACGAGCAGGTAGGGGACCTTTTCGGTTTTGCCGGCGCGGATCTTCTTACCGAGTGACTCGTTGCTGTCGTCGAGTTCAGCTCGTACGCCTGCCGCACGGAGTGCGGCTGCTACTTCCTGCGCATACGCCACGTGCTTCTCAGACACCGAGAGCACTTTCACCTGTACTGGCGAGAGCCACGTGGGGAAGGCGCCTGCGGTGTGCTCTATGTACACGCCGAGGAAGCGATCGATGGTGCCGAGTAGTGCCTTGTGGATCATGACGGGTGTCTTACGCGTGCCGTCTTCGGCCGTGTATTCGAGCTCAAAGCGCATTGGCTGCACGAAGTCGAGCTGCTCGGTGGCGCACTGCCATTCGCGGCCAAGCGCGTCGATCACCATGATGTCGATCTTTGGGCCGTAGAAGGCGGCTTCGCCTGGGGCGATCACGTAGTCGAGGCCGAGCTTCTTAGCCACGGCTTCGATGGTCGCCTCGGCTTGCTCCCAGTTACTCCTATCGCCCAGGTACTTCTCCGGCTTAGCAGGGTCAGAGAAAGAAAGGCGAGCCTTAAAGCTCATGCCGAGCGCTCCGTAGAGTGTCTTGATCATGCCCATGATGTTCTCAAACTCTTGCTCTACCTGCTCCATGGTGCAAAAGATGTGCGCGTCGTCCTGGGTGAGGGAGCGCACGCGCGTGAGGCCAGAGAGCTCGCCAGTTTTCTCGTCGCGGTAGCAGGTTGTGGTTTCCATGTAGCGGATCGGGAGGTTGCGGTAACTGCGCGGCTCTGAGGCGAAGATCTGAGTGTGGTGTGGACAGTTCATTGGCTTGAGGGCGAATTCGTCGCTCGACTCCTGGCTCGTTACGAGGAAGAGTTCGTCGCCAAATTTGTCCCAGTGGCCGGACTTTTTATACAAATCGGTCTTGGTGATGTGGGGGATCCACACTTTCTGGAATCCCTTAGCACGCTGGAGTTCTTCAGAGAAGCGGGCGAGCTCGTCGCGAAGTATCGTCCCCTTAGGAGAAAAGAGGGGGAGCCCGGCACCCACGAGCTCAGAGAATGAGAAGAGTCCAAGCTCTTTGCCGATCTTACGATGGTCGCGCTTCTTAGCCTCTTCGCGCTGCGTCAAATACGCGTCGAGCTCCTCTTTAGTATCGAAAGCGAGGCCGTAGATGCGGGTGAGCATCGGTTTCTTCTCATCGCCGCGCCAATACGCGCCCGCAACACGATCGAGCTTGAAGGAATCGGGAGTAATCTCCGATGCGGGATTTTCCGCATGGCCGCCGCGGCAGAGGTCGGTGAATGATCCGCAGGTGTAGAGGGTAATCTGCTCGCCGCGACCGGCAATCTCCTCGATCAGCTCGGTCTTAAAGGGGTTGCCGTCAAAGTGTTCAAGTGCGGCGTCTTTCGACACTTCTTCTGCAGAAAAATTGGTCCATGCGGCGAGGTTCTTGCGCATGGCATCCTCGATCTTGGACAGGTCACTGTCGCCGAGCTTGGTGGTGCCGAAGTCGATGTCATAGTAGAAGCCGTTGTCGACGGCAGGGCCGAGGGTGAGCTTGGCGTCAGGGTAGTGTTCGAGTACGGCCTCCGCGAGGAGGTGGGCGAGCGTGTGGCGCTTATGTTCAAGAGAGGTCATATGGGCAGAGAATACCACACCTTTAGAGGGCTTTAAGGTCGTCGATGGCGAGGGTGGTCTCGCCGTTACGGATCGACACCTTACCCTTGATGAGGATGCAGGTGCCGGTAGTAAGGAGTGCCGCGCGCTCTTTGTAGAGCTTGGGGAAGACTACCGACTCTATTGATTCGGTGTTGTCTTCGAGGGTGATAAATGCCATCTTCTCACCACTCTTGGTGAGGAGTGCGCGCGCGGTGGTGACGAGCACCGGGAGAATGATCGGCAGACCCTGCTTTGGCTCTTCTTTTATTTTGGCGATGGTAATACCCGCCTTCGCGCGCTTCGCAGCATGGGCGTCGAGCGGGTGGCCGCTCACGTAGATACCAAGGAGTTCCTTCTCCCAGGCAAGTTTATCGATCAAGGAGGTTGGCTCGCCGCAGGGGAGATTGAGCGCCGCTGGCGCCGCAAGAGTGCCGAAGAGCGAGTCTTGGGGTGCCGTGGCGGTGGCCTCTCGATGGTAGGCGAGCAGTGTCTCGATTGAGGTGAGGAGGTCGCTGCGGCTCGTGCCTTCGGGGGTCAGCGAGTCGAGCGCGCCACACTTGATGAGTGATTCGAGCGACTTGCGATTAAGATTTTTGGAGCCAACGCGAGAGAGGAAATCAGCTAATGAGTTAAAGGGTCCGCGGGCGGCACGCTCGTCGATAATTGCTTTGGATATGCCGTCCCCAAAGTTCTTGATAGAGGAGAGGCCGAAGCGGATCGAGTCGCTTGCGACGGGCGTGAAGTCGGTACCGCTCTCATTCACGTCTGGCGGGAGGACCGGAATGCCCATACGCTTCGCCTCGGCAACAAAGACACCAACTTGTTCGGTGTCGCCAGCGTCAGCCGTGAGGAGTGCACAGAGGTATTCGACGGGGTAGTTAGCCTTCATGTACGCGGTCTGATAGGCGACCCGGCCGTAGCTCGCCGAGTGGGCTTTATTAAAGCCGTATGCCGCAAAGGGCTCGATCCACGCCCAGACTTCCTCCGCCTTCTTCCTCGACCATTTTGAGCGTTCGACACACCCTTCAATAAACTTATCCTTCTGCTTCTGCATTTCTTCAGGGATCTTCTTACCGACCGCTTTGCGGAATTTGTCCACCTCGCCCCACGAATAGCCAGCGAGGTCGTGCGCCATGATCAGCAGGTCGTCTTGATACACGAGGATGCCATAGGTCTGCTTGAGTATCGGCTCCATGGCGGGGTCGAGGTAGCGGATCAGTCGTGCGTTGTGCTTGCGTTCGATGTACTGCGGGATAAATTGCATCGGCCCTGGGCGGTAGAGCGCCACCATGGCGTTGATGTCATGGATCGTCGAGGGCTTGAGTTCCTTAAGCCAGCGGGTCATACCCGAGCCGTTTAATTGGAAAGTGCCTTCGGTGTCGCCGCGGGCAAGTAGCGCGAAGGTGGCAGGGTCGTCGAGTGGGATAGCTTCAATATCGATAGCGATACCGCGCGTTTCTTGCACGCGGCGGACGGCGTCGGCGAGGATGGTGAGGTTTTTAATACCGAGGAAGTCAAACTTGGTGAGGCCGACGCCGTCTTCGCCTACCGAGTACATGTCGTACTGGGTGATGAGCTTGCCCGTGCCCTTAGGATCGGGCTGGATCGGTGTCCACTCGATCAGTGGCGTGGGAGAGATCACCACGCCGGCAGCGTGGACACCGACGTGGCGTACACAGCCCTCGATACGGCGCGCGAGGTCGAGGACCTCGCGCGCCTCGTCGTCCTCACTGTGTAGTGTCTTCAAGTCAGGCTCGAGCTCGAGCGCGCGGTCGAGGGTCATGGGGAATCCTTGTGAGCCCATCGGGATGAGCTTGGCGATACGGTCGCCCGTATTGTAGGAGTGGCCGAGCGCGCGCGCCACGTCGCGTACTGCGGCGCGCGCCATCATGGTACCGAAGGTACCGATCTGAGCGACGTACTCCTTACCATACTTAGCACGTGCGTACTCGATCACCTCGTCGCGGCGATCGTCGGCGAAGTCCATGTCGATATCAGGTGCCGAGGGGCGCTCGGGGTTTAGAAATCGCTCGAAGGGGATCTGATACTCGAGCGGATCGATCTTGGTGATCTGGAGTAGGTAGGTGGTCATACTTCCGGCCACCGATCCACGGATGTTGGTGTAGATGTTGTGTTCGCGTGCGAAGCGGATCAAGTCTTCCACCACCAGGAAGTACGCCGCGTATCCCTTGTATGCGATGATACCGAGCTCATACTCGAGACGCTCGAGCACGTCGGTGCGATCCTCGAGTCCGCGCGCACGCATCCCCTCGAGGCAGAGCTTGCGGAGCAGATCGTCAGCGGTGGTGTCTGCTGGAAGCACGAAGTTAGGGAAGACGAACTTACCGAGCGTGAGCTCTACAGTGCATCGGGCGGCAATGCGGGCGGTATTGTCGACCGCATCAGGAGTCTCGGCAAACAGCTTGAGTGCTCGCTCTTCGCTGATAAAAGAGAAATCCTCGTCTTCGTTGCGGCCGCGCTCGCCTTGCTGGATACGGCGCATGGTCTCGGTCGCTCCGCGATCGTCGGGCTCGAGGTAGTAGACGTCGTGTTGGGCAAGGAGCTCGGTGTGGGTCTCGCGCGCGAGCTCGATAGTCTGCTGGGTGAGCTTGGTGTGGCCACTCACGCGAGGGTGATGGGTGATCTCGAGAAAGAGATTTTCGGTACCAAAGATGTCTGTAAACTCGGCAAGTGCCGCATGCGCTCCGGCCCTATCCCCGGCACGGAGCATCTGAGCAACATCTCCCGCGAAGGAAGGCATGATCGCAATAATGCCCTGATGGCGCTCGCGCAGGAGCTCCTTGTCGATACGCGGTCGATCGAAGAACCCCTCGGTCCACGATTTGGTTACGAGGTAGAGCAAGTTCTGGTATCCCTCGTTGGTCTCGGCGAGGAGCACGATACGCGAGCGCTTCGCGTCGAGTGTGCGGTCTTTGTCGTGGCGCGAACGCGGCGCCAAGTAGAGATCGACTCCAAGGATGGGCTTGATTCCTGCTTTGTGTGCAGATTGGTAGAACTCGATCGCGCCGTGCATGTTGCCAGAGTCGGTGAGTGCGAGCGCGTCCATGCCCTCCTTCTTTGCTTTCTCCACCAGCTCATCGACCTTGGGCAGCGCCTGGAGGAAGCTGTAGTGCGAGTGCGTATGGAGATGCACGAAGCGGCTTGCCATAGCTCCCAGTATATACTTTCCCTATGCGATTCGTGCTTGGGGTAGACGAGGCGGGACGGGGGCCCTTGGCGGGGCCGGTGGCGGTAGGAGTGGTCGCTGTCCCTGAGGGCTTTGATGTGGCGAGAGAGTTCCCGGGCGTAGCCGACTCTAAGAAGCTGAGTGAGAAGAAGCGGGAGAAGCTGTTTGAAATGCTTAATACGCGCGTCGCCCAGGGCGACGCGCGCTACGTAGTCGAGCTCGAGAGCGCCGAGGCGATCGATCGCGACGGGATCGCGGTGGTGATACGCCGCGCTTTATATAGGGGAGTGGATATGCTCGCGCCTGATTCGGCACAAGTAGAGGTACTCCTCGACGGCTCGCTCAAAGCGCCTGCCGAGTATGCTCAGAAAACTATCATCGGTGGTGACGCTGCCGTGCCGCTCATCTCGCTCGCCTCGATAGCCGCTAAGGTGACGCGTGACCGTCTCATGCTCGAACTCGCTAAGGAGTATCCGCAGTATGGATTTGATCGCCATAAGGGATACGGCACCAAGGCGCACTACGCGGCGCTGCGAACACATGGGCTCGCGCCGGTCCATCGGCGCTCGTTCATACACTTGACATAGAGTGTTATAAGGCGTATAACTCGCCCGGGGTCAGACAGTGGGTCTGACCGTATCCGTTCTCGAAAAGGAGAGGCTTGATGAGTGGAGTAAGCGCCCCCACGGGGCGTCGGTTCAAGAACAAGCGACCGGAGCAGCATCCTCGCCAGAATTGCGGTCCGCGCTTGAAGGCGGTGGATGCGGCGATGGTTCAGCGTTGTAGCAGACCGGGTGATCAGGCGTTTGTGCCGGATGCAACAACGCCTCGGCCGCAGTCCGATTTTCCGGAGTGCTCGGGCTGCCTGAAGGAGTTCCGAATCCTGCAGGACGCGCCGGGTGGCGAGCGGAGGATCCTCTGCCCGAAATCCCCGGAGCGTCTCCGGAACAAGAAGGCGAAGTCCATCGACGTCACGGACGACCGCCGGCCCGACGAGGCCGGGTGGGGCGACTGGACGCCAGTACCGTCTCGGCTCGCCAAGGGCTGCGACGGCAGGGGTTCGGCCGCAGCGGCCGCCGAGGCAGAGGCCAAGCAGGCCGCAGACTAGCTCCCACGAGAGCTAGAACAGGGTGGTGTCGCGCACGCGCGGCACCGCCCTTTCTCTTTTACAAGGGCTGTGGTAGAGTGGTCCCCATGTCAGTACGCATGCGCCATACGCGCGGTCATACCAATAACCGCCGCTCACATCACGCCTTGGTAGGTACCACGGTTGTTAAGGACGCCGAGAGCGGCGCGCTCCGCCTGCCACACCGTCTCGATGAGACGACCGGCAAGTATCGCGGCAAGCAGATCATCGCCGTTAAGGTTAAGAAAGTTTCGATCAAGGCAAAGGGTCCGAACACCGAGGTCGTTGCCGAGCACACCCACCTGTCTGCGCAGGCAGGCGACCACGCGCATGAGCACGTCAATGCCGAGGTGAAGGGGAGTAAGGGTGTTATGGGTAAGCTTATGGGCGGTCGCGCTAAGGCGCGCAGCGGCACTGGCGGCGATAAATAAACTATCCCCGCACAAACGCCCCCGCCATGCTTGCATGGCGGGGGCGTTTGCTATACTCGAAGTAAATAGATCTTTCTATGGCGAACCGACACCTAGCACGCTCACTCGTTCTGCAAACACTCTTTGAGTGGGACACCACGCACGCCTCATCCGAGGAGACGGCCGCCATGCTTGCACGTAATGTTACCGAGTTTGGTGGTAATGATGTTGATCATTCTTTTATGGACGGGCTTTTGGGAGGCGTGATCGCCAAGAAAGAGGATCTTGATCTCGTGATCACCAAGGCTGCGCCCGAGTGGCCGCTCGAGCGCATTGCGCCAATCGATCGCAACATCCTGCGTCTCGGACTCTTTGAGCTCCTTTTCGCCGATCGCTCACAGGTCCCCGCCAAAGTGGCGATCAACGAGGCGATCGAGCTTGCCAAGACCTTCGGCGGTGAGTCGTCGGGCCGTTTTGTAAACGGCGTACTCGGTGCGGTGTACAAGGAGCTCGGTGAGCCGGGTAAGGAGGAGCAGGGCAAGAAGAAGGTTAAGCGAGAGGATCTCCCACTCGAGAAGATGGGCGGCGGTATCGCGTACGCCAAGCATAATGGCCAGTACTATCTAGCACTCGTGCACGATGTCTTCGGCCACTGGACGCTCTCTAAGGGGCATATCGAGCAGGATCCTACGCCCGAGGCCGGGGTCAAGCGTATTTTGAAAGAGGAGCTTGGGCTCGACGCCACCGTAGAGAGCCAGATCGGCGAGAACGAGTATGTCGCCTCACATCCTGAGAAGGGCAAGATCGTGAAGCATGTATGGTTCTTCCTGGCACGGTGCGAGTTTGACCCGCTGGTGCTCAAAAAGAGCGGCGGGCTCGATGCCGCGAAGTGGTTCCGCCTCCAGGACATCATTGACCTTAATTTCTATGATGATATGCTCCCGATCGTGACCCAGGCTGTCCAGAAGCTCCTCGACCACGCGAGCGCTGAGCAAGCCAAGGCCGCCCCGGCTCATGCCTGATTTCAAACAATTTTCTACCCGTATCGACGTCTCGTTTACTAAACCCGACCTCCTGGTCGAGGCCTTTACGCACCGCTCGTATCTTAATGAGAATCGCGAGCATGTTGGCACGCACAACGAGCGGCTCGAGTTTCTGGGCGACGCAGTGCTCGAGCTTGCCACGACCAACTTCCTCTTTAAGAAGTATCCGCACAAGAGCGAGGGTGAGCTTACCAACTACCGCGCCGCACTGGTAAACACCGTCTCGCTTGCCGATACGGCACAGCAGATCGGGATCAATGAATACCTCCTGCTCTCTAAGGGCGAGGCTAAGGACACGGGCCGGGCACGCGAGGTGATCCTTGCCGACACCTTCGAGGCAGTGATTGGTGCGATCTATCTTGATCAGGGCTATGTTGCTGCAGAAGCATTTATTGCGAAGAACTTGTTTGGGAAAATAGATGAGGTGATCGCCAAGCGTGCGTACCAAGACGCCAAGAGTCGGTTCCAAGAGCTCTCCCAAGAGAAGAAGGGGGTCACCCCGAGCTACCGTACGCTCGATGAGGTGGGGCCCGATCACGACAAACGCTTTACGGTCGGGGTCTTTTTGAACGATGACGAGATCGCGCGTGGTGAGGCACACTCTAAGCAAGAAGCCGAGCAAGCCGCTGCCACCGCAGCTCTCGCCAAGAACGGTTGGGCATAAATCTCTCCAATCCTTTGCTACAATAAAGGGCAATGCTGAAGCGGCTTGAAATAGTCGGTTTTAAATCTTTTGTACGCAAGACCGTACTCGACTTCTCTGCGTCTACCACGGCCATAGTGGGGCCGAACGGCTCGGGCAAGAGTAACGTGGCTGAGGCGTTCCGATTCGCCCTCGGTGAACAGTCGATGAAGAGCATGAGAGGGAAGCGCAGCGAGGACCTGATCTGGGGTGGCTCGCACTCGATCCCTCGCGCTAATCGCGCGGCGGTGGCAATCGTCTTCGACAATGCCAAGCGAGTATTTAAGATCGACTTTGATGAGGTGGTGATCGAGCGGTCGCTCCTGCGTGACGGCTCGAGTGAGTACTCGATCAATGGCTCACGCGTGCGCCTGCGCGATGTCGAGGAGCTGCTGGCGAGCGCGAACATCGGCGAGACGGGGCACCATATCATCTCTCAGGGCGAGGCAGACCGGATCCTGCTTGCCAACGCGCGCGAGCGGCGGGCGATGCTCGAGGACGCGCTCGGTCTGCGTGCATACGAGTTTAAGAAGGCCGAGGCAGAGCGTAAGCTCGAGAAGACAGAAGTGAACATTGAACAGGTAAACTCGCTACGCCGTGAGCTTGCGCCGCACCTCCGCTTCCTTGAGCGGCAGGTCGAGAAGCTTGAGCGTGCAGAGGGATTCCGCCAGGAGCTTATAGCGCTTGCGCACACTTATTTCGCCACCGAGGACGCGTATATCGCGGGAGAGAAGGAGCGCGTGGCCCGTGAGCGGGTAGTGGCGAGCGAGCGCCTTGCCACCGTGAGCGCAGAGCTCGCGGCGATCGAGGAGCGTGCGACCACCGATGCCGAGGGGGCAAAGCGTCTGGCCGCCGTGCGCAAGGCAGAGGCGGCAATAGACCAGCTCAGCGGCGAGCGCAGTGCGCTCGCGCGTGATCTGGGTCGTGTCGAGGGTGCGCTCCATGGTGCCACCGAGCGGGGTAAGCGCGTTGGGCACGAGGCGTACGCCAAGGTCGCACGCGAGGATCTGATGGCGCTGGCCGAGGAGGCAGAACGGCAGGTCAAGCTCTCAGAGACGCCTGAGGCTGCGGTAGGGGCACTTAAGGCGCTCCGTGCGGCGATCAAGGCCTTTGTAGATCGGCTTATTGCGCCCGCAGATGATCTCCTCTCTGAAGAAGAGCGCACGGTCTATACCCTTGAGGAAGAACACAAGAACCTGATGAAGAAGGATCAGGAGCTCACGACACAGCTCGAGGAGGCCAAGCTCGCGCTCCTGCGCGCGCGCGAGGCAATGACCGCCTACGACGAGATGAATCGTGAGTTGCGTCGGAACATACTCGAATTTGCTCAGACCAAGGCACGCGAGGAGGGCGAGCTCGCGCGCCTCGAGGCACGCGAGCGCGAGCTTACGCTCGCGGTAGCCAAACTCGAGACCGAGAAGGTCGAGGTGGTGGTGCTCGTGGGGGTGGCAGCACATTCATACGCACCGCTTAGTGGCGCCGCAGGAGAGTCTCGAGAGGTGCAGGCGGAGCGTCGTGCCAAGATCGAGCGGCTCAAGATCCGCCTGGAGGAGGCGGGCGGCACCGGCGAGGATATCCGCCAGGAGCACAAGGAGGTGAGTGAGCGCGAGGCATTCCTCGCACGGGAGCTCGAGGACTTGGCCAAGAGCGCCGAGAGCCTCGCGGCACTTATCGATGATTTAAATAGGGAGCTGGCCCGACACTTCGCCGACGGGCTTGCCAAGGTCAACGCCTCATTTAACGAATACTTCTCGCTTATGTTTGGCGGCGGGAGCGCGCGG